>Ga0335074_10000306_pt1 | contig 73596 bp, 65 predicted proteins | sample Lox_Sample_23_FD_206715 | JGI IMG/M metagenome (GOLD analysis project Ga0335074, IMG submission 206715) | Soil microbial communities from Loxahatchee National Wildlife Refuge, Florida, United States - Lox_Sample_2.3 | ecosystem: Environmental > Terrestrial > Soil > Wetlands | place: USA...
TGAGATAGCCGACCTCGTTTTGATAGAACTTCCAGCTGATGCCGTTGCGCTGGAGGATTTCGGGGAAGGTTTCCCAGTGCGAGCCGGCGGCGGAGTAGTTGTAGTTGCGGATGAGGGCGGGCGATTTGGCGTTCTGCTGTTCGCGGAGCGTGCCGGTCCAGAACATGGCGCGGTTGGGTGTGGTGCTGGTCATGACGCCGGAGAAGTTCTGGTCGCAGACGGTGAAGGCGTCGGCGAGCGCGTAGTAGAAGGGGATGTCTTCGCGGGTGTAGTGGCCGAGGGTGAGCGGCATGTCGGCGTACTCTTTTTTGTGAGAGCGCTTGGCCTCCAGCCATTGGTTGTACTGGCCGCTGTCCCAGGCGTCGACCTGGGTCTCGCGGGCGTGGGGGAGATAGCTCATCCAGGTGGCGCGGGTGTCGTGGATGTTGAGGCGGAAGGGAGCGTAGGTTTCGCCTTTGGCGTTGGTCTGGAGCCAGACGGGATTGTTGTTGGCGAGGCGAAAGGCGCGGGGGTCGTTGAAGCCGCGGACGCCGCGAAGCATGCCGAGAGCGTGATCGAAGGAGCGATTTTCCTGCATGAGGATGACGACGTGCTCGGCGTCAAGGAAGGTGCTGTGCGGTGCGGGGTCGATGGCGAGTGCGCGCTGAATGGTCTCGGAGAAGACGCCGGAGAAGCCGGCAGCGGTGGAGAGAACGAGGGCACGCTTGAGGAAGTCGCGGCGGGTCTGCATGGATCTATCGTCCCACGAAAATGGGTGGGTGTTGAAGGCGCGCCTCTTGCGCCCGGGGGACTGGCGATGATTTAGCGGGAGACGAGGACGACGCCGATGGCGAGGAAGCTGGTGGCGAGCCAGCGGCGGCGGTCGACGTTTTCATGGAGGAAGAGCTTGGCGGCGATGGCGTTGCCGACGTAGGTGAGCGAGCCGATGGCGGGGGCGGCGAGCGAGAGATCGACGATGGAGAGCGTGAACAGCATGGCGAAGAAGTTGAGGGCCATGCAGAGCGCGCCGATGAGGAAGATGGGCGAGGAGAGCACGGCGCGGATGGGACCGAGGTAGCCGAGCAGGCCGCGGCGGGTGCGGAGACGGTCGAGGTCGCCGAGGCGGCGCATGGCGGCGGCGATGAGGCACTCGCCGGTGATGGCGAGGGCAGAGACGAAGAGGATGCAGGTCCAGGAGCGGACGATGTTTGCCGGTGCGGTCATGCGTGCGCGCTCGATCGGTTGATGATCGCGCGGGGCGGATGCGAGTTCGTGCGATCAGTTTCCAGTTGCGAGTCTCCAGTTTTCCGTTGAGACGAGGATCAGCGGCCGAGGCCGGAGTCCATCTGGTCGAGGGTGGGGTGCTCGGTGCGGGAGGGGGAGTTGGCGACGAAGCCGACGGCGGAGGTGATGAGGAGGATGCCGATCCAGCGGTAGAGGGAGAGATTTTCGTGCAGCCAGAAGCGGCTGAGCAGAGCGATGACGACGTAGCCGAAGGCGGTGGCGGGCATGACGAAGGTGAGGTCGGCGAAGGAGAGCGCGGTCATGTAGCAGGCGAAGAAGCCGATGAGCAGGAGGATGCCGACGTCGATGAAGGGATTGAAGAGGGCGCGCCAGAGGAGCGAGAGGTGATGGAGGTCAACGGCGCCGACCTGCTTCATGCCGTGGGAGAGGAGGGTGTCGCCGACGGAGGCGGTGAGCATGACCGCGAGCAGGATGGCGTACTGCGAGGGTTGAAGGCGGTGGGTCATTCGAACTCGTACTCGGCGTGCGGCGCTTTCTCGCGAAGGTTGGCGGCGAGTGCGCGGGGATCGGCGACGGCGAGGCGGCGATATTGGTGAGGGTAGATGCCGGGGCTGAGGGCGGCGGTTTCGATCTCGATCTGATGCGGGATGGGCTTGCCCTTTGCGGTCTCGGCGGGGCGGACGGCAACGATGTTGCCGTACGGGATGCGCGGACCCCAGAGGCCGTGGCGGAGAAAGAGCGAGGAGGGTTCGAGTTCGATGTAGCCGAAGAAGTAGAGGTAGAGATGAAGGAAGGCGATAACGACCCAGACAAGAAGAAGCACCTCGTGGAAGTGGGCTTGCCCGATGTCGTGATGCATGCGATCCCGGCGGAGATTGTCCAGGGTAAGGGCGATCCAGAAGAGGATGAGAAGAAGCCAGAAGGTGGTCGTTTTGGCTGATCCGGGACGGAAGCGCATGCAGAGTAATGGTAGCGCAGCGACTGTTGATTGCGTGGTGGCGGCGCGCGTGCGGAAGGGGTGTCGGTAGTGTCGGGGTTTTTCTCGTTCGCTGGCGCGAACGATACCCCACCCTTTCACGATGGAGCTGTGAAAGGGCAGGCCACCCGGCTGAGAAGATTTTGTCGCGTGCAGGTGGGCGTGAGGCGATAGAATTCGTCCGAATCTGAAAGCAGCAAGAAGACACAGAGGGAGATGGCGTTCTCATGCGGGCGATGCGGGGCGGTGTGTGTCTGTTTCGGCGGATGTGGGTGGTGAGGTTTGTGGTGGGCGTGCTCGCAGTGATGGCGCTGTGCGTGGCGGGCGCGCGGGCGCAGGATATTCCTTCGGCGGATGCTCCGCCGGAGCCGGATAAGAATGTGCCGGTGGTGCAACAGCCAGCTCAGCAGCCGGTGCACCGGGCGGAGCCGAGTGCGGCGGACAAGGCGCAGGCTGCGGAACCGGCGGCGCCAGCGGGCGGCGTTCCGGATGTGTTTGAGGTGAGGATTCCGCCGGACGAGATGGCGTTTCTGAGCGGGATGGCGGGCGTTGCGTCGGGCGAGGTGATTCGCGACCGGCAGTTCAAGCGGCTGATGAAGGAGTTTGTGCCGACGGGCGAGTTTCACTACGGGCGCGATATGGGATTGGATAGCGCGCTGCATATGGTGATGGACGATTCGCGCGTGCCGGCGCAGATTCAGGATGGAAGGTACTTCACGATTGCGGGATCGCGAGGGCCGTATCTGGGCGGGCGCGGGATGATCTGGATCGATATGAAGGAAGGGATTGGGATTGGCGCGTTCTATTTTCATCCGACCAATGGAGAGCCGACGCCTTCGGTGGCGGTGTTTTCACGGCAGGTAAAGGAGCGGGCGCTGGGGATGACGGATATGCCGGAGGCATTTGCAGATGATTTGAGCGCGTGGGCGCAGGGCTCGGGCGTGCCGGCGCTGACGACGAGGTACTTCATTACGGGCGGGAATATGCGCGTGCTGCTGGAGCATGACGAGGATTACTGCTCGGGCGCGAGTTTGAATTTAGTGCCGGAGGGTGAGGCGTGCGAGCAGATGGATGCGGACGCGGCGGATCTGGATGAGGTCGCGGCGTACTACCTGGACCAGGTGCATTACCGGATGAATGCGACGGCGTGGATGATTGGGCCGGACCAGCAGGATTGGCTGGTGATGCGCGACAGGACGTGCGGCGGTGTGGCGGATCCGCTGGGATGCAGGATTCGCGTGACGCGGGAGCATGTTCATGTGCTGACGGGACGACCGGGACCGAGGCCGAGGCCGGTGGGTCATCGGTAGGGTTCGGGGGGGCGCGTGTGCGCGCGGGTAAAGAGTGTCGTTACGGTCGGGTTTTTATCGTTCGCTACCGCGAACGATACCCCACCCTTTCACGATGGAACTGTGAAAGGGTAGGGTACCCGGTTTTAGTGGTGGCCTCCGCCGCCGCCGGATGAGGCTCCGCCGCCAGAGGGGCTGCCGCCGCTGAAACCACCACCGCCGCCGCCGCCGGAGTGGCCTCCTCCGCCACCACCGCCACCGCCGTGCGAGCCACCGCCTCCGCCGCTGAAGCCGCCGCCATGCGACCCGCCGCCGGAGAAGCCGCCGCCGGCGTGGGAGGGTGCGCCGCCGGCGAAGCCCTGGTGATAGCCGCCGGCGCTGGCCGGGGCGATGTTGCCGCCGCGGCTGCTCATGGGCGCGGAGAAGGTGCGGGTGCGGCCGCCGTCGGTGACGCGGCTGGTGAGCATGAAGCGGTCGTGATGGTCGTCGAAGGTGAGCGACGAGGTTGCTGTGCGGGCAGATCCGCCGTGAAGGGCCGAAGCGGCGCGCGAGGATTCATGCATGAAGTGGACGCCGAGCTGTGGCGAGTCGGCGCGGGCGAGACGCGGGAGACTGGCGTTGCGGAACTCTTTGGGAGTGGATTCGAGGGCGTGGGGCGGGGACTTGCCTTCAAAGGCGATGCGCTCGATGCCGGTGTGGCCGGACCTTTGCGAGAGAGTGAAGATGCCGTGGCGAAGGTTGACGGGAACGCCGCCGCGGCGATCGCGCGGATGGTCAGGAACGAAGCCGAGCTTGCCGTTGACCTTGACCCAGTGAACCGGGCAGCGGTGATGGCGATGCGTTCCGGCGACCCAGAGGTACTGGTTGTTGCGATTGATCCAGTAACCGGCGTGGCAGACGGCCCAGTCGTAGGGATAGAAGTCGGCGGGGTCGTAGAAGGCTGACTGCTGATACCACCAGAAGGCGTAGGGGTTGCAGGGGAAGAGATCGTCGAAGTCGGCGAGGTCGTCGAACGGATCGTAGGGATCGTACATGCCGGCGGTCTGCGGCATGGAGGCTTCCGATGCGGGGAGTTCCAGGGAGGCGAGAACGATATGCGGCTGCGTGAACGCGGGCGCGGGTTGGGACTGGCTGCTCTCTTTGGCGGCGGACGGAGCGGCGTGATGCGGCGCCCATCCGTCGTTGGGCTTCCAGCAGGTGCCGTAGGGAGCGCAGGGAACGAAGGTGCCGTTGCCGGCGAGGTCGGCGAGGCCGGGAAGCGGTTCTTTGAGGCCGGACTCATGCATGACCAGCTTCATCGCGGCTTCGCGAGTGAGGACGCGCTGCTTGACCCAGGCGTCGAAGGCGACGAGATCGGCTGAGGGCTGGATGTGCACCTCGCGGAGACCGTACCAGCGGAGCTCGTAGGTGGAACCGGGGTCGGCGGGCCGGTCCAGGCCATTCAGGACGAGGTGGGTGTACTCCATGGGCGTGACGCGGAGGCCGTCCAGATAGCTTGTGATGCGGGTGTAGTTTTCGTCGCCGTCACTGAGGGTGATGCGGTCGGTGGGGGTTTCGACGGTGTAGGTCTCTCCGCGGAGATTGGGCTTGAGATTAAGCGTGACGGTGCCAGAGAGCAGGGTGAGCTTGGTGTGCGGGATGCCGTCCTTGGTGGAGAGCTCAGGAAGCGAGAGCGCGGAGTTGGGCGCGAGATAGACGGTCGAGGCATCTTCGAATTCGATTTCGGCGCGGCCGTTGGGGCCGGTGGCGAGATTGAAGCCGGAGGCGAGCGGAATGCCGGCGGCGGCCTGCTCCCAGGTGTTGCCGGTGAGCTTCGCGTCCTGCTTGCCGCGGGCGATGCGGACGTCGCCTTCGACGAGCGAGAGGCGAACGATTTCGGGATAGGTGCCGTGGGGCGGCGTGGTGTCCGGGGTGTAGTCGGCGGGAGATGTGGTTTCGGTGGTGACGGTGCCGCCTTGCTGCTGGGCAGCGAGGGTGAAGGAGAATGTGGCGGCGAGAAGCGAGGTGAGGAGACGGGAACCGGTGGTGCTCATAAAGCCTCCGTGCAGGCCGGCGATGTCGTTCCGTGAAACTGGCGGCGGATACGAGGAGCAGCCTGGCCGGCGCAAGCGGCGGAAGCACTGAGCCGCACGCGGCGACACTGAGTATACGTTCGCAGTAATGAACAGGACGCCGAAAATTTTGGGGAGTGCTTTCTGGTTCGCCAGGCGCGAACGAACCCCGGTTTGAACCTCGGAGAATGGCGGCTAAGGAGTGTGAAAGCAGTTACCAATGAGTGCGGCGGAAGTACTGAGACCTCTGCTAGCGTGTCGTGTAACAGCAAGTGACAGATTCCCCGGATTGGGTTCGATCACCGTGACGCAGGTTGCGGAGGTGGGTCCCGGTTCTTCTGTCGGCTGCTGCCTTGGATCCTTCCGTCGCAGAGCGCGAGCGAAGCGGCGAAGAGTCCTCCGCGGCTGAGCGATCAGCCCGCCTCCAGCGAATGGGACTCGAAAGAGTCCCATTCGTTTTCTTGCGGAGACTATTGGCTAAAGCTTGGGTTCGAGGGAGGCCTGGACGGCGAAGAGGTCGTCGCCGACGGTGCGGGTTTTGGCGATGGCGTCCTCGAGAGGGATGTCGGAGATCTGGGTGCCTTTAAGGACGACGAGGCGGCCGAACTTGCCGGCGTGGACGAGGTCGATGGCGGCGACGCCGTAGCGCGATGCGAGCATGCGGTCGTAGGCGGATGGCGTGCCGCCGCGCTGGGTGTGGCCGAGATTGACGCTGCGCGTTTCGTAGCCGGTGCGCTTTTCGATTTCTTCGGCGAGCGCCTGGCCGATGCCGGAGAGACGGACGTGGCCGAAGGAGTCGGTCTTGGTGCCGGCGGCGATCTGGCCTTCGACGTGAGGGAGCTGGGCGCCTTCGGCGACGACGACGATGGCGAAGCGCTTGCCGGACTCCCAGCGCTTCTTGAGGAGCGCGACGACGTGGTCCATGTCAATGGGGCGCTCGGGTGTGAGGATGACGTCGGCGCCGCCGGCGATGCCGACGGTGATGGCGATCCAGCCGGCATCGCGGCCCATGACCTCGACGACCTGCACGCGGGAGTGGGCTTCGGTAGTGGAGTGGAGGCGGTCGACGGCCTCGGTGGCGATCGTGACGGCGGTGTCGAAGCCGAAGCAGACGTCGGTGCCGGAGAGATCGTTGTCGATGGTCTTGGGGACGCCGACGCAGGGGACGCCGCGCTTGATGAGCTCGACGGAGATGGATTGGGTGTCGTCGCCGCCGAGGGCGATGAGGGCGTCGAGATTATGTTTCTTGATGTTGGCGAGGCATTTTTCAAAGCCGCCTTCGACCTTTTTGACGTTGGTGCGGGAGGAGCGGAGGATGGTGCCGCCTTTTTGCAGGATGCCGCTGGTTGTGGAGAGGTCGAGCGGCATGGTCTTGTCTTCGATGACGCCGCGCCAGCCTTCCATGAAGCCGATGAACTCGTCGCCGTAGTGGTTGATGCCTTTGCGCACGGCGGCGCGAATGACGGCGTTGAGGCCGGGGCAGTCGCCGCCTCCGGTGAGCATTCCGATACGCATTGCTGAGATCCCTTTCTGTGTTTCGTGGCTGCGTGGTTTGCGATTTGTCTGTGACTAACAACGATAACAAAATGCAGCGTTCGAGAATTGCACCACTATCTCAGGACAAAACACTGGAGGTCGCTGGCGAAGTCCAAAGGGCCGCGATAGGTTTCTCTGATGTCGGCGCGGGTTGCGGCCTCGTGTTTTTTTCCCAATGTGTCGGCCATCCTGTGCGACAGAACAAGGCGCTTCACGTGAGCCTGGGCGGCGATCTGTCCGATGACCAAAGGGGGCATGAGGATCGCAATGGTCGCGGGATTGGACAAGCGAGAGGTGGCGTTGTGGGCGACGAAGAGATCGGCATCTTTGGCCAGACGCGGCAGGCCCTCTCCATGGCCACCGGTGTCTCCGCTGAACACGATTCGTTTGCCGCCGATCTCCACGCGCCAGGCCAGGGCCGGCGCACGCCCGTGATCGGTGCGAACCGCGTCGACGGTGAAATTTTCATTCTGGAACACTTGCACCGGAACATCTCCGGCGACGACATCATGCGGCTCCAACCGGTAGGGCTGGCCGTCGTCCATGACGCCGGACATATAACGCCAGGCGCCGTGAGCTTTCCCGAAGAGGTCATCGAAAAATTCCGTGGTGGAGGGAAAGGACTGGCCTGCGGGCGGGCCGAAGACCGGTAAAGGAAGCTTGCGGTCTTCGAATCGGGAAGAGTGAATCAGCGCGGGTAGATCGCTGGTGTGATCGGCGTGCAGATGGGTGAGCAGAATTACCTGCAATTGCGACATCGCGGCGCCGCTCTGGCCGAAGCGAAGAGCGCTTCCGCCGCCGGCATCGATGAGAACCAGCGCCCGGCCTTCTTTCCATATGAGATAGCTGCTGGATGCGCGCTTGTCCCGAAAGTCGGGGCCTCCTGAGCCGAGTACCTGAACAGCGAGGCCGTGGCTTGGGCAGGATTGCGCCTTCGCAGAGGAGAGGAAGGCGCCTGCCAGAAAGAGGCCGGCGAGGAACAGCGGCAGACATCCGTAGATTCTGCGCAGATGCAAGGGAGCTCTCCCGTGAAAAGGCGAAGGCGAAGGATTGCGCCGGCGGCCTGTCGTCAAAATGATAGACCGATTCAATCCAGGCGCGGCGACGGACTCCCGTGCGATCGCCGGGCCGGCATACGAGAGGCCCGAGATGGATCGAGCTGTGATTGCCGCCGTTTTGTCAGCCGCGGTTGACTGCGGTATGTGGACTGCCATGGCGATGACGATTGCGCCAGCGAGCTAGCGCGGCGTTGCACAGTGGCATGCGAGCGAAGTTGCAAGGTCAAGGAGCTAAAGGAATGGTCTCTGCGGCCGATAAAGATGTAGGAACGTGGAGGCGACGGAATGCGCAACAAGGTGGGATGGTGGGTTGTGGCGGCGATGACCGCCGCGATGAGTGGAGTGGGATATGCGAGCTCGATACCGGCGGGGACGTATGACGTCAGCGGGCTGAGTGTGGATGGATTTCAGCTGCAAGGAACGGTGACGCTGGACGCGAGCGGGATTGTGGATGCGGCGCAGATTGAGCTGGAGGATGGGGCGCTGGGCAATCCGGTGTTTTCGCAGATCAGCTCGGCGGGCGGGCCCGCGGGGTATGCGCCAACGGCGAATTATGCGTACATCACGGATCCGGGCGTGGGGCAGATTTCACTTCAGTACCTGACGGCGCAGGATGGCTCGGGCGATGTGGGTGTGTGCACGGCGAGCGCGCATGACTGCAACAGCTACCAGGCGTCGTACATGCAGATTTATGAGTCGTCGAATTTTGGATATGGGTTGGACGATCTGAGCGGGACGGGCGAGTTGGAGGCGGCGGTGCAGAGTTCGCCGGGAACGGGGGGATCGGGCGGCGTGACGAGCGCGAATTCGGCGACGACGCCGGAGCCGGCGTCGCTGGCGCTGCTGGGGACGGGAATCCTGTGTGTTGCGAGTATGACGAGAAAGCGCAAACGGCGTTAGGGGCGCGACGATGCGCGCGTGAATCGCAGCGGGCCACGGGCGAAGCGTGCGGCGAAGAAGACGATGGGTGTGACGGTTGGGTTATGGAGGCGGCGTCGCGGGCGGTGGCGACGAGGGCACGGACCGCTTGAGCGTCATCTGCTGCGGCGGAAAGTCGCCGTGATCGGACTTGGTGGTCATCTTGATCTCGTCGCGGGTGATGGTGCCGGTGTGGGTGATCGTGGTGCCGTTGAAGCTGACGGTGAAGGAGAAGCTGTCGCCATCGATCTTGCCGTTGCTGATAGCAATGGGGTCGCCCTGCGGGCCTTGAACGCTCCCGGTAAGCTTGGCGCCTTCCTGCTTGAAGACGAAGGTGAGCGCGAAGCTGTTGCCGTCGGGCGACGGGATCGAGCCAGTCCAGGTGCCGGTCATGTCGGTGGCGGCGAAGACGGACGTTGCGCTGAAGACCATCAGCAAAGCGGCGCAGAGGGCGAGCCAGTATTTGAGTTGCTTCATTCGGAGAGCTCCATCAGAGGGTTTCAAGAGGCGTGGTGATGATACAGGCGTGAAGAGTTCGGCGCCTACTTGCCGCCTACTTGATGCGAAGAGCAGATTCCTTCATGCCAACGAGCATGCTCACCGGGGATCCCGCTTCGGGAATGACAGCTGGAAAAGCAATGGCAAAAGCGAAACGGTCAGCCGTGGCTGACCGTTCCTTGCGAGGCTACGATGTGCAGAGTTAGGCGTTCATGCTGACGGATTCCTGCTGCTTGATCTCGCGCTCCTCGGCCTTGGCGCGGGCGGCTTTGTTGCGCTGCGCGCGGAGCTTGAGGAAGGATTTCGATTCCTGATAGAGGCGGGGGACGTCGCGGTTGACGATGGCCTTCCAGACGACGCGGAAGGCGGCCTTGGGGCGGAAGTAGTACTCGTCGTAGAAGCGGTGGACCTGCTCCATGACGTACTCGGTGGGAAGGCCAGGGTATTCGATGTGCGCCATCTGGTGGCCGCCGCCGTCTTCCATGCGCTCGTTGGTGATGAAGTTGTTGCGCTTGGCGAAGTCGTAGAACTCGGTGCCGGGGTAGGCGTGCGCGACGGAGACCTGGATGGTTTCGCAGTCGAGCGACTTGGCGAAGTTGATGGTGTTGCGGATGGATTCCTTGGTTTCGCCGGGCAGGCCGAGGATAAAGTCGGCGTGGATGACGAGGCCGAGGTCGTGGCAGTCCTTGACGAACTCGCGGGCGCGCTCGACGGTGGCGCCCTTCTTGATGTTCTTGAGGATCTGCGGGTCGCCGGACTCGAAGCCGACGATGAGCAGGCGGCAGCCGGCGTCCTTCATGGCCTTGAGGGTCTCGCGGTGGGTGGTGGTGCGCGAGGTGCAGGACCAGGTGATGTTCAGCGGCTTGAGCTTGGCGCAGAGCTCGATGGTGCGGTCCTTCTGGATGTTGAAGGTGTCGTCGTCGAAGAAGAACTCTTTGACGTGGGGGAAGTTTTCTTTGGCCCACTTGAGCTCGGCGGCGACGTCGTCGGTGCTGCGCTTGCGCCAGGCGTGGCCGGAGAGCGTCTGCGGCCAGAGACAGAAGGTGCACTGCGCGGGGCAGCCGCGCGTGGAGTAGAGCGCGATGTAGGGATGAAGAAGGAAGGGGACGTTGTACTTGGTGACGTCCATGTCGCGCTTGTAGATCTTGGTGGCCCAGGGCATGGCGTCGAGGTCTTCGACCTGCGGACGGTCGGGGTTGTGCTGGATGACGCCGTTGGAGTCTTTGTAGGAGATGCCGAGGATTTCGTTGAGGGGCTTGCCGTTGGCAAACTCGACGACGGAGAAGTCGAACTCGCGGCGGCAGACGAAGTCGAGGACTTCGCACTCGTTGAGGGCGCGGTCGGGGTCGGTGGTGACGGGCGGCCCGACGAAGGCGATCTTGATTCCGCGGTTGGCCTTCTTGATGGCGCGAGCGAGCGCGTGGTCTCCGGACCAGCCGACGGTGGAGGTGAAGAGGACGAGGAACTCGTAGTCCTTGGCGATCTGGATGGTCTCGTCGGCGGAGACGTGATGGGGCGGGGCGTCGAGGAGCCGCGATCCTTCCAGCATGCCGGCGGGATAGGCGAGCCAGACGGGGTACCAGTAGGACTCGATCTCGCGGGTGGCAGGCCAGCGGGAGCTGGCGCCGCCATCGAAGTTTTCGAAGGAGGGCGGGTTCAAGAGCAGGGTCTTTAGCGGCATACGATAGGTCCTATTTTACCAGTTCGTTACTGCGGAAGGGGGTGGGTGCTGGCGCGGAGCCAGGCGTCGAGAGTGCCGCGGGCGCGCATGAGTTCGATCTGGGCCTGCTGAAGATCGAAGCGATCGTTGAGCAGGTCCACGAATTTGCCGCGCTCGTCGATCTCGGCCTTGGCCTGGTCTTTGGGGGTGCGCTGCGGAGCGTTGGGGTTGGCGGCGGAGGCCTGAAGCTGGGTTTGGATGACGGCAAGCTGTTGCGCGGAGAGCTGCTGCTGCAGGTCCGCGATGTCGGCCTTGGCGGCGAGGATTTGCGTGCTGCGGGCGAGGGTGGCGTGGCCTTCCTGATCCTTGATGCGCGCGGTATTGGCTTCGGCGAAGGCGCGGGCGGCGTCGGCAGCGGATTCGGCGGCCTTGTCTTTGAGGGCGCGGTCGAAGATAGGCCAGGAGACCTGGATGCCGACTCCGGCGTTGTTGTACCGGAAGGTGCCGGGCGGGAAGTATTCCTGGTAGTTGTTGAACTTGGCGAAGAGGCTGTACTGGCTGGCGAGGTAGATCTGCGGGTGGTAGAGCTTTTTGGCGTCGCCCCAGGCTATCTGCTGCTTGGCCTGCGCGTTAGCGAAGGCGGCGGCGACGGTGGGGCTTTCAGGAAGCGCGCTTTCGGGGACGCCGGCCAAGGGCGCGGCGATGTGTGGAACGCTATCGGGAACGGTGGTGAGGCCGGCAGAGGGAAGGCCGATGAGATTGGCAAGCTTGAGGCGGTCGCCGGCGGTGTCGTCCTGTGCGTTGAGCCGGGCGAGGCGGATTTGGGCGGCGGTGAGCTTGGCCTGGGTGAGATCGATCTGGGTGTCGACGCCGGCGTTGAGGCGATCGGTGACGATGCGGACGAGCTCGTCGGCGTGCGAGAGCTGCTCGTTGAGGGCTTGTTCGCGGGCGAGGTCGCGGTTGAGTGCGAGATAAGTGACGACGGTGTCCTCTTCGACGGCGGCGCGGGCGTCGTTGAGGCTGAGGATGGCGGCCTGCAGGCCGAGATGGGCGGCGCGGATGTAGTCACGCTGCGACCAGCTGAGGATGACGCCCTGAACGGTGACGTTGACGACGGAGGGCTGGCCGAGCGGATAGCCGTAGGAGTAGCCGAGGCCGGAGCCGACGGTGACGGCTGGAATATAGACGTCCTTGCTTTCCTTGAGGACGGCGGTGGTCTTGTCGACGTCGGCCTGCGCGAGCCGGACGCGCGGATTGGATTTGAGGGCGAGATCGACGGCGGAGACGAGCGATATCTGCGCGTGCGCGGGCACGGCGGCGAAAGATGCGAACAGGAGCAGCACCGCCGCGTGCATTCGAACGACTGGTGGAAGCGTGGGCATCGTCGTCTGGTGTGCCTCCTGATTCGCTCGGGTCAGCGGCCTGCTTCGCGATCTGCGAGGTTGGTTTGATGCTCGAGGGCGGCGAGCTCGCGACGAGCGGGAGCGTAGCCGGAGGCGAGGACGAGAGACTGTTCGAGTTCGATCTTAGCGTTTGCGCTGTTGCCTTCGTTGCGAAGAACCTTGGCCAATGCGACGTGGACCTTGAAGGCGGGCGCGGAGTCGGATTTGAAACTGGAGGCGAGATAGCTGCGCAGCGCGCGCTCGGCGAGGCGAGGCTCGCGGTTGATCTCGGAAAGCGTGGTGGCGGCGTCGACGAGGGCGGAGGTGTGGGCGCGGTCGAGCGCGATGGCGCGGCGCAGGGCGTCGACGGCCTGATCGGGCTGCGAGCGGCGGGCGTAGAAGGCGCCGAGGTCGGCCCAGGCGTTGGGCTGATTGGCGACGGCGGCGGCGGCGCGAAACTCGCGCTCGGCCGAGGCGTAGTCCTTCTGCTTTTCGGCGGCCATGGCGCGGATGCGGTGCGCGTTCTGCGGAAGCTGGGACTGCGATTGGTCGGCGAGATGGGAGGCTTTGTCGAAGCCGCCGCCGACGATGGAGGGAGCATCGATGTAGTACTCGCTGAGGTCGTTGACGGCGGCGCCGTTGGTGGGGTCGAGGCGGACGGCGGCCTCAAAGGCGTTGCGAACCTTGAAGGCGAGACGGAGGCCGGCGATGGGACCGGCGTTTTCGGCCTGCAGGCCGAAGGCGCGACCCGCCCAGTCCTGCGCGGAGCTGTCAGAGGCGAGGGTGCGAAGCGCGGCGGTGCACTCGGAGGCGGCGGGGGCGGCGAGGGACTGTGAATAGTAGGCGCGGCAGAGAAGAAGATGCGCCTGGCCGCTGACGGGATCGTTCGCGGGAGTGACGGCGAGAATCTGCTTCAGCTGGGCGACGGCGGCGTCGGCGTGGCCGGAGAGCAGCGCGGCGGTTGCGGATGGAAGAGCCGAGGGAAGATCGGCGGCGCGCGCGTTGAGCGGCAGCGCGAGGAGAGCGAGGCCGCCGAGCGCAAGAGCAGCGACGCGAGGCGCGGTGGTGAAGCGATGCGATGGGAATGGAGAGCTAAGAAGAGGCATGGATGGGCTAGGCATGGATGAGTTAATCGACGGGCTTAACCTTCATGCCATTGGTGAGGTCGACCTCGCTGGTGGCTTCGAGCGCGACCAGGTCGCCGTCCTGAAGGCCGCTGGTGATCTCGGCGTTGGTGAGATTGATGACGGCGGTGGGAGCGATCTGGACGGGGGTGCGGACCAGGCGGTCGTTGATGACGCGGTAGACGAAGTTGACGGCGCCCTGGGTGTGAAGAGCTTCACGCGGAACACTGAGCACGTTGTTGTGCTGCGCGGTGGTGACTTTGACGGTGACGTTGGTGTTGGGAAGAAGATCGCCCGCGGCGTCATCGACGGTGATGAGGCACTCGCCGACGTTGCGCGTGCCATAGGAGACGACGTTGGTGGGCGGCTGCTGGACGTGACCGTGCCAGACCTGGTCGGGATGCGCGGCCCAGGTGATGACGACGGGCTGGCCGGCGGCAAGGCGGCCGATCTCGGGCTCGTCAAAGTAGGCGCGAATGCGGATCTTGGTGAGATCGGCGACGTTGATGAGAGGCTGGCCGGTCTGGACGAAGTCGTAACGTGCGACCGGCAGAAAATAGACGGTGCCGGCGAAGGGAGTGCGGACATCGACGCTGGCGTAGGCGCTCTGCGCGGCGGAGAGACCGGCCCGCGCCTGTGCGACCTGAGCGCGCTGCGCGGAGAGATCGACGCTGCCGTAGCGATCGTGGAGACGCTGTTGAACTTGGGTGACGCGGTCCCGGGCCGTGGTGAGCTGCTGCTGGGCGAGCGCAACTTCATTAGGGGATGCGGCGCCCTGGGCGAGCAGCTTGCGGTCGGTGTCGAGAGTTGACTGGGCCTGCTGGACCTGATTCTGCGCGGCGGTGAGGTCGGCCTGTTCGGACAGACGCTCGGCCTGCGTGCCGCCGTGCTGCATGTTCATGAGCGCGGCTTCGGCGCTGTCGAGGCCGGCCTGCGCGGTGGCGACCCGGTCGGCGGCATCGGCGGAGTCCATGCGGAGAAGCGGTTCGCCCTTGGTGACGTTCTCATCGAGGTGGACGTAGAGCTGGGCGATGACGCCGGGGTTGGGCGCATGGGCCTGAAAGTCGACGATGGGCTCGACTTTGCCGTTGGTGGAGATGGTGCTGGTGAGGTCCTGATGGCTGACGCGCGCGACGCGAATCTGGATCGCCGGGGTGCGTCGCATCCAGAAGAAAATCACGATCACGACGATGACGGAGAGCGCGGTCCAGAGCCAGCCGCGTGATTGTGTTTTTCCGTTTTCCGCCATACGCAAAGGGTCAGTATATAAGACGCCAGAGGATGCTCTGGAGGTCCAAAACTTTTATGACAAAGGGATTACGGGACTTTTCGATGAGGTAACGAGATTGAGTCCGGGATGGATTAAGCGAGGCGATGGAGGGCGACGATTTCGAGCTCCCAACCGCCGAAGTCGGGATGCCAGTTGCGGCGGAGATGGAAGGCGAGATCGAAGCAGTCGCCGGGTTGCCAATTCTGGTGGCGGGCGAGCTCGGGCCATGCAGTTCGACGGGACCAGGCTACGCCGCTCATGCGGGCCGGGCTGTCGCGGTCTTCGAAGGCGAGGCGAAGATGGCGATCGGCGAGGATGCGCGGCGGAGCGAGGAGACGGGCGCTGCGCGTGACGAAGAGGGGATCGGGGTTGCCGAGGCCGAAGGGAGCGAGCTGCTCGAAGGCGGCGAAGAAATCGCGGGTGATCTCGGCGAAGCGAAGCTCGAGGTCGAGGTGTAGAGATTCTTCGGCGGGCGTGACGCCGAGTTGCTGGGCGGCGATGCGCGCGAGGGATTCGCGCAGCTGAGGGACGTTGGCGGAGGGAAGAGCGAAGCCGACGGCGTGGGCGTGGCCTCCGAAGCGAGTGAAGAGCGTGCTGCCGGATTGCTCGTGCGCAGCGGTGAGGGCGTCGAGGAGATGGAAGCCAGGGATGGAGCGGCCGGAGCCGTGCGCGATGTTGGCGTCGGCTTCCTGTGCTTCGCTGTTTTTTTCGTGCGCGATGACGAGCGCGGGGCGGTTGGTGCGATCGACGACGCGGGAGGCGAGGATGCCGACGACGCCGCGGTGCCAGCCGGTGGCGGAGGGTTCGGCCTGCGATCCCACCTGTGACGATGATGCCGTCACGGATGGGGCACCCAGATCATAGGCAGCGTCGTCGAGGACGAGGCAGGCGGGAAGGCCGGCGGCCGAGGCGAGGAGAGCTTCGACCTGCTGCTCGATCTCGCGGAGCGCGGAGGCTTCGGTGGCGCGGCGGTCGTCGTTGAGGCGATGAAGTTTTTCGGCGAGCGCGCGAGCGGCGGCGGGGTCGCGCGAGAGGAAGAGCTCGACGACGTCCGAGGCGACTTCCATGCGGCCGGCGGCGTTGAGGCGCGGAGCGAGGCGGAAGCCGACGTCGGTGGCTGAGATGGGGCGCGTGGTGTCGATGCCGGCGAGCTCCATGAGCGCGCGCAGGCCGGGCTGCGCGGGGCTGCGGAGCTCGCGGAGACCGATGTGCGCGATGGTGCGGTTTTCGCCGGTGAGGGGGACGGAGTCGGCGATGGTGGCGACGGCGAGGAGCTTGAGAAACGACGGGAGAGTTTTGGTGCGGAGGCGATCGCGTTCGGAATCGTCGCGGGCGGCGCCTTCGAGGAGAGCTTGCGCGAGTTTGAAGGCGACGGCAGCTCCGCAGAGATCTTTGCAGGGGTAGGCGCAATCGGGCTGGTTGGGGTTGAGGACGGCGAGCGCGTTGGGGATGCCGTTGAGCTCGTCGGGGAGGTGGTGATCGGTGACGATGAGGTCGAGGGCGAGGCGCGCGGCTTCTTCGGCGGCGGCGTGGGCGCGGATGCCGGTGTCGACGGAGATGACAAGGCGAACGCCTTCGAGGGCGGCGTCGGCGATGCGGGACTCGCGCATGCCGTAGCCTTCGCGGATGCGGTGCGGGATGTGATAGCGGATGTCGGGTGTGACGGCGAGAGCGGCGGCGGTGCGCTCGATGGCGGTCTTGAGGAGAACGGTGGCGACGGTGCCGTCGACGTCGTAGTCGCCGTAGATAAGGATGGGCTCGCGGGCGAGGAGGGCGCGGCGGATGCGGTCGACAGCAGAGCGCATGCCGTGCATGGCATAGGGGTCGTGGAGGTGAGTGAGCTCGGGGGCGAGGAAGCGGCGTGCGGAAGCAATGTTCGCGTGGCCGCGGGCGATGAGCAGGCGCGCGATGGGCTCGGGGAGGTTGAGGTCGAGGGCGAGTTCTTCGGAGGCGGGAGTGCGCGTGGTTGCAGGCTCGAAGACGGCGTCCGGCTGGGCTAGCGGCGATGGGGTATACGGAGCTGCGGCGGTCCGATCCCATGTCTCAGAATCGAGACGTGCGGGACCCGGCGCGGCGAGTTCAGAGGGAGTGGCGGACATATCTGCGTGCTGAGAGATATTGTCCACGCGCTGCGGGGCGGACGCGGTGGATAAGAGGGACGGAATCAGTTCCGTCAGTCGTCGTCGGCGTCGTCGACGATGATCTGGCCGAGCTCGGTGATGGTCTCCATGAGGGTCTGGAAGGTTTCGTACCAGTCGGTCGCGGTCTCGAAGAGGTACATGACGCCGCCGGTGGAGAAGCCGAGCTGGAGGTAGCCGGTCTTGCCGACGTGCTCGGTGAGCTCCTGGGCTTCGTGGAGCTCGGGCGCGTCGTGGTCGGGGTAGTTCTGGGTGCGGACCTGCTCGATGAGGGTGGCGACGTCCTCGGGCTCGAGGACGACCTCGCTCATGGTGATGAAGGGCGCGTTGGCGGCCTTGGCGTGCTCGACGAAGTCCTTCCAGGAGTCGGCGTCGTCGGCTTCAAAGATGACGGTGGGAACGTCCTCAGAGACGTAGGCGTTCATGCGCCGCATGCCGTGGCCGGCGATGAACGCGATCATGTCGTCTTTGACCGAGGTGAGATCTTCCAGAACCATAGATCATTCTATTTTCGCAGATTGCGGGCGCTGGTGCGGAGCCTAGATAACGGAAGAGTTGAGGGCGGGAACGACGTGCTACCCTAGGGCTGCCCATGATTTTTTCGAAGGACTATATTGGCTATCTTGCGCGGCAGACCACGAAACACCTGGTCGCGGCGAAGATGATCAAGACGGACAAGCCTGAGATGGTAAACGAGCGCGTGGCGAGCGCGCTGATCGAGGAGCTGTCGCTGGAGGACCGCATTAATGAAGAGGTGCGGGTGATCCTGGAGGCGTTCCAGGACGACATGCTGAAGACGGGCGCGAGCTATCCGGAGATGTTCAAGAAGGTGAAGATGGAGCTGGCGCGCAAGTATAAGGCGGTGCTATGAGGATCAGCCGCGACAAGCTGAACAAGCTGGCCCATACGATCGCCGATACGCTGGCGGAGATCGACGAGGTCGAGTTCATGGAAGACCGCAACACGATCCGCCAGGAGGCGCGCAAGGCGCTGGAAACCCTGCTGACGCAGGAGACGAAGATCGATGCGGCGGCGCGGCAGAAGATTGCTTCGCAACGGAAGATCATTCCGGAAGGGTCGCAGGAGTGGGACATTCTGTACCGCAAGTATTACAACGACGAGGTGAAGAAGCTGGGGCTGTAGGAGCTTTTCGCGGCCGCAACTTTTGCTATACTTGATCAGTCGCAGGCGGCCATCTCAGGCCGCTCCCGTGGCGATATGGTGTAACTGGTTAACACGTCGCCCTCTCAAGGCGAAGAGTTCGGGTTCGAGCCCCGATATCGCTACCAAAATCTCCCACACGACAAAAATCACACAGTACAAGCTTGTGGCACTCGCTGACTGCCAGTGTTTGTTGCGCGCGGCAGTAGGTTCGTAACGCCTGACCCAATTGATGCTCCCTCGCGGATGCTTGCGCGGGGGCGGAGGCTTACATTCCGTGGCGCGGTGGGGAACAATAGGCGAGGCGGTTATCTTTTGATGGATGCCGGTTGCGGACGGCCAGCCCGCGAACGCTGAGGGCAGTCACGTTTCAAAAGGAAAGATGGAGGAAGAATGAAGGCGCTTGTGAAATCGCGCGCGGAGCGTGGCCTGTGGATCGAAGATGTTCCTGAACCGAAGGTGGGCATCAACGATGTCAAGATTCGCGTGCTTTTGACAGGCATCTGCGGAACGGACCTGCACATTTACGAGTGGGATGCGTGGGCGCAGAAGACGATTCCCGTTCCGTTGGTGATCGGCCATGAGTTTGTCGGCGAGATTGTAGAGATCGGATCGAACGTCACGGACTTTCAGATTGGCGATCGGGTCAGCGGCGAGGGCCATGTTGTGTGCGGCCGCTGCCGCAATTGCCTGGCGGGACGGAGGCATCTGTGCGCGCATACGCAGGGCGTGGGTGTGAATCGCGAGGGAGCGTTTGCAGAGTACATCGTTCTGCCCATGACCAACATCTGGCGGCATGCGCCGGAGATTCCGCTGGAGGTGGCCGCGATCTTCGATCCGCTGGGGAATGCGGTGCACACGGCGCTGGCTTTTCCGGTGCTCGGCGAAGATGTGCTGGTGACAGGGGCGGGGCCGATTGGCATTATGGCGGCCGCTGTTGTGAAACACGCGGCGGCGCGCAATGTGGTGATTACGGATCTCAATCCGTATCGGCTGGCGCTGGCGGAAAAGGCCGCGAAGGTAACGATGGCGATGGACCCTCGCGAGACGACGCTGGAGCAGGCGCAGAGGAAGTTGCACATGCAGGAGGGCTTTGATGTGGGGCTTGAAATGTCCGGCAACGCCCACGCGTTTCGCGACATGCTGGCGAACATGAGCCACGGCGGAAAGATTGCGATCCTGGGTATTCCTTCGCCTTCGGAGCTGGCGATTGATTGGGCCAAGGTGATCTTCAACCAGTACACGATTCGCGGGATTTATGGCCGCGAGATGTATGAGACGTGGTACAAGATGACGGTCATGCTGCAGTCAGGGCTGGACATCAGCAGCGTTATCACGCACAAGCTTCGTTGGGATCAGTTCGAAGAAGGGTTTGCGGCGATGCGCTCCGGAAACTCTGGCAAGGTGATTCTCAACTGGCAGACGGCGGGCTAGACGCATCGCGAGAGCATCGCGCAGGTTCCATAGGAAATGGGAGAAGAGATGGCGGGCGACAACGACGATCCCTTTGTCTCGATGATGAGGGCAGAGAGCAAGGTCGCGCTGAGCCTCAGCGATTTCGCTCCGAAGCCGATGCTGCGCGTTCGCGAACACTTGCTGGAGAAGCCGAGATTTCCGGTCATCGATTTTCACAATCACATCGACGGCATGGATCCGGTCGACGTCTTGCGCGTGATGGATGCCTGCGATGTGGAGCACCTGGTCAACATCACGATGAGGCCGGGCACGGAGGGACTGCGGAGCCTGGAGCGGCTTCGTGCGGTCTCGCGCGAACGCTTTTCAACGATTGCTTGGATGGATTGGAGGGATCTGCAAGAGGATGGTTTCTTCGAGCGCTGCGTGAGCCGGCTGGATGAATGCGTGAGTGCCGGTGCGATCGGCATGAAGATATGGAAAGACCTGGGGCTGCGATTGCGGGAGCGGGACGGATCGTTGCTGCGGATCGATGATCCGCGACTGGATCCGTTCTTCGCGCGGGCGGCGGAGCTTGGCGTCTTCGTCATGTTTCACACGGCCGATCCTGCGGCCTTCTTTCTTCCAACCGACGGGCAGAACGAACGGTTCGAAGAGCTGGCGGCGCATCCGGACTGGAGCTTTTACGGATCGCAGTTCACACGAGAGGACCTGCTGGAGCAGCGAAACCGTGTGTTTGCGCGGCATCCGCGGACGCAATTTGTCGCGGCCCACATGGGAGAGCAGCCCGAAGACCTGGAGGCGCTGGCCGCCATGCTTGAGAAATATCCGAACGTGCAGCTGGATATGTCAGCGCGCGTGGCGGAGCTCGGACGGCAGCCGTTCACGGCGCGGAGGTTCTTGCTGCGCTTTGCGAATCGCATTCTTTTCGGCACGGACCTGTTGCCGGAGATCTCGATGTATCGCGGCCACTATCGTTTCTTCGAGACCGAGGACGAGTACTTCGACTATCCCTCGCACGCGTCGCGCCAGGGACGATGGAAGATCTATGGCATCGCGCTGCCGGATGAGGTGCTGGAGCAGATCTATCGCAAGAATGCGGCGGCGATGCTGTCGCGACGATAGAAGGAACGATTTGATGATTGCAGTTTTCTTGCACGGCGGAGGTTCTCACGAATGCGGCTTGCTTTGAGGAGCGTCGTGATAATTGTTCTGTTCGTGACCGCCGCCGGAACTTGCGGAAAGATTGCTGCACAAGAGCCCGGGACGGCGATTGCGAGCGTTGGGCGGCAGCGCGGGGAGATCGGCAATCGTGTGGTCAGGCTCACGTGGAGCGTCTCCGGAGGGCATCTTGGCGACGTTGTTTTTGTCGACGAACTGCACCATACCGTTGTGCCGCTTTCCACGCCGTTTGCTGTGTTGCTCCGCGACGGAGAGATCGATCGGCCTGAGACGCTGCGCCTCGACGGCGGAGCTCAGGAACTGGCGTTGACGGCGGATCCGAATGCATCGCGTGCGTCGGATCGCGTGCCGGGCAAGGAAGTGGACGTCAAGCTGACCAGCAGGGACGGCGCTGCGGAGTTCGTTTGGTCGGTCATCTTGCGCGACGAATCGCGTTATATTCGGCAGCGACTTACTATCGCGGCAGCCGGGCAGGATCTGCCGATTCAGCGCGTGGAACTGGTGGATGTGCGTCTGCCTGAGGCTCACGTGGTGGGCGAGGTTAAGGGATCGCCGATTGTTGCGGGGAATCTCTATCTCGGCTTCGAGCATCCGCTTTCCAGCTCCGATGTGACGGCGGGCCGAGCGACGGCGTGGATCGATCGTGAGCTTCCGCTGCGAGCGGGAAGATCGGTTCAATACTCTTCGGTCATCGGCGTCGTTCGCGCCGGCCAACTGCGCCGCGATTTTCTTGAGTACATAGAGCGGGAGCGCGCGCATCCGTATCGAACGTTCCTGCACTACAACTCGTGGTATGACCTCGGCTACTTTACGCCGTACGACGAGGCGGGAGCGTTAGACCGCATCCATGCATTCGGGCAGGAGCTTCATGTGAAGCGCGGCGTGACGCTCAATTCGTTTCTCTTCGATGACGGATGGGACGATCACAATTCGCTATGGCAGTTCAACAGCGGATTTCCGGACGGGTTTATGAAGGTTCGCGCAGCCGCGGAGACATATGGCGCCGATCCCGGCGTGTGGATGTCGCCGTGGGGCGGTTACGGCAAGCCGAAGCAGGAGCGCCTGGCGTATGGAAGATCCGCGGGCTTCGAGATTGTGTCCAAGGGGTTCGCGCTCTCCGGGCCGAAGTACTACGATCGCTTTCGCGATGTCTGCCTGGAGATGATCCGCAAGTATGGCGTGAATCAATTCAAGTTCGACGGCACCGGAAATGCGGACTCGGTCTTTCCCGGAAGCGCGTTCGACAGCGACTTCGACGCTGCGATTCATCTCATCGGGGAACTGCGGCAGGTAAAGCCGGACATCTACATCAATCTGACGACCGGGACTCGGCCCTCGCCGTTCTGGCTTTTCTATGCGGATTCGATCTGGCGCGGCGGTGAGGATGACAGCACCGCCGGAGTGGGACCGTACCGCGAGCGGTGGATCACCTATCGCGATGCGGATACGTATGCGCGCATTGTGAAAGAGGGGCCGCTGTATCCGTTGAACTCGCTGATGCTGCACGGCATGATCTATGCGAGATATCACAGGGAGCTGAATAAGGATCCTGATAACGACTTCCGCAATGAGATTCGCTCCTACTTTGGCACCGGGACGCAGCTGCAGGAGATGTACATCACCCCTTCGCTGCTGAGCCGCCAGAACTGGGACGACTTGGCGGAGGCGGCGAAGTGGTCGCGTGCCAACGCGGACGTGCTGAAGGATACGCACTGGATTGGCGGCGACCCGGCGTGGCTGGAGGTTTATGGCTGGGCGTCATGGGCGCCGCGGGAAGGCATCCTCGTGCTGCGCAATCCGAGCGATCAGCCGCAGTCGATCCGCGTCGATCTGGCGAAGGCGTTCGAGCTGCCGGACGGCGCGGCACAGAGGTATGTGGCCAGCAGCCCGTGGAAGGACGACGCAGGGAAGCCGGCGCTGCATCTTCGCGCGGGAACGCCGCACGCGTTTGATCTGGCTCCGTTCCAGGTGCTGACGCTGGATATGAAGCCGGAGGCGCGCTGAATCCTGGCTCATGAGCGCGTGTGGCATAAGATGACATCTTGTTCATCTGAGGCTGCGCCAATGCTGCATGCTCTACCATCAGCGCATGCAGTTGTTGTTAGTTGAAGACGACCGCGAAATTCAAGAGTTTCTGCGGCACGCCCTGACGGAAGCGGGTTACAGAGTCGACGTCGCGGCCGATGCGCTGACCGCCGAACGCCTGGCCGCAGAGGGCCGCTATAACGTTCTCATCGTGGATCTCGGCCTTCCTGACATGGACGGCATTGCGCTGATCCTTCGTCTGCGGCAGCTGGGCGTGCAGTCCCCGGTGCTGATTCTTTCCGCGCGCCGGACTGTGGACGATCGCGTGAGAGGGCTGGAGCAGGGAGGCGACGACTACCTCACCAAACCGTTCGCGCTGGCAGAACTTCTGGCTCGCTTGCGCAATCTGACCAAGCGGAGCGCGACGGTGGCCGAAGCGACGCGGTTGCGCGTGCTCGATCTGGAGATGGATCTTCTTCGCCGGGAGGCGGTTCGCGGCGGCCGCGCGCTGAGCCTCACGCCTCAGGAGTTCACTCTGCTCGAGTATCTGTGCCGAAACCCCGGCCGGGTCGTCACACGCTCGATGATTCTGGATAAGGTTTGGGGCATGCGCATTCATCCGGACACCAACGTGGTGGATGTTCACATCTACCGGCTGCGCGGGAAGGTCGATCCCGAAGGCCAGCCTCCGCTTATCAAGACGCTTCGTGGAGTGGGCTATGTCCTTCGCGACCGCTAGGTTCAGCCGCACCGCAGCCTGGCGCGTCTCACTGCCCGGAACGCTCGCGTTTGCCTGCGGCACTCTTCTGGTCTTCCTCTATCTTCATCATTACTTTGCCAACGACATTCAACGCCGCACGGATGCATGGCTGACCGGCGAGCTGCAGACGCTGCGCGATGTTGCGATCCGCACGCCCAAGGACAGGCTGTACAGCCGCGTGGTAAGCGAGACCGCGGAGATGGCCAGCCACGAGATTCCGTCGCGGACGCCGGGCTCGCAGCGGCCGGGTGAGCCCAACCAGGCGGTCTTCTTCCTGCAAACTCCGACCAAAGACTCGCCGGCTCTCTGGGTGGGCGCGGGGAACCCGGACGCAATCTTGTCGGCGCTTTCGCAGGATCGATTTGCCGTCGATGTTCCCGTAGATATCAGGCTCGCCGGCCATCGATCACCCTTTCGCGTGGCGGTCGCTCCGATGCCTGACGGGTCCCGCATCTATCTGGGCGTGTCGGAGCAAGATGAACGGCACACGCTGCACCGGCTTCGCATCCGTTTTCTTATCCTTTGGGTCATCAGCGTCCTTCTGGGCTTCTGCATCATCTTCTGGGTCACACGCCGGATGCTGGGCGCGGTTCGCAAGATCAACGACGCAGCGTCGCATATCGGTGACGAGAACCTGGGGCAGCGAGTGCCGGAGAGCGGCGGCCATGACGAGATGGCGCAACTCGCATCGACGCTGAACCGCATGCTGGATCGCATCGAGAAGTCGATGTACCAGCTGCACACCATCACCAACGCTCTGGCGCACGATCTGCGGAGTCCGCTGACGGCCATCCGCGCGCGGCTGGAGATCGCGCTTGGCGATGGTGACGGCCCTCCCCACACCGACTCCGTCGCAAGAGCGATTGATGAGATCGACCGGCTGACCGAGGTCCTGGATCAGTCGCTGGATGTCGCCGAGGCGCACGCTGGCGCGCTCCAGATTCATCCTCGGCTCATCGAGCTCGATGCACTGATCAGAGCGATGAGCGAGTTGTATCAGCCGTCGATGCATGAGAAGGGAATTCATCTCGATCTGCGCATCCACTCTCCGGTGGAGATCTGGGGCGATCCGGCTCTGCTTCAACGGGCCATTACGAATCTTTTCGACAACGAATTGAAGCATCTGCCGGGATCGAAGACCATGATGCTGTCTCTGTCCACGGAGGGCGATGCGGCCGTGCTTCTGATCGAGGACGATGGTCCGGGCATACCGGCCGACATTGTGTCCGACGTGTTCAAGCCTCGCGTCAAAGGTCACACGTCCGGAGGCTTTGGCCTGGGGCTGTCGTTCGTGCAGGCGGTGGTTCTCGCTCACAATGGATCGGTCAACGCAGAGAATCGCGAGCCGTCAGGGATCCGCGTGACGATCCGGCTTCCACTGCATGGAGCTCCGCAATCGACGGGCGCTTCGGCGGGTTCACTTGCGACCGCCGGTGAGGCGCGCAACTCTCTATGACGGGAAGATTTCGACTGGATGAAAAAGATGCCGATCAGGCTCACCGCGCTTGAGATTCGCGGCGCGGGTGTGTTGGCCGGCAAAGAAAAAGAGCCGCCTCGTGCGGGAGGCGGCTCTGTGGAAGAACGGTTGGCTATGCCTTGAACTTGAACCGGCGACGGAGCAGACCGGCGCCGCCAAGGATTGAGGTGCCGAGCAGAGCAAGGCTGCCGGGCTCAGGAGTCGGTGAGGTTGGGTCCGGGCAGATGCTCTGGAAGGTCAGCTCGCCGCTGTCCTTGTAGGAGCTGTCCTGCGCCGCCGTGCCGATGATGGTGCTGGTGAGGTTGAAGTCCAGAGTGTGGGTGGCGTCCGTCGCGCTGAACGAAAGACCCTTGTTGTCAAAGTAGAAGATTCCGCCGGTCTCAAAAAGCTGGTTGTCGGCGCCGCTGAAGGTAAGGGGTGCACCAGCGTTGTCGCTATACGTTCCCTTTTCGTTGACAGGGGCGTTAACGGTCACGCTGCCGTCCACGATATCGTTAATGGTGTACACCGCCGTCCCGAACAGCGTGTAGTCGTAGGTGGCGTCGAAGGTGACGGTGCCGTCAAAGTTATCGTTGCTGATGATGTTGTTGACGCCGGTGAAGGATGCGGTAAATTCATCGGCATGAGCGGCCCGGACCCCAAGTAAAGCGGTGCCCAGCGCACACAGAAGGAGCGCTTTTTTCATTGCGAGAGACCTCAGAGAAAGTAATTTGAGTTGGAACTCGCAATATTTAGAAGCAACCCTTGGGCCACTTTTTGCGTCGTTCTCCGCCAAGAAATGCCCAGAAAACTCGAAGTTTCCACAGTAACTAACGAAAGTTATGTGAAAGATTTTGCGGGGAAAAAAGAGCCTTTCGTTCCGCGTCCCATTACTAAAGTCGTAAGGGCGATCAATATACTTTTATTCGAACGCGAAGAAGAGTGAGTGCATGAGCAAGACGTTTTATCTCGAGACCTTCGGCTGCCAGATGAATGCGCACGACTCAGAAAAGGTCGTTGGCACGCTGGAGCAGGAGGGCTACACGCAGGTGGCCGAGGAGACCGACGCCGACCTGATTCTGTACAACACCTGCTCGATCCGCGATAAGGCGGAGCAGAAGGTCTTTCACCGGCTGAACGACTACAAGAAGCTGCAGGCGCAGGGCAAGCGGTTCGGTGTGCTGGGCTGCGTGGCGCAGCAGGAGGGTCAGCGAATCTTCGAGCGAGCGCCGTATGTTTCGCTGGTGGCGGGCTCGGCGAGCTACCGCAATCTACCGGAGATGCTGCGGCGGCTGGAGGCGGGCGAGACACGCGTGACGGGGCTCGACGACCGCCAGACGGACGAGACCTTCGACACGGAATTCACGGCGCGGTCGAACCCGCACCGCGGGTACATCACGATCATTGAGGGTTGCGACAAGTTCTGCGCGTACTGCGTGGTTCCCTACACGCGCGGCAAGGAGCGCAGCCGTTCTTCGGCGAGTGTGTTGGCGGAGGCGCAGCGGATTGCAGGGCTGGGCTACACGGAGATTCAACTGCTCGGCCAGAACGTGAACAGCTATCGCGATCCGACCGGGCGGCGCACGTTTGCCGAGCTGCTGGTTGCCGTGAGCGAGGTGAGCGGCATCCAGCGCGTGCGCTTCACGACGTCGCACCCGCGCGATTTCACCAAGGATATCGTCGATGCGATCGACTCGCATCCGAAGCTGTGCAATCACATTCATCTGCCGGTGCAGTCCGGGTCGACCGATGTGCTACGCGCGATGCAGCGAGAGTACACGCGCGATTGGTACCTGGAGCGCATCCAGTGGACGAAAGACGCGGCGCGCGACATCTCGCTGACCACGGATATCATCGTCGGCTTCCCGGGCGAGACGGATCGCGATTTCGAGCAGACGATTCAGCTGCTGGACGTGGTCGGTTACGACGGCGTGTATGGATTCAAGTATTCGCCGCGGCCGAATACGCCCGCCATCCACATGCATGATTCAATCGCCGACGACGTGAAGGCGCAGCGGCTGGCGATATTGAATGACCGGCAGCGCGAGATCCAACGGATGAACTATCAGCGCCACATGGAGCAGACGCTGGAGGTTATGGTGGAAGGCCATAACTCGGCGCGGGGGCAGGTGGTCGGGCGCTCGACGCAGAACAAAACGGTCAACTTTACTTGCGATGGCAATCCTGCGATTGGCAGTTATGTGGATGTGCGGGTGACGAAGATCTTTCCGAACTCGCTGGTAGGTGAGGCGGTTTCGGTTCCGGTGGCGCCTTCGGCCGCGCTGCTGGCGCATCAGGCGTTGAGCGCACGGGTTAGTGCATAGCGAACAGCGTAGCGAAGTTCGCAGCGGTTTGCGTACACTGGAGGCGCGATGAATCTGCCGGGATTCAAGCCGGAGCCTGAGGCCGAGCACACCGCGGACGCTGAGGTGGAGGTGCGGATTCGCGGACTGATGATGGACCCTTCGACCCATCAGCCCATCGTGGTCCTGAACGATCTCGCCGGTGAGGTGGTTCTGCCGATATGGGTGGGACTGTTCGAGGCCAACGCGATTGCGCTGGAGATTGAGAAAGCCACAATGCCTCGGCCGATGACGCACGATCTGCTGCGCAATGCGATCCGCGGATTGAATGGGCGGATTACGCGCGTGGTGGTCGGCTCGCTGCGCGAAGAGACATTTCACGCGACGATCTGGATGGATCAGCAGGGCGAGGTGATTGGCCTGGATGCGCGGCCCTCCGACGCGATTGCGCTGGCGCTCCGCGCGGATTGTCCGATCTTTGTGAGCAGGCAGGTGCTGGAGCAGGCCAGGCAGGCAGCGAGCGGAGCTCTGAATCCGACGGCGGAAGACCTGCGCAAATGGCTCGAAGGGCTGAATGACGACGAGATGGGCCGCTACAAGATGTAGGGCGTTTTTCATGCGGCGAGCTCGATAGAAAAACAGAAGAAAACAAGCGGAGCGGCGAGAGCGAACTGCTAGAGCCAGTCGCAGAGCCGCGCAACGCGTGCGGCCCACTCGTCTTCGGTGGGCAGATGCGGAAGCGGTGAATCGAGCTGCGTTCCCGCGATGGTTCTGTTGATGGCCTGGCGGAGGCCGGCGAGCATGGCGGTCTCGCGGCCGCTGATGACTTCGACCCAGGGTGTTCGCCGCAGGATGTCGCTGACGCCGGATTCGCGATGGAGGAGCACAGGAATGCCGCGGCTGAGCGCTTCGATCGCCGGGATGCCGTAGCCCTGGATCGCGGGCATGAGGAACAGGTGGGTGGTGTCGTAGAGTTGCGCGAGGTCCGCGTCGCTGAGGTAGCCATGGAAATGAACGCGCCCGGCCAGGCCAAGGTTTGCCGCGAGCTGTTGCATCGCCTCAAGCGCGGACCCTTTGCCCACAATGTCCAGGCGCCAGTCGACGCGGGCGGAGAGCGTGGGCGATTCATGCTCGAGGCCTTCGAGCGCGCGCAGGATCCAGTCGATGCGCTTGTTGGGTTCGATGCGCGAGACGCTGAGCATGCGCAGCTCATGAGTGACGGGCCGCGGACGGAAGTTGTCAGGCGAGGTGAGTCCGCCCATGCGCGCGATGTCGGCACGGACGTTGAACTCGCGGCGGCACTCGGCGCGGAGGTATTCGCTGGTCACGATGGTGTGGCCGCCGCTGCGCAGACCGTAGGCGGTGATGCTGTCGGAGACACGACGAGCGAGGCGGCGCTTGAGGTTGAGGCTTGATGCATGCTCGAAGAGACTGGGCGTGTCGTGCATCAGGCAGTGAAAGCCGCGCAGGCCGGCGAGCGTTGCGTGCAGCGCGGGTTGGTAGCCGGACATCAGCGGCTTTGGTGTATTGCGCTGCGTGCGGAAGTACCGGCGCAGCGCGGCGATCTTTTTTGTGGCGCGCATGCGCGGACGGAGCTCGACGACTTCCAGCGGATGTTGTGCGTGTTTGGCGAGACCGATGTGGTCGATGTAGGTGACGATGTGGTTGGGAATGTCGCGCTGATAGAGCCAGCGGCAGAGCGCAAGCACACTGCGCTCCGCGCCGCCCATGGCCTCGATTTCAGTGAGGACGATGATGCGCGAGTTGGGCGGCGGAGTTGGCATCAGTTCGCTAGAGCTTAGAGTACTTCTCTAACGAATGGCCAGCTCGTCGAGCCAGTCGAAGAACTCGGGGAAGCTGATGCTCGCGGCTTCGGCGCCGTGGATGGCGGTGTCGCCACTGGCGCGCAGCGCGGCGATGGAGAACGCCATGGCGATGCGATGGTCGGAGCCGGAATCGATCTCGGCGCCGTGAAGCTGCTGGTTGCCGGGGACGTCCAGACCATCTTCGAGCTCGGTCACCTCGGCGCCCATGGCGCGCAGATTCTTGACGACGAGAGCGATGCGGTCGGACTCCTTCACGCGCAGCTCGCGAGCGTCGCGGATGCGCACGCCCTCGGTGGTGTAGGGTCCGATGGCCGCGATCACCGGAAGCTCGTCGATGAGTTGCGCAGACAACGCGCCAGTAATAGTGATGCCCTGAAGCGTGCGATTGCGGTTCACCTGGATGGTGCCAATCATCTCGCCGTGCTGCTCCTTCACATCGAGCACCTTGATGTGGCCGCCCATGGTGGTGATGGCGTCGAGCAGCGACGCGCGTGTGGGGTTCAGGCCGAGCGAGTCAAGCACGAGATTCGAATCTTCAAAGAGCAGGGCAGCGCAAAGAAAAAACGCGGCGGAAGAGATGTCGCCGGGAACCGTCGCTTCGATCCCTGTGAGCTGCTGTCCACCTTCGATGTACACGCGATCGTCCCGGCGGATGAGCTCCGCGCCGAAGGCCTTCAGCGCATGCTCCGTGTGGTCGCGGGTGCGAATGCTCTCGGTGAACGATGTCGTGCCTTTGGCCTGCAGGCCGGCGAAGAGCACGGCGGTCTTTACCTGCGCGCTGGCGACAGGCGCGTCGAAGTCGATGGCCTTGAGTTCGCCGCCGTGGATGGTCATCGGGGCGTGGCCGCCGGTGAGCGAGACGCGTGCGCCCATTTGCTCGAGCGGCTTGCGGATACGCTCCATGGGACGCTTGGAGAGCGAGTCGTCACCGATGAAACGAAAGGTGCCGGTTTGCGCGGCGACGAGCCCGGCGAGCATGCGCATCGTTGAGCCAGAGTTGCCGCAGTCGAGATTGCCGGTTGGCTGAGGGAATGTGCCCGCTGTTCCGGTGACGTCGATGGTCCGGCCCTCGCGCTTCGATTTCGCGCCCAGCGCTTCCATGCAGGCCAGCGAGCTGTGCGGGTCGGCGCCGGTAGAAAAGTTCGTGAGACGCGACGTGCCCTTCGCGAAACCGGCGAGCATAGCGTAGCGGTGCGAGATCGATTTGTCGCCGGGGAGCATCAGGGAGCCGCGCAGGCTGCGCGCCGGTGAGATGATGCGCGTGGTGGACTGCGTGCGTTGCGTCTGTGTCACTGAAGCCATTGCTGTCTATTGTAGCTAGCGTTTGCCGGTCGCTGTGGAGTAGGCAAGAGCGAGATCCTCCAGCAAATAATGATAGAGCCGCTCGTGGTCCTGCTCGTCGCGATTGCGCAGAATCGCCGACGGATGGACCGTCGCCATCACCTTGTCCGCATACGGCGTCGAGAGTATCTGCCCGTGCTGCTTCATCAGCGAGAAGGAGCCGCCCAACAGCGACTTCGCCGCGCTCGCGCCGAGGCACAGAACGACGCGCGGCTTGACGGCGTCGATTTCGGCGAGCAGCCACGGCCGGCAGGCGTTCAGCTCGCTCATGCGCGGCGATTGGTGCAGGCGTAGCTTGCCGCGCTGCACAAACTTGAAGTGCTTCACCGCGTTGGTCATGAAGACTTCGGCGGGTTTGATGTGCAACTCGTCCATCGCGCGGCGAAGGACACCACCTGCTGGGCCGACGAACGGCGCGCCCTGTTTGTCCTCTTTATTGCCGGGCTGCTCGCCGACCAGCATCAGGTGGGCGCGGCTGGAGCCGGCACCGGGCACAACCTGAATCGCGTGCTTGTAAAGATCGCAGCCTTTGCACGCGGGCATGGCTTCGGCGAGGATCGGGAGTTTGTGCTCTTCGGGAACGAATGGCGCGGCGGACGTTTTCTCTGCGCGGGCAGGAGACATGGCATCTGTAGGATGAGCCGGGCGCGCCTATCGGTCGCTCGCGGTGAGAGCCATTGCTGCGAGTCCGACCACGACGACGCTCAGGAGGACCACGCCAACATTCAAAGGTCGCGGCGCCGGGCGCAAGGCATATGGCGCGCCATAGTGTGAACGCGTGCCATGCCGTGTGCACCTGCATTGCGGCTGTAGTGAATCTGGAAATGGAACAGGATTTTCGGCACTTGCGTCGGTCGAGGAAGACTCGCCCCCGGAGGCCGAGGACGAACCGCCCGGGTGGTCCTGTGCGAGAGCCGAGGTTACGCTGTAGGGCACATAGAAGTTTGGCGCACGCTGCTGAACCATCTGCTGCGCGTTCACGGAACCGACCGCAAGAAGAGAGGCGAGGATGATCGCGAGAGTTTTCATGCTCACGAGTCTGGACCGCGACTGGTGCGCTCAGGCCTTCGGTTATGACAGTTTCGTGAGTGTCACAGGCCAGGTGGTGCAGACGCTTCAGTGGCCGGCGGGAATTTCAGGATAGATGCGGATGTCTTCCACGCCCCGGTAACGCTCCGCGAAGTCCATTCCATAGCCGATGACGAAGCGGTTCGGAATCTTGAAGCCGACGTAGTCCGCTTCAATCGGAACGAGGCGGCGGTCGGGTTTGTCGAGGCAGGTGGCGATCTTCAGCGACGCGGGCTTGTGCTGCAGCATGAGTTGACGCAGATAGCTCAGCGTGAGGCCGGTGTCGAGGATGTCTTCGACGAGGATGACGTGCTTGCCTTCGATGGGGTTGTCGATGTCCTTGATCATCTTCACCTGGCCGGAGGAGACGCGCGCTCGGCCATAGCTGGAAACGGCGACGAAGTCGAAGGTGTTGTCGACGGTGATGGAGCGCGCAAGGTCGGAGAGGAAGATGGCCGCGCCTTTAAGGACGCCGATGAGCACGATGGACTGGCCGGCGTAGTCGTTCGAAATCTGCGTGCCGATGGCGTGAACGCGTTCGGCAATCTGTTGGCGGGAGAAGAGAATTTCCATGGTCTGGGGCGGGACGTAGTCGGGCAAGGCCATGGGCGTAGGGTAGCGGATTGCGGGCGCTCGCGGCTGAGGAAAAGCCGGATGTTTCGGCGCGGCGCAGGGATGCGCAGGCGGCTGACTATACTTAAATATGAATGTATCCCTACCTCAACTTTGGCTCCTGGCACATTGGAACCTTCGGTCTGCTGCTGTGGCTGGCCGCGGTGTGCGCCACGATTGTGCTGCATTACAACTTCAAACGGAACGGCGTGGATGCAGACGCATTGAACGTGGTGGCGCTGTCGGTGGTCGCGGGGATCATCGGAGCGAAGCTGTGGCATGAGTTGCAGAATCCGCACGAGCTGGTGGCGGCATGGCGGCAGATTCTTCTGCCCGGAGCGCATCATCCGGTTGAGGTGATGAAGAGCTTTCTGATCTGGTTTCAGGCGGGGTTTGCGTGGTTCGGCGGATTGCTTGCCGCGATTGCGGTGCTGCTGTGGCAGGGACGGATTGCGCGCTTCAAAGGAGCGCTGAAAGGGACGCTGGGTGAGCGCGTTGGATCGCTGCGGATGCTCGATCTTGCAGCACCGGCTGCGGCGCTGGGCTATGGTGTGGGACGCATCGGATGCCTGCTTTCAGGTGATGGTGACTACGGGATCAACACGACGCTGCCCTGGGGCGTGCACATGGCAAAGGATGCGCTGGTGCCGCCGAATCCGCCGAACGCGCTCGTGCAGCCGACGCCGATCTATGAGTTGCTGTTCTCGCTGCTGGTCTGCTGGATTCTCTGGAAGCTCGGAGAGCGGCACAAGCCGATTGGCTGGCTGACGGGCATGTATCTGCTGCTGACAGGCATTGGGCGATTCCTGGTGGAGTTCGTTCGGATCAATCCGAAGATCTACTTCGGACACACGATGTCGAACGCACAGGTGGCGGCGCTGGGCAGTGTGCTTGCGGGAATTGTCGTGATGGTGTGGGCGGCGAAGGCGCAGTGGCAGTGGGCGCCGCAGCTGGCCACCGACCCTCGAACCTGAATCACAAGCGCTTGAGATAGGCACGCGCGGCCTCGAGTTCGGGGAAGAGTCTTTCTTCGGCCTGGAACTCGCGGGAGTGGACGCAGCGGCGCCCGGCGCGGACGCGCACGGGGTGCTTCAGGTGCAGCATCTCGTGATAGAGCAGATATTCGATGGCGTAGCGCGGCGTGCTGGCGCGGTCGAAGACGCGGCTGACGACGATGGTGTTGTGGGCGGCGTCGTAGTGACCGAGCATGCGCTTGGCGTGGTGCGCGCTCCAGGTAAGCGTGGGACGGCCGAGCAGGCCGTGGAAGAAGCGCGCGTTGAGCGATTCGAAGACCTCGTCGAGGTTGTAGTGCGTGCCTTGCGCGGAGCTGATGCGCTTGCGGCCGCGCTGCTGGCGGATCCGCTCGGCGTGTTTGGAGACGGCCTCGGATTGCGTGTAACGGCGGTAGCGGTCGGCGAAGTGCGCGACGATGGGCTTGCGGTAGAGCTTGGCAAGCAGGATGTGCGCGATGGCGCGGTGAACATCTCCGGGTGCGTGTTGAAGGATGTCGGAGAGGCGGACGATGAGGCGGCCTTCACGCAGGCGGATGGTTGTATTGAGGCTGGTGAAGCGGCGGAACTTCACCTCGAGCGGAGGCATCGGAGCTCGCGGACGAAGGGCGCGGTACTCGGTCTCGAACACAGAGATCAGTTCTGCGGATGCAGGGGGCAGAGCAGGATGGGACACGCTGACGTCAGGTTAACACGCAGGCTTCCGGGCACAGCCTAAGACGCTGCTTCGAGGAGGTTGTGAGGGCGCTATTGCGGTACGGGACTGTGTTCCGGACTGGCACGTTCCTTCTCGAGCTTCGCCGCATCGGGGTGGGCTTTGAAGTAAGCCGCCTGCTCGGTCTCCATGGCGGTTGCGGTGTCGCGCATGTCTTTCAAAGAATCGAGCGCCATCTTCCTGACGACGTCGTAGGTTTCATCGCTGGCGGGCGCGCGGAGCGTGGTGTTCCATCGTTCGATGGCGCTGACCAGCTTGGGCAAGGACTTGCGGATGTCGCGATGCTTGCTCTGGTATTCGTCGAGGTTGTCGTTGAACTCGTCGGCGATGGAGGCGAACTGGTCGAGGAAGTCGTGCATGTCCTGACTGAAGCCGGGGCGGCGAGGCTTCGAGAGCAGATTTTCGATCTCGTCCTCGCGCGTATTCAGGATCTTGACGAAGGCCATAATGCGATCGTTGGGAATGTAGGCGGCGTCGCGGAGCGATTCGATCTCCTTCTGGCTCATGGAATCGTCGTCGTCCTGCGCATGAAGACGCGGGGTCGAAGTGAAGATGAGGAAGAGCGAGGCGGCCAGCGCGAGCCGTCGGACTGCGAAGCGGCGTTTCATTTCGAGAAGATGACGTTCAGTACCTGTGTGTGCAGGCGATTGACGCACTGCAGCGTGTTTTGCATGGCGCCGCGCTCGCTGTTGGTGGCGACATGCGCCATGTCGGTAAGCCGGCGCGTGATGTGGTCGAGAAGCATCTCGGCGTTCTTCAACCGCTTGGCGTTTGAGGCCGAAGCCTTCTGCATCTTCGCGGCGACGGAGTCGATGTGATTCAGCGTGACGTCGGCGTCGAGATCATCGCCGGCGGCGATCTGGCGGCCCGCAAGCTCGGTAAGGCCGTGCAGAACCTCGGCGAACATGTAGGCCTGATCGCGAGGCTGTGCGGCGTCGGCGCGCTGCTCCATCTGGCTTAATTCGATGGCGTCCAGCGGCGATTCATCCGGACCGGAGGCATGGGCTGCGATGGTGAAAGGAAAGAGGAAGGTAAGAGTGACGAGAACAAGACCGGTCTGGCGATAGAACCGGAGCCCTGACTGAGCGACCATGGCGCACCCCCTTTCAGAGTGCTGCGATGCTCTAGCATTTCTGCACTATCGTTCTCGTTCCAGAGCGATCAGCCGGTGGCGCGCCTGCCACTCCTGGTCCGGATACTTCCCGGCGGCCAACGCGAGGAATGCACGATAAGCTCGTTTCGCGTCCTTGTTCTGATGCAGCGTGTCATACGCCGTTGCCTCAAGGAAGAGGGACGCAGGCGAGTTGGGCAGAACTGTAGCACGCTGATTGAGCGCCTGCAATGTCACGTTGGGATCGTGATTGCGCGAGGCAGCAAATGCCAGGTGTCCTTCGGCTTCAGCCCAGTCGGCGTCGGACGGAAAGCTCGATCGCATGGCGACCGCTTTGGTGAGCAGCGCCTGGGCTTCGGGGAACTTCTGCTGCTCGACGAGGGAGCTGGCAAGGTCGTCGAGCAGCGTCGGGTCGGTCGGGTCGGCGGCGACGAGGGCGCGCAGAAGGGGCTCCGCCTTGGCGTAGTCGCCGTTGAGCGTATAAAGGTGGGCGAGCAGGCGGCTGATGGCTGGATCGGAGGCCTCGGCGGCGCTGGAGGCACGCAGCTGCTCGATGAGCGGAATCGCCTGATCTGCCTTGCCTTCGGCGCTGTAGATGGCGGCGAGCTGGGAGAGCAGGCGGGGATCGCCGGGGGTGGTTTTGAGCGCGTTGGTTAGCAGGGTTTCGGCCTCGGCGGTCTTGGCGGCGGTGTGCTGGGCGGCGAGGGAGTGGGCGAGGCCGGCGATGGCGTCGGGGTTGTTGGGGGTGATGGCGAGGAGGCGGCGGTAGGCGGCTTCGGCGTCCGGGAAGTCCTGCGCGTGCTCGGCGAGACGGGCGCCGAGGAGGATGTCGGCGGGAGTTTCGGGGGTGAGCTTGAGGGCGGCGAGGAGCTCGTCCTGCGCGGCGCTGGGGTTGGTCTGCTCGTCGAGGACGGCGAGGGAACGCAGGGCGCGGGCGCGGATGTCGGGCGTCGCGCCGGGGAGGTTGCTGGTGACGGCGAGCTCGTGGTGCGCGGCTTCGATGTGGCCGTCGCGGGCGTCGAGCAGACCGAGGGACAGCTCAGCCTGCGCGAGGGTTGGATCGGCGGCGAAGGCGGCGCGATAGGCGGCAGCGGCTTCGGCGTCGTTGCCGGAATGCGCGGGGTCGTGCTCGAGGGCGAAGCCGAGATCGTAAAGGATGTGAGCGTTCTTCGGCTGCGCGGCGGCGAGGGGCTTGAGAGCAGCGATCGCGGCGGGGTAGTTGCCGCTTTCGAGGGCGGATTCGGCGGCGCGGATCTGGGCGTTGACGGCGTCCTGCGGGGAAGGAGCATCGGCTTCGCGGGTTCCGGCGGGAAGGTTCTGAGCTGTGGAAATTCCTGCGGCGAAGAGAGCCGCGAGGAGTGCGGACGCGAGGAGGCTGGGTTGAAGTTTCTGCATTCGCTGGTTAGACCCCCTCCCCCGGTAAAAGTGTGCAAAGTCTTCGAAAAAGATGACTTAGGGGTGGACTTCAAGGACACTTAAAATGCGCAAGCCCGACCGGGATGGCCGGGCTATCCGAAGTTTCTCCCAGCATTCATGATAACAGGCGCGTCAAGCGCAGAACACGATTCGGGTGGGTGCCGGGCCCCGTGTTGTGGACCGGTGGGTCAGCTCGCGGTTGCAGCCAGTACAAGCTCGGGCTCCGCGGCGTCGGCGGCGAGTGGAAGCAGGAAGGAAAACGTAGTGCCGCTGTGCCTCGGGTTCGTACTGCTGCGCACGTGAATTGACCAACCGTTTTTGCGCGCGATCTCCGCGGTCACCCAGAGCCCGAGGCCTGTCCCGGTTTCGCCTTTGGTGGTGATGAACGGTTCAAAGATCCGCAGCATAAGGTCATGCGGGATCCCAGTGCCGTTATCGGAGATCGTAAGCCGGGCAACCTTGCCCTCTCGCCGCCACGAGCGGTCTTCAACGGAGATCCGAAGCGCCAGCCGGCCGCCGTTTCGCATGGCATCGAGCGCATTGCCGACGATATTAGCGATGACCTGGCGGAGTTCTCCGAGCGGAGCGGTGAACAGGACAGAACGGGACCGGACCTGCTTGGCAACTGTGACACCAGCGGCGTTCAGGCGTGAGCTGTAGAGCGATAACACAGAGTCGACCACAGCGACCAGATCGATCTTTGAGGGATGATTTGGCTCGCGGTAGAACCGGAGCGTGTGCTTCGTGATCTCAGTGACCCGGGCGAGCTCCTGGTCGGCAAGCGAGAGGTAGTGCCCAACCAGCCCCGGGTCGGTCTCGGTGCGCGCCAGGTAAAGAAGGTTTGTCACGGACTCCAACGGATTGTTGATCTCGTGCGCAATGGAGGCCGCGAGCCGGCCCGTCACCGCAAGTTTCTCCGATCGCCGCAGAGCCTCCTGCGCCAGTTCCGCTGTACGGATCTGATCGCGAATCTGATATTGCCGCTGCCGTCCACGGAGCGCCGTGGCGAGCGTGCTGAGCAGGGTCTCCGGGCGGATCGGCCGCTCCAAGAGCAACACATTTCCCAGTGGTTCGCGAAACTGCCGCAGGCGTTCGCTCTCAACCGTGACCCGCCCGCCCGCGGTGAGGAGGATGAGCGGGAAGTCAGACCATGGCGGCTGCTCGGAGAGGACGGGCTTGAGCTCGTTGATGGCGTCGCCTTTGCACGCCTCCTCGGCGAGAATGGCAGCGCCGGCCCCGGCGCGCAGTTCGGTCGAGAGCTCGCCGACTGTGCTGACGATGTGGCAGGGATTTCCCGAGCGCTCGATTACGCCAGCGATCAGCTGGGCATCCCTCCCGGTCGGGGCAAGAATGATGGTCCGGAAATCGCGTTTCGAGCGTTCATTGGCCAAGTTCAGGGTAGATCTCCTTGTCGATGCCGATGAAGCTGGGATTTCCGGTGAGGACTCCCTCAAATCCCGTGAGGATCGGGCCGACAGCGATGGTGCCGTTCTCGAACAGGAGTTCGCGGATGGTGCGCTCGTGCCGTCCACTACGTTTTTTGACGACCGAGAGCGATTGGCGGACGCTTCCGTGACGCTCGAAATAGCGGAAGAGGAGCACCGAGTCGGCGAGATAACTGATGTCGACTGGCGCCACCGGCGCACCGGCGAAGCCATGCTGGGCGAGAGTCACGAAGGAAGCGATGCCCTGCTGTCCAAGATATGCGAAAAGCTCGTGCAGCTGCATTGCCAGGAACTGCTCGGTCGGCATGGCATTCATGAAGCCGTTCATGCTGTCGATGACCACCAACCGCAGCCTGTGGCTCTCGACTAAATTACGTATACGCGCGATGAACTCGCCGGGAGAGAGCTCCGCAGGGTCGACCTGTTGAATCGTGAGGCTGCCGTTTTCGAGGAAGGGAGTCGGGTCCATGCTGAGGCCCTTGGCACGCGTGATCAGAGTGGAGAGGGACTCATCGAAGGTGAAAATAGCCGCTTTCTCGCCGCGCTGCGCAGACGAGACGGCGTAGCGCAGGGCGATGGTGGATTTGCCGCTGCCGGCGGGCCCCATGAGCAGCGTATTGGTGCCGGTATCGATCCCGCCGCCGAAAAGATCGTCAAGCTCCTTGAGACCACTCGGGACCTGCTTGTGAACGAACCCCGGCTTGTGCTCGGCGGCAATGAGGCGCGGGTAGATCTCGAGTCCGCCGGTCAGAATGGAGTAATCGTGGAAGCCTTCGCGGTAACAAGAGCCGCGCAGCTTCTGAACGGCGACCCGACGCCGTGTGACACCGAAGTCGCGTTCGCGATTCTGGAGATTGATAACGCCGTGAGCAATTGACTGGAGCTGCTGGTCGGCCGCCGATCCTTCCGCGGTTCGGTCATCGAGCAGCAAGAGCGTACAGTTACGACCCGTGAAGTGACGCTTGAGAGCAAGAATTTGACGACGATACTTCAATGGGTCGCGCGCGAGCATACGAAACTCAGAGAGCGAGTCGAATACGACGCGCTCCGGATTCACGGCATTAACCTGCTTGGTGATTGCGGTGATTGTGTCGGCGAGCTCGACCTCGGAGGGATGGAAGACTGTGTACTGGGCCTCCGGGTTCAGGTCGTCGTCCGTAGGGATCATCTCAAAGATGGTTAGATCCGACAGCGACCAACCGTGCGATGCGGCCACTTGCTCGAGTTCGGCCTTGGATTCGGAAAGCGTGACGTACATGCCGCGTTCGCCGCGCGCTGCACCTTCGAGAAGGAACTGTAGAGCGAGTGTGGTCTTGCCTGTTCCGGGGTCGCCTTCAATGAGATACAGGTGACCGGCGGGCAGGCCGCCGCCAAGAATGTCATCGAGACCGCTGACGCCGGTAGAAATGCGTTGTTCTGAAGGGGCTGCGGCGTCGGTCTGTTGGGTTTTTGATTTCGGTACAGAGTTGTGGTCCATGCGTGCAGTAATCTCCGGATCAGACTCTAGGTTTTGGATGCCGCAGATGTACGTGGGGAAGGATGAATCGCGAGTCCGGTCTGCGAAGAATTGAGCTCTGGGTGGGATGCAGCAAGGCGATGGCCAGTTGCTCTCCGCTGCCCCGGGCGATAGGCCTGGCCAGTTGTGGAAGTCGATCCTCGAGCCGTGACGCGCGCAAGGAATTGCGTCCGTCGAGGTGATTCCGATTCAGAAGGTGAACGAGGCGTACGAGCGGCTGGTGAAGGCGGATGTGAAGTACAGGTTTTCGATCGACATGGCTTCGCTGCGGTCCGCGTAGGGCTTGAAGAAATTGATTGCGCCGGTGGAGATTGCGGAATAGGCTGGGTTCGCCTTCCCGAAGTTCTGCAGTCTTGCCACGGGCCTTGCTGCTTCCTGCGCGCCAGAGCGGAGGCGTGCTTCATCGACCTCAAACGCCATTCTTAGGGACGGGGTCTGCGTGGCTCCAGGACGACATGCCGGTGGCCTGTTGCACAAATGGTTCGCGCCAGTTGTTGTGGCGTTGTTTGTGGTCCTGGCGGCGGAGTTACTCTTTTCGGCGCGGCTGGAGTCGCCGACGTTCGATGAGCCGGCGCATCTTTATGCGGGGTACGGGTACTGGCTGCATCGTGACTATGCAGTGAACCCGGAGCATCCGCCGCTGGTGAAGCTGGTGGCGGCGCTGCCGCTGCTGGTGGAACGGCCGGCGTATCCGCCGCCGCCGAATGTTTTTTTCCGAGGGGCGTCGGCATTGGGCGGGCTGATGCTGGTGACGGAGCCGGGTGGGTTGGCGGCGCTGAGCCATGCGCGCGCGGCGGTGAGCGTATTTCTCTTTTTGCTGGCGCTGCTGGTTCTGTTGGCGAGTTGGGAGATGTTTGGGCGAGCGACGGCTCTGTTTGCGCTGACCCTGGTGGTGTTCGATCCGATGCTGCTGGGGAACGGGCCGCTGCTGGGAACGGATGTGGGCGCGACGTGCTGCATCTTTGCAGCCGTGTATGCCTTTTACCGGTATGTGAAGCGGCCGTCGTCGTTGCGGCTGGCGGTTTGCGTGGTGACGGCGGGGCTGGCGATGGCGGCGAAGCATTCGGCGATCTTTCTGTTTCCGATTCTGCTGGCGCTGTGTGTGGTGGAGTATGTGCGATGGCGGCGCGAGCGGGCGCGGGCTGCGGTGTGGCTGGGCGGATCGTTCGTGGTGATTGCGGCGGGAGCGATTGCGATCCTGTGGGCGTTTTACGGGTTCCGGTACGCAGCGCGTCCGGGCGGACCGGAGCTGAAGCCTTCGCCGGCGGCGTACCTGAGCGAGATGCACGAGCGGACCGAGGCGAAGACGATCGGGTTTGCGGAGCGGCATCATCTGCTGCCGGAGGCGTACCTGTTCGGGCTGACGGATGTGGTGCATTTGAGCAACAACGGACGTCCGATGTTTCTGCTGGGACGGTCGTATCCGAACGGGCGGTGGTTTTATTTTCCGGCGGCGTTCCTGATCAAGTCGACGATTGGATTTTTGTTGCTGCTGGCGCTGCTGCCGTTTGCCCGCGGGTTGTGGGGGAAGGAGCGGCGGCGCGAGACGATGTTCCTCGTTCTTCCGGTCGTGATTTTTCTTGCAGCAGCGATGAGCTCGAAGCTGGATATCGGGATTCGGCACATCATGCCGACGATGCCGTTTCTGATTGTGCTGGCGGCGGCGGGCGCAGTGATGGTCGCACGTCGATCACGGCCGTGGAGGTATGCGGTTGCGGTGCTGCTGCTCCTGGATCTGGCTTCGTCGGTGCATGCGTTTCCGAACTATCTGCCGTACTCGAATGAGGCGTTCGGCGGTGTGAGCGGGACGTACCGGGAGCTGGCGGATTCGAATGTGGGTTGGGGCGGAGGGCTGAAGGCGCTGGATGCGACCCTGAAGCAGCGGCATATTACGCAGTGCTGGCTTGCGTACTCGGCGCTGTTGGATCCGCATCTCTTCGGGATTCCGTGCAAGATTCTGCCGGTGTTCTTTACGGTGCTGAAAGACCGCGGCCAGCAACAGGCGGTGCCGCAGCAGATCGAGGGGCCGATGTTTGTGAGCTCGGAGGAGCTGGACGGCTCGTTGTGGGGCGACCCCTGGCAGCGGACGCCATATGCGCCGTTTGCGCGGATGCGGCCGGTGCGGATGATTGCGGGCGAGATCGCGGAGTTCGACGGGACGCTGGATGTGACAAAGGCTGCGGCGGTGAGCCACTTCATCGTGGCGAATGCTTTACTGCGGCAGGGGCATGCGACGCAGGCGGTCCAGGAGGCGGAGACGGCGGTGAGACTCGACCCGCAGTCGCTGGACGCGCACGAGACGCTGTTGGATGCGTACATCGCGAATCATCAGGCGGCCGATGCAGAGCGCGAATATGCGACGGCGATGCACCTGTACAGGGATGTCGATCCGGAGTACATCGGGGATCGCGGTCCGCCGGACAAGCCCTGAGGTGAGGCGGAGGTCGGGGGGGAACGCTGGGCAGAAAGACCTGGACAGTCGTTCCACGGCCGGATCGCTGCAGGGTCGCAGCGCGAGAATCGCGAAGCGAACAAAGATAGAAAAGGCTTTCGCATTTGCCGTTGCAATAAGCTGCGCATTGGCGCGGCGCGGCGATGACGAATGGGCGATTTTCGGGGACAAATGGTAACTCGAGGGTGGCCCATGAGTTGCGGCAGGAGTGGCAAGCCATCACCAAACTTTGTCCGGGGAGTGAGTCATGCACAGAATCTTCAAGTGGTTCGGGCCCCTGGTCTGTCTGTTTTGCATGGTTGGAGCGGCACGTGCGGCCAGTATCTGCGATTCGACGAGCGGAAACATCGTGACGAACTGTGGGTTTGAGAGCGGAAGTTTTTCGGGCTGGAGCGTCACGGGAAATCTTTACGGCGGGATCGGCGGGAACTATGTCGGCGTCGACAATTCCAATCCGAACAGCGGAAACTACGAGGCGTACCTCGGCGCGCCGAGCGAGTATGGCCAGACGGGCACGCCGGGGGACGACACCTACGGCCCGGTGACGACACTGAGCCAGACGCTGGCGGGAACGCCGGGTGAGATTTACGAGGTCACGTTCTATCTGGACAACACTGGCTGTTCAGTCAGCGATCCGGACTGCCCTGGCTACTACAACTACTTTGACGCATCGTTCAACGGACAGGTGCTGATGCAACAGGACAACCTGAACGAGACCGACACGTACAACGAATATGTGTTTGTGGTGACGGCGTCGTATCACCCGGAGCTGAACGACTATTTGCTGCAGTTCGATTCGACGAACGACGACGGCTACTTCTATCTCGACGATGTGTCAGTGCAAGGGCTGGGACTGGCTACACCGGAGCCGTCGAGCCTGGCGTTGCTGGGCACGGGTTTGCTGGGGACGGTTGGGGTTTTGCGTCGAAAGTTTTCCAGGTAAGTGCAGGAGACGCCGGGCACCGCGGGGCTGAATGACAGCGTCGCGGGCCGTGGCGTGGAGTGGCAGCCATCGACCGATGGCTGCTCGGGTTCCAGCGGCTCCCGGCCGCGGAGGACGCAATCTGTCCCCGAGGATTTTCAGAGCGACCTACGAATGGAGGAACCATGAAGCTGAAGGCAGCCTTAACACTCTGCTTTTCCGTGCTGGTGGGTGTGAGCGCCAGCGCACAGATCGGTTTGCACTATCGCACACTGATTACCCAACCGGTCAACGACAAGGACCTTGTTACGCGCCGCGGCAATGTGCGGCCAGCCGTGTTCACAGGAACGGACATGGGCAAGATGGAGGACAGCAAGCAACTGGAGCACCTGCGCTTGCAACTGCTGCGGTCGCCGGAGGATGAAGCGGCGCTGCAGGCGTACCTGGACGATCTGCAGAATCCGAAGTCGCCGAACTTCCACAAGTATGGGACGGCGGCGCAGTTTGTGGCGGAGTTCGGACCGGACCCGCAGGACTTGAGCAAGATCGAGAGCTGGATGACGTCGAAGGGGTTGACGGTGAACTTCTTCACGCCGAGCATGACGATCGATTTTTCGGGGAGCGCGGGCGCGGTGAGCCGGGCGTTTCACACGGAGATTCACTACGTGAATGTGGACGGCGCGAAGCACTTCGCGAATGTGAGCGACCCGATGATTCCGGCGGCGCTTTCGAAGGCGGTGCTGGGGCCGGTGGCTCTGCATGACTTCAAGCCGACAATGCAGACAACGAAGCTGGCGCCGATGGTGAAGCCGAACTATACGGTGAACGCCGATTATCAGCTGCTGGTGCCGGGCGACCTGGCGACGATCTACAACTACAACCCGCTCTATAGCGCGGGCGTCTCGGGACAGGGACAGACGGTGGTCCTGCTGGAGCGCACGGACCTGTATTCGACGGGCGACTGGAGTACGTTCCGCAAGGTCTTCGGGCTGACGAAGAGTTTCCCGAAGGGCAAGCTGGTGACGGTGCATCCGCAGCCGACCGGAAGCCCGGTGACGGCGCCCAACGGCGTGGAGTTCGGACCGGAGACGTGCTCGGATCCGGGCGTGGTGGTGGGCGACGACGGCGAGGCCGCGGTGGATGTGGAGTGGGCGAGCGCATCGGCTCCGAACGCGACGATTGAGCTGGCTTCGTGCGCGGACACTGACACGAACTTCGGCGCATTCATCGCGCTGGAGAACCTGCTGACCTCGCCGACGCTGCCTCCATCGATCATGAGCCTGAGCTACGGCAGTCCGGAGTCAGAGAACGGGACGGACGGGAATGCGTACATCAACGCGCTGTACCAAGTGGCGGTGTATGAAGGCGTGTCGATGTTCGTTTCGACGGGCGATGCAGATGCTGACGTGACGGACCAGAACAGGCCGTATGCGACGCATGGCATTAATGTGAACGCGCTGGCTTCGACGCCGAACGATGTGGCTGTGGGAGGGACGGACTTCGGCGATACGTTCCTGGGCGAGAACGGTGTGTACTGGAATGGGACGAATGGGCCGAACTTCAACTCGGCGCTGTCGTACATTCCGGAGATTCCGTGGAACGATTCGTGCGCGAGCCAGCTGATCGCGATTGCGCTGGGGTATCCGACGACGTACGGCGCGGGCGGATCGTGCAACAGCGCGGTCGGCGAGGCGTACTTCCTGACGACGGCCGGAGGGAGCGGTGGACCGAGCGCATGCGCGTATGGCGATCCGACGATTCCGGGCGTGGTGAGCGGAACCTGCACGGGGTACACGAAGCCTTCCTACCAGACCCTGGTCTACGGCAACCCGAGCGACGGCGTGCGCGACCTGCCGGACGTCTCGATGTTTGCGGCGAATGGCGTGTGGGGCCATTACTTCGTACTGTGCTACAGCAATCCCGCGGGCGGAGGCGTAGCGTGCCCGGCGACGAATCCGAGCTCGTGGGCGGGTGCGGGCGGAACATCGTTTGGAGCACCGATCTGGGCGGGTATCCAGGCGCTGATCAACCAGGCGACAGGCTCGGCGCAGGGTAATCCGGACTTCTTCTTCTACCTGCTGGCGGGGTCGGAGTACGGAGCTTCAGGAAGCGCGACGTGCAATTCGACGCTGGGCAATGCGACGTCGGCGAGCTGCATCTTCTACGACGTGACGCTGGGCGACAACGATGCGAACTGCCGCAAGCTGAGCGGCGTGGCGCATAACTGCTTCTACCCGGCGACGAACCCGGGGACGAACGGCGTGCTGTCGACCTCGAACACGGCCTATCAACCGGCGTATGTGACGACGACGGGATACGACCTGGCAACCGGGATCGGCACACCGAACGTCTTTAACCTTGTGGCGAACTTCCCTGGGGCCAGTATTCCGTAGCGACCTTGTATCCGTAGCGAGCTGCTATTCGTAGCGATCTGGGCCCTGAAATTGGGTGGTGGGCCGGCGTCTTCTGGATGCCGGCCCTTGCTTTTTTGCGGCGCAGAGAGCCGAAGCGAGGAAGACAGCTAGTTGGATGAGGTGAGGCGGCGGATGAGATCGACTTCGGCCTGGCGGTAGGGTGTGCCGTCGGGGTGGAAGATGTCGTGGAACCAGATCATGGGTTGCATAAGGACGTAGGGTCGCTGCCATGAGTCCCAGGGAAGATTGGTCTGGGTTTTGCCGTTGACGAGACCCCAGTTGATGGCGGCAACGTGATAGCGCTTGGCGAGCGGGAGGATGGTGTCGAAGGTGGAACCGGCGCCTCGCGCCATGTACTCGGTGCAGAGGATGGGGCGGTGGAGCGGCTGCAGCTCCTTGATGCGGGCCTCGAAGTCTTCCGGCCATCCGTAGTTGTGGAAGGTGATGATGTCGGATTCGGAGAGCTGAATCTTCGTAGTGGGGTCTTCCTCGGCGGGGTCGTGCCAGTTGCCGTGCCAGACGCCGCTAGTGAGCGGTTGCGACGGATGCGCGGAGCGGGCCCAGTCGAAGACGCGTGGCAGGAGTTCGTCCACGCGGCGGACCTTGGCGGCGGCGTCTTCGTGGAAACGATTGTCGTTGGTGTTGTCGGGTTCGTTCCAGAGATCCCAGGCGAGGACGCGGGGATCGTTGGCGAAGGCGGAGATGACGCCGATGACGTAGGCGCGGAGCTGCGGCTCGACGGCGAGGTCGAGGAGACGAGCGTCGCCGGGGCTTTGCACCCAGCCGGAGTTGTGCACGCCGGGGATGGGCGGATGCTGCGGGCCGAGATGCGGGTTGGGCTCCCAGCAGGAGTCGAAGAGAACGAAGATGGGGCGGATGTGATGCTTGGTGGCGATGGAGAGGAAGATGTCGAGGCGATGCTTGAAACCGTCGGGGTCGGAGGTCCAGAGCTGGTCCTGCAGGAAGACGCGCATGGTGTTCATGCCGATGGATTCGGCGAGGCCGAGCTCGCGGTCGTTGATGGCGGGGTCGAAGGTGGCGGCCTGGAACATTTCGAGCTGGTTGATGGCGTTGGAGGGAACGTAGTCGGCGCCGACGAGCCAGGGCTGCTGCGCGTACCAGGCGTTGGCCTGGGCGTCGGTCCAGCGTGATGCGGTTTGCGCGAAGGAGTTGAGCGTGGCGACGAGTGCGGCGGCGAGCAGAGCGGCGCAGGATGTTTTCGTCATGCGGAATGTTTTCACGGCGGCAGGCGGCTCCTGTGAGGTCAGGAGGGAATTATCGCCTGTGCGAGTGCTCCCTATAATGGCGGCATGTATACGCCGCAGGCTGGGATCTTTGCGCTGGGAACGTCATCGCACGCGTACCTGGAGTTCGATGTGATGGATGCGGCGAAGCGCGAGGAGTTCGCGACGAAGATTGCGTCGATTCGCGAGCCGCGGACGACGACGGGTGGCGTGAATTTTGTGATCGGCTTTCGGCCGGAGATGTGGGCCGCGCTGATGCCGCATGATATGCCGGCGGGTGTGGAGGGGTTCAACGCGGAGATTCAGGGTGTGGAGGGATTTGTGATGCCGGCGACGCAGCACGACGCGCTGGTGTGGATGTCGGGTAGCGCGTATGACGTGGTGTTCGATATGGCGCGGTCGGTGGTGCGGGACTTGGCGGGACTGGCGATGGTGGGTGAGGAGACGTCGAGCTGGCCGTATCAGCATGACCGCGACCTGACGGGGTTTGTCGATGGAACGGAGAATCCGACGCTGCTGGATGCTCCGGCGGATGCACTGATTGCGGAAGGGCAGCCGGGAGCGGCGGGGTCGGTGCTGCTGTTGCAGAAGTGGAAGCACGAGGTGACGGAGTGGGAGGCGCTGCCGGTGCACGAGCAGGAGCTGGTGATGGGGCGGACGAAGCCGGACAGCGTGGAGCTCGAGAACAAGCCGGCCTACTCGCATGTGGCGCGGACGGACCAGGATGTGTTTGGGAATATCTTCCGCCGGAACATGCCGTATGGCGTCGTGGAGAATCACGGAACGATGTTCGTGGGCTTTAGCTGCGAGCAGCAACGGATGGCGAAGATGCTGGAGAGCATGGCGGGGCTGGTGAACGGGACGCGCGATGCTCTGACGAAGTACACGACGCCGCTGACAGGGTCGTACTACTTCGTTCCTTCGGTGGAGAGTTTGCGGAGTCTGCGGTAAGACGAGTCGGATTTCCTGCGGCGGCAGAGGTGCGGCGTCAGCCGGCGCGGGTGCGGATGGTAGATTGTGGAAGCCGCAAATCTCAAAGGATCGTTTCGCAGCAGGTCTTTCGATGGAGCGCATCCGCTTCGGCGAGTTTGAACTGGACGTCCGCGCAGGAGAGCTGCGCCAGGGCGAACGGCGCGTTCGACTGCAGGAACAGCCACTCCAGATTCTTCTCATGCTGCTGGAGCATCCGGGGCAGGTGGTGACGCGGGAGGAGATCTGCAGCCGGTTGTGGCCGAACGACACGATTGTGGAGTTCGACCACAGCATCGGCACCGCGATTAAGAAGCTGCGGCAGGCGCTCGGGGATGAGGCGGAGAATCCGCGCTACGTGGAGACGCTTCCGCGGCGTGGGTTTCGGTTCATCTTTCCCGAAGTGACCGTGCTGCCGCAGGCGGCGTCGCGGAGAGAGGTGAAGCCGGCGGAGGTTGCGGCTTCGGCTCCTCCGGCGGTTATGCCGCAGAGCGGCGGCGACCAACGACGTGAGCGCGCTGCAATGGGGCAGGGCACTCGATATCGCGCGGCGATCGTGACGGCCTTTGTTTGTGTTCTGTGCGGGGTCGGGTTGCTGGTGTGGCGCTTTCACAGGCATGGGGCGAATGCGGGCGGCCTGAACTTCGACCAGTCGACGCTGACGCAGGTTACATCATCGACGGAGCTCGACACGGACCCATCGCTTTCGCCGGACGCGAGCGCGGTCGCGTACAGCTCGAACCAGAACGGCAGCTTCGAGATTTACGTTAAGTCGCTGACGCCGGGCGGGCGCGACCTGCAACTGACATCCGATGGTCAGCAGAACTATCAGCCTGCGTGGTCGCCGGACGGAAAATTTATTGCGTACTGCTCGCAGACGCGGGGCGGCATCTGGGTGGTTCCGGCGCTGGGCGGAACGGCGCACCAGGTCGCCGACTTCGGTTCGCATCCGTCATGGTCGCCGGACGGAACGAAGATTGTTTTCCAGAGCGATCCGGCTGCCGACCTCAGCGTGGTGGACTACCCAGCTACGCCGCCCTCTACGCTTTGGGTCGTCTCGTCGTCCGGGGGAAACCCCACCCAGATTACGCGGCCGGGTGTGCCCGCCGGAGGCCACGGAGCGCCGGTGTGGTCGCCGGACGGCAAACGGATTGCGTTCAGTACCACGAGCACCGGCCTCGGGGAGATATGGTCGGTCCCTGCCACGGGCGGTCTGCCCGTACGGCTTATCGCCAATCATGTCCTGGCACCCGCTTATTCGCCCGATGGCCGCTATCTTTACTACTCGCCGGGATGGACGTCGTCGTTTGCCGTGATGCGCGTTCCACTCACAGCAGACGGCACTGTCAGCGGACCGCCGCAGCGCGTGGAGGACACGGGCCAGGTTCTCGACAGGCACCTCAGCTTTTCGGCGGATGGCAAGACCGTTGCGTTCTCGGCGATGGGTGCGGTCAACAATATTCAGTCGGTGTACATTTCTCCGTCCACGGCTCTGGCGACTGGAGCGCCGTTTTCCATTACCCGCGACACGTCCGTGCGAAAGACACGCCCCATGTTTTCGCCCGACGGCAAACAGCTGGCATTCGCCCTGCTGCAGGTGGGAGAGGATTTCCAGTTGATGGTGTCTGGGCCCGACGGCAAAGACGAGCGCCCCGTGGTTCAGACCTACGGTATCTATTCGGGCTGGTTTCCGGATAGCCAGCATATTGCGATCTTCGAACGTCAGAACGGGGGAGCCGATCTCGACTCGGTGGATGTTGCCTCCGGCAGAACGGTCCGGCTGCGCGACGCAAGCGGCGTTGGCTTCACCAGCCGTCTCTCACCGGACGGCAAAGAATTCGCGTTCGGCCGCATTCAGAACGGGGTCTTGAATGTCTGGACCGAACCCGTCGAAGGCGGCCGGGCGCGGCAACTGACGTTCGACAAGGAGGCGGCTGGATTCCCGCTGTGGTCGCCGGACGGAAGATTCGTTGTCTATGAGGTCAAACGCGGCGGCATAGCCCAGATCGCCATGGTCCCCAGCACGGGCGGGCCACCCGTCCAGCTCACTCATGACGATGGCGATAGCTGGCCGTTTGATTTCTCGCCTGACGGCGACAAGGTCGTCTTCGCCGGGCAGCGCAATGGCATCTGGAATATCTATTGGATCTCGCGTTCGACGCACGTTGAAAAGCGGATCACGAATTACACGCTGCCGAATCTTTACGTCCGCTATCCCACGTGGTCGCCGAAGGGCAACCAGGTTGCGTATGAATATGCCGAGAGCATCGGCAACATCTGGTTGATGCACTTGAAGTAGCGAGCTCGGCCTCCGTAGCATGCGCTGCGGAGGCCGGCTTCTCGCTGCTTTAGAGGCTCGGTGTTTTCCGATCAGTGACTGGATGGCTTGGTAATCGCAGCCACGGTCATGGAAGGAGTCGCCTGCTGGGCCAGACGCGCCTGCATGGTGTGCGCCTGGCGGGGCGTGAAGAGAACGTCGCTTCCTCCCAGCAGGGTCAACTGATTTTCCGACCAGGTGGTCTGCATGATGCCGCCGTGCGGCGAGGTGTTCAGGCCCAGCAGAAGTCCGACCTCGCGAGCGATGACGCGGCCCATGAGGACCTGCGAGGGCGACGTGTCACCGCCGGCCAGGTTGTTGACGCGGTCATAGAAGATGGTGGCCATTTGCCGGCCCGAGCCGCCGCGGGCGAGACCGCCCAAGACGTCCGGTGTAGCGTGCGTGACGTCGGTCGCGTTGGTCAGCAGCTGGAGGACATAGGCGTTGGCCGAGGGACCCGAGGTGCAGGCGCGCTCGTCGAGGGTGGGGCATACGAACCAGCGGGCGCGGAGGCCGGCGTTGGACAGGATGCGATCGGCCTCCTCCTCGGCTGCCTGCAGGGCGTTCGGGCTGACGTGGGCGTAGTTATAGATGGTCAGCGTGATGATTCGGGAGTCCTGATGTGCTGCCGCTGTGGTCTGGGCTGTTGCCAGGCCGGCGGACAGGGTTGCGGCGATCGCCGTGACGCAGGCTATCCACCTGGCTGCTGTTGCTGATGTCTTTGCGAGCTTCGCTGTCGGGTTCATCGTTGTCTCCTCGTCGTGGGTTGCACGGCGATTCCAACGGTGCGCCGTGGGAGGAAAAACAGCGATGCACTGCGGATGAACTTCGTCTGGATTGAGTTTGACCTGAGGATGAACCAGTAATTTCAGAACGTTAGCGGCCGAGTTCAAGGAGCGGAGGAATCACGAGGCAGCCAAGGGAAGACTAGCGAGCGCGTTTGGCTGCGGTTTTGGCGGGCTTCGATTTGCTCTTGCCGGCGAGGTTGAGGGCGACGGCAGCGCGGATGAGGTTCTTGAAGGCGGCCTCGTTGATCTTTTCGCCTTCGTGCACGTCAATGGCGCGGCGGACGTTGCCTTCCAAGCTGGAGTTGAAGAGATGTGCGGGGTCGGGAAGGGACGCGCCCTTGGCGAAGGTGAGCTTGACGACGGACTTGTAGGTCTCGCCGGTGCAGAGAATGCCGGCGTGGGAGAAGACGGGCGTGCCCGGGGATTTGGGCTTGACCCACTTGAACTCCTCGACGACTTCGGGATCGGCGTCGTGAATGAGCTTGCGGAGGTGGGTGAGGGTCTTGGCGCGCCAGTCGCCGAGTGTGGCGATGCGGGCGTCGATCTGGGCGGCGGCGGATTCCATGCTCCAACTCTCCTATCTCTGTGGATTGCTTACAATCGGACGTCGAAGGTCAGCCGGCTGGATGCTCACCGGCGTTGCTTTGAAGGCGACGCCAGAAGAAGTATGAAAGCGCCCAAAGCACGCTTGTGGCTGCCGACGGAACCAACGCTGCTGTGCGGTCTCCCATGGAGAGGTGGGCGATGAGCGCCGAGATGAGGTTGATGGCGAAGCCGGCGTACGCCCACTCTTTGAGTCGCGCGGGAGCCAAGGGGATAAGCAGAGCGAGAACACCCAGAATCTTGGCCACGCTGAGTTCCACATGAAACGCGTGGTTTGAAAAGCCTAGGCGGGCGAAGTTCTCGCCGACGCCAGCGTTGGCGAGTTCGTAATAAGCGGTGAAGCTCATCTCCAGGCAGAAGAGCGCGGTTGAAATCCAGAAGCCGGCGACCGTCCCTCTCGAAATGTTTTTGGCAGCGACCTTCATTCGACGCCTCCACCGAGGACGCGTTCGAGGTTCGAGAAGAAGCGCTGCCAGCCGTACTTTGCGCCGCCATAGGCCTGTTGCTGATCGGGCCGGAAGCCGGACTGCTCCATGCGGAGCTGTGTGCCACCGTCAGCGGGTGTGAGGGTGAAGTGCACGGTCCAGCGCATGCCGTACTCGGCGGGGCCGGTGCTCCAGATGTAAGAGAGGCTGCGGCGCGGGTCGATGGCGAGAACTTCGCAGTCGACGATGCCGTTCCAGTTGGGCGCGGGGTCGGCGCGGAACTGAAACTTGCGGCCGACGCTGGGCTCGAAGTCGTTGTTCATCATCCACTCGGCGAGGAGCGGGCTTTCGGTGAGCGCGCGCCACAGCTTTTCGGGCGGGTGAGGGAAGATGCGCTCGACAACGAGGGACGCGGGGACGAGGGAGCTTGGTGTTTCGGCGGCGTTGCTCATCAGTCCATCCTTTCAAGGAGAGATTCGAGGCGATTGAAGCGGTCGCGCCAGAAGTCGCCGTAAAGATTGAGCCAGTCGACGATGGGGGCGAGCGCGCCGGGATGGGCTCGGTAGTGGGTCTCGCGGCCGGCGCGGCGGTGGTGAACGAGCTTGGCGCGCTTGAGCACGGTGAGATGCTTGGAGACGGCGGGCTGCGAGACGCCGGCGTGGCGCGTGAGGGCGTGAACGGTCTGCTCGCCGTGGCGGGTGAGTTGCTCGAAGATGGCGCGGCGGGTGGGGTCGGCGAGGGCGCGGAAGACGTGATTGCGGTTCGCCGTTCTCATAAAGATAAACCATAACCACTTGGTTATGGTTTGTCAAGTCCCAATGCAGGATGGATTGCGGTCCGCCGGCGGCGGTTTCAGTCGGCAGAGCGAACTTTGCGGATCAGCTGGCGATGGCGTGGGCGACTCTGCTCCACCATGCGGGTGGGTGGAGAAGCAGATACATGGCGGTGGACTGCGTGAGGATTACCGCGGGGAGGGCGACGCGATAGATCATGTGGACGCGGCGATTGACGAGGAGATCGCGCAAGACTCCGAGAAGGATGACGCCATCAACGCCGATGTAAAAGGTGTTGAGCAGAAAGGGGACGCGACCGAAGGCGGCGGCGAGAAGCACGGCGGTTGCGATGAAGATGGAACGTCGATGCAGCTCGGGTTTGCGGCGCCAATAGATAGCCAGCAGGAAGAAGGTTGTGAAGCAGAGCATGTCATTCCACTGAACGCCCTGGAAGACTGCCTGCTCGGGCTGGTGGAGCTGCTGGACGTGGAAGCGCGTCATGATAACGGCGGTGGTGAGGCCGAGCGGGATCATGAACGCGCCGAGCGCGACGCCGAACCAGCCGAGGGTGCGATGGATGCGAACGTTGTGCGTTCGCACCAGGGCGGACTGCAAGAGGAAGAAGAGCGTCCAGGTGGAGAATGTGGCGGCGTGAATCCAGAGGATGCGCGGGCGCGGAATGTCAGGATGAAACAGATTCTCGTTGGCTGTGTGACCGAAGCCGTAGACGACGAGGGCGATCACGAGCAACGACATCGCGAAGTAGAAGTACTTGTCGATAATTCCGTTGCGGCCTGTGATGTGGCGGGAGGGCTGCCTGACGAGGGCTTGTGAAACAGAAGCCATAGCTGAACCTCAGGTTCGCGATCCTCGGAGTTCGAAGAGCGGACAAGAATTTTTGAGAGCTGGCCGGAAGTGGGAGAAGTGTAGCACGCAGAGTTCAGCCGGCTGCCGGTGGGTTCGGCGCAACTCCAATACCATGAAGTTGTGGCTGGAACGGAGACGATTGCGGCGTCGAGGACGAGCGGCAGTTCAGTGAGCGGAGCCCACGAGGTCGGCGTACAGACCGACAAGTGGGTGCGCTGGATGATCGCGTTCGCGGTGATGGTCGCCGCGGTGATGGAGCTGGTGGACACCTCGGCGGTGAACGTCAGCCTGCCGTACATTGCGGGCAATCTGTCGTCGTCGGTGGATGAGGCGACGTGGGTGCTGACGTCGTACCTGGTGGCGAATGCGATTGTGCTGCCGTTGTCAGGCTGGCTGGCGAACTACATGGGCCGCAAGAAGCTGCTGATGTTCAGCGTGGCGGGCTTCAGCATGGCGAGCATTCTGTGCGGGCTGGCGTGGTCGCTGCCGGCGCTGATCTGCTTTCGCGTGCTGCAGGGACTGGCGGGAGGATCGCTGCAGCCGACAACGCGGGCGATCATGCTGGAGGCGTTTCCGCGGGAAGAGCGCGGGCACGCGATGGCGTTGTGGGGCGTGGGGATTGTTGTCGCGCCGATTGTCGCACCGATGCTGGGCGGATGGCTGACGACGGATTACTCGTGGCGCTGGATCTTCTTTATCAATCTGCCGATCAGTTTACTGGGTTTGTTCCTGGTGTGGACGTATGTATTCGATCCGCCGTACATCGGGAGGACTTCGACGCGGATTGATTACTGGGGCGTTGGGTTACTGGCGATCGGCATCGCGTCGTTGCAGATCGTGTTCGACAAAGGCCAGGAGGACGACTGGTTCGGCTCGCACTTCATCGTGATGATGGCGGTGATTGCGGCGGTGTTCCTGATTGCATTCGTGGTCTGGGAGCTGCGGACGCGACATCCGGTGGTGCACTTCAATCTGTTCAGGTACCGCACGTTTCTGACGGGCACGTGTCTTTCGATGGGACTGTTCTTTGCGCTGTATGGGAGTATTGTGCTGCTGCCGCTGTTCATGCAGACGCTGCTTGGATTTCCGGCGGTGACGGCGGGCATCTGGAACTCGCCGCGCGGGATTGCGACGCTGGCGATGATGCCGGTGGCGGGCTATCTGATTGGCAAGCGATGGGACATGCGCGCGCTGCTGACGAGCGGATTGATTGTGTCGGGGATTGGAGCGTACATGTTTTCGTTCTTGAATATGAACGCGGGACCATGGAACTTTTTCTGGCCGCAGGTGGTGATGGGCGCAGGGCTCTCGTTCATGTTTGTGCCGCTGGCGACAATTACAGTCGATCCGATTCCGCAGCAGGAGATGGGCTATGCAACGAGCCTGATTGGGCTGGCGAGAAACCTCGGCGCGGGGATTGGAATTTCGGTGTTTGAGGCGTTCGAGGCGCGGCGGGAACAGTTCCATCAGGCTCGGCTGGCGGCGGGAACGGGGAATGAGCAGGCGCCGATCTCGCATTTGTTGCTGCGGCTGCGGGGAGCGTTGGGGCCAAGCGCGGCGGGAGGAAGACACACGGAGATGGGACTGCTTTATCATCAGCTGCTCGAACACGCGGCAGCATTGAGTTATATGGATGGATTTCGTGTGATGGCGGCGCTGTTGTTTGCGGCCGCGCCGTTTGTGTGGATTATGAAGAAGCCGCATTTCAAGTCGGAGTAGGTGTCGCGATGGCGTTGGACCGGACGAAGCAGATTGAGATCATCGGGGTTCCGCTGGACCTGGGACAGCAGCGGCGCGGCGTAGACATGGGGCCGTCGGCGCTGCGGGTTGCGGGGCTGCAGGCGAAGCTCGAAGAGCTTGGGTATCAGGTGACGGACCGCGGCAATGTTGCCGTGGCGGTCGCGGAGACGAAGCATCGCGGCGACGAGCGCGCGCGGTTTCTGGCGGAGATTGCGCACAGCGCGGAGCTGACGGCGGCGTGTGTGCAGGAGGCGCTGGCGCATGGGGCGACGCCGATTGTGCTGGGTGGCGATCATTCGGTGGCGGCAGGAACGGTTGCGGGCGTGGCGAATTTCTTTCGAGCGCAGCAGAAGAGGATTGGGCTGATCTGGATGGATGCGCACTCGGACATCAACACGCCGGAGACGTCGCCGTCAGGGAATGTGCACGGAATGCCGGTGGCGGCGCTGCTGGGGATGGAGCCGGAGGCGCTGCGCGATCTGCTGGGGTGGTCGCCGAAGGTGCTGGCGCAGAATACGGTGATTATCGGCGTGCGCGATGTGGACGAGAGGGAGCGCGAGAACATTCGGCGCGCTGGAGTGACGGTGTTTACGATGCGCGACATCGACGAGCTGGGACTGCGCGCGGTGATGGAGCGGGCGATTCCGATTGCGGCCAACGGCACCGCCGGATATCACGTTTCGGTGGATCTGGACTGGGTCGATCCGGAGGATGCGCCGGGCGTAGGGACGGCGGTGCGCGGCGGTGCGACGTATCGCGAGGCGCACCTGGCGATGGAGATCCTGGCGGACGATGGTGGGATGCTGAGCTTTGAGCTGGTGGAGGTGAATCCGATTCTGGATGAGCACAATCGCACGGCGGAGCTGGCGGTGCAGTTGTTGTGCTCAGCGTTTGGAAAGAAAATTTTCTAGAGGCAGGGATGCGGGCGATTACTTTGCGTGCGCTGCCGCGCGGGATTCGTCGAGTGGAAGGGAGAGGAGCTCGCTGACGAGGCCGGAAAGGCGGCGGATGTCGTTGGAGAGCTCACGACCTAGTTCCTTGGAATCGCATTCGGCCGTCCCATCGGCCAGGAGAAACGCGGCGTTGGTCATGCTTTGCAGAGGATTGTTGATCTGATGCGCGAGGTTGTTGGCCATGTGCGCCGCCGCAGCGGAACGCTCCTGCGCGATGAGACGGGCCTGCTGCTTCTGCTGGCGGAAGCCCATGGCGGCGAAGTCGGCAAGCATGGTCATGAGGCGGGCATCGTTTTCGTCGAAGGCTTCGGTGCGTCCGTGGGCCATGACGAAGATTGTTCCGCGCGTGTCTTCGGTGTGCCACGGAAGCAGGATGCCGTCGGTGACCAGCGGAGCTTCGACGCCGAGGATGTCGAAGAATTTTTGCGAGACGGTGAAGTGCTGCGCGTGGCCGCGTTCGAGGCAGAGGCCGCAGGCGCTGGGCTGGCGCGGGAGGATGGCGTTGAGAAACGCGGAGTAGTCTCCGGCGGTGGCGACCCAGTGATAGAACTCCCGATCGGTGCCGTCTTCCTTCTCGATGCTGATGCCGGCGCTGTCGGCCCCGCAGAGATCGACGGCGGTGCGGACCAGCTCCTGCAGGACGGTGTCGGGGCTTTCGAGGAGAGCGCGGGAGAGGCGCTGCAGGCCGGCCATCTGCATGCCGATGTCACGCGAATGGAGCCTGCGCTTCGCGAAGGCGGTATCGTGCCTCAGGTCGAGTACTTCAAGCCCGGTGTCCTGGATGGTCATTTGCATCGATGTTTCATTATCGAACCTGCGGCGGACTCCGTCTATGAAGATGTTTGAACGACGGCGAGTTCGTGAAGAAGCTCGTGGGTCGATTGTTTTGGTGCCAGCCATACAGTTCGTACGATAGAAAGGAACATCGCCGAGAAGGCGGTCTGCGGGGCGAGCAAGCCTTTTCGCGGCTGGTGGAGGTGAATCCGATTCTGGATGAACACAATCGCACGGCGGAGCTTGCGGTGCAGTTATTGTGTTCGACGCTTGGAAAGAAAATTTTTTGAAGAGGGTGGGTCAATCAACCCATTCATGCGCGGCGAAACTCCGCATGAATGGGCGCCCGGCGCCACTACGGACGGGGCACGGGAGGTTTGAAGTCTCCCACAATTTCAAAGCGGATCTGGCAGGAACAGAAGTCACAGGAGACCTCGTTGATGCCCTCCGGCGGATTTTCTACCGGGAAGGTCCGGAGACATTCGGTGCAGGTTACGGCGACGGTTCCCTTGCTGTTTCTCACCCAGACGGCTGCTTTGTTCGGCTTGCCCACTTTGGGCCGCGTCGGCAGCTCGCGCAGAAACTCGTCGATCTTTTCGAATAACTGCTCTGGACGATAGTTTCCTTTGGGGAAGAACGCATCCGCCAGGACGCTCTCCGGAACGGTGAGGCCGGTGAACTCGCCCGAGATCGCAATCACCGGGATGGACGGAAACCTGCGTCGTACGACGGAGAGAAACTCGAACCCGCTCATGTTCGGCATGTGCAGGTCGGAGATGATGACGTCGGGCAACGCACGCTTGAGAGCGTTGAGGCCCTCGAAGCCATCTTCAGCGGTGAGCACCTCGTAGCCTATGGCTTCGAGTAGATGCTGAGCGGTCTGACGTACGGCCGGATCGTCTTCGACCACCAAAATCCTATAAGGAAAAGACGCTGAAGGCATAAAAGGGACCCTAACCGCTACACTGCAGATGCTTGCTGCAATCGATCATAGCCTTTGTTTTCTCGATATTTGAGAAAGGACTTTTTATCGCCCGCTGATTTGGGCCGGCGTGTTGAGCACAGGAGCAAGCCAGTGTCCGGTGTGGCTCTTTGGGTTGGCGGCGATCTCTTCGGGGGTGCCGGTGGCGACGATCTGGCCGCCGCCGGAGCCGCCTTCGGGGCCGAGATCGATAACCCAGTCGGCGGACTTGATGATGTCGAGGTTGTGCTCGATGACGAGGAGCGAGCCGCCGCCGTCGATGAGCTTGCGGAAGGCGGCGAGGAGCTTGGCGACGTCTTCGAAGTGCAGGCCGGTGGTGGGTTCGTCGAGGATGTAGAGCACTCGCGAAGAGACGCGGCGGGGCTGGCCGTTTTGCGATGCAGGCGATGAGGAGCGGATGGAGCCGAGGTGCTGCGCGAGCTTGACGCGCTGGGCTTCGCCGCCGGAGAGCGTGGTGGCGGATTGGCCGAGGCGGACGTAACCGAGGCCGACCTCGTCGAGCACGGCGAGCTTGTCGACGATCTTGGGGTGGCCGGCGAAGAAGTGGATGGCTTCGCGCACGGTCATGTTAAGGACGTCGTGAATGTTTTTGCCTTTGTACTTGACCTCGAGGACGGTGGCTTTGTAGCGCGTGCCGTTGCACTCTTCGCAGGGGAGCTCGACGTCGGCGAGGAACTGCATCTCGACGGTGACGGTGCCGTCGCCTTCGCAGACGTCGCAACGGCCGCCGGGGACGTTGAAGCTGAAGCTGCCGGCGGTGAGGTTTTTGCGGCGGGAGTCGGGCTGCGCGGCGTAGAGCTCGCGGATGGGGTCGAAGGCCTTGATGTAGGTGACGGGGTTGGAGCGCGGCGTGCGGCCGATGGGCGACTGGTCGACGAGGACGACGTCGTTGAGGTATTGCGTGCCGGAGAGTTCACGGAAGATGTGGGCGATGTCGGGCGAGTCGGCGGAGGGGCTGTCGCCCTGGCCGAGCGCTTGCAGCAAAGCGCGGTAGAGCACCTGATGCACGAGCGTGGATTTGCCGGAGCCCGAGACGCCGGTGACGGCGACGAGCAGGCCGAGGGGAATTTCGACGTCGACGCCGCGGAGGTTGTGGATGCGCGCTCCTTTGAGGACGAGCTTTTCGCGGCCGGTTTCGCGGCGGTGCTTGGGTACGGCGATCTGCGCGCGGCCGGAGAGGTATTTGCCGGTGATGGAGTTGGGGTTGTTGCGGACTTCCGCGACGGTGCCTGCGGCGAGGAGCTTGCCGCCGAGCTCGCCGGCGCCGGGGCCGAGATCGAGGAGATAGTCGGCGGAGCGGATGACGTCGGGGTCGTGCTCGACGACGAGGATCGTGTTGCCGAGGTCGCGCAGCTCTTCCATGATGCGAATGAGCTTGGCGGTGTCGCGCGTGTGCAGGCCGATGGAGGGTTCGTCGAGGACGTAGAGCGCGCCGACGAGACGCGAGCCGAGCGAGGTGGCGAGCTGGATGCGCTGCGATTCGCCGCCGGAGAGCGTGGAGGCGAGGCGATCGAGCGTAAGGTATTCGAGGCCGACCTGTTCGAGGAAGCGGATGCGCTGCCGGACTTCTTCGAGAACTTTGCCGGCGATTTCGTGCTGCGAGGGCGTGAGCGTGAGGGCGTTGAAGAAGTCGCGGGCTTCGGTGATGGTGAGCGCGGTGGCTTCGCAGATGTTTTTCGTTTCACCGGAGTTGCTGGTGAGCATGACGGCGCGGGCTTCGGGACGGAGGCGCTGGCCGCGGCAGTCGGGGCAGGTGGCGTAGCCGCGGTATTTGGAGAGGAAGACTCGGACGTGCAGCTTGTACTTTTTGCGCTCGAGCGCATCGAAGAAGCCGCGAATGCCGGGCCAGGAGGCGTTGCCGTCGAAGAGAAAACGCTGCTGCGCTTCGGTGAGGTCGTACCAGGGGATGTTGATGGGGATGCCCTCGGCCTTGGCGGCGCGCTTCATCTCGGCGTGCCAGGGCGAGCGGTATTTCGGTTTGGTCCAGGGATCGATGGCGCCGCCGTCGAGGGAGCGCGAGCGGTCGGGGATGATGAGGTTGGGATCGAAGTCGATGGTGTTGCCGAAGCCCTGGCAGCGCGGACAGGCGCCGTAGGGATTGTTGAAGGAGAAGAGACGCGGCTCGGGCTCGCGGTAGGCGCGGTGGCAGGAGCTGCACTCAAAGGCGGTGGAGAAGCGGTACTGCGTACGGCAGACTTTTTCGTCGGCCTCGTCTGCGGACGGGACAGACACAACGCGGAATTGGATTTCGCCGGATTCGCGGTAGCCGGTTTCGATGGCGTCGACGAGGCGGGAGCGGATGTCGGGCGAGAGAGCGAGGCGGTCGGCGAGGACGAAGATGGGGCACGCAGTGGCGTCGGTGCGTGCAGCGGCGCCGAAGTCGAGCTCGAGGAGGGATTCAGGAGTGGAGAATTCGACGATCTTGCCGGGAGATTTCGGATCGGCGTCGGCTTGCCAGAGGCGGTTGTAGCCGCGGCGGCGGAGTTCGGCGAGGCGCTCTTTGAGGGCGTCGGTGAGATCGAAGGCGGGCGCGATTTCTTTCTTCGACTTTGCGGATTTCTTCGTGGCCTTCTTCGGGATGGATGCGGAGACGATCTCTTCGGCAGAGATGGCAGGGCCCTGCATGGGCTCGAGTTTTACTTCGCGGCGCTGGATGGGGAAGAGTGCGTAGACGCGCGTGGATTCCGGCAGTGCGAGGATGCGGGTGACGATCTCGTCGACGGAGTCGCGGCGGACGGTGCCGCCGCAGTGCAGGCAGGTGACGGTGCCGCAGCGCGCGTAGAGCAGGCGGAGGTAGTCGTAAATCTCGGTCGCCGTCGCCACTGTAGACCGCGGGTTGCGTGTCTGATTTTTCTGCTTGATGGCGATCGCGGGTGCGAGGCCGTCCATGAATTCGACGTCGGGCTTCTCGATGCGCTCGAGGAACTGGCGCGCGTAGGCGGAGAGGGATTCGACGTAGCGGCGCTGGCCTTCGGCGTAGACGGTATCGAAGGCCAGCGAGGATTTGCCGGAGCCCGAGACGCCGCTGACAACGGTGAGGGCGTTGTGCGGGATGTCGACGTCGATGCCCTTGAGGTTGTGGGTGCGCGCGCCGCGGATGGTGATCTGGTCGAGCGCGCTCAGCGTCGCGGGTTCAGTTTCAGTCAGTTCTGCAATTAGGGCCACACTCCATTATCGAGGAGATTGGGGTGTGGTGGCGAATGGCCTACTTTTTCGCGCCGTGCTGGGGACGGAGCATTTCGATGAGCAGGAGGCAGGCGCCGATGCAGATGCAGGAGTCGGCGACGTTGAAGTCGGGCCAGTGGTAGTGGATGATGTGGACCTCGAGGAAGTCGACGACGTGGGAGTAGCGGACGCGGTCGTAGAGGTTGCCGATGGCCCCGCCGAGGATGAGCGCAAGCGAGAAGCTGACCAGCGTGAACTGGCGGCCGTATTTCCAGATCAGCGCGAGCACGACGATGACCGCGAAGACCGAGAGGGCGATCAGCAGGTTGCGCACGGTGGCAGGCGAGGTCGAGCCTTCGAAGAGCGAGAAGGCGGCGCCGGTGTTGAGCACGTGGGTGAGGCGGAAGACGTGCGGGATGATGACGCGCGCGTGGCCGATGCGGATGTGGTGCTCGATCCAGAGCTTGGACCAGCGGTCGAGTGCAATGACGACGGCGGCGATGATGAGAGCGATGATGCGGGCGTCCCGCAGCGTTCCACGTGCGGGCATTAGCGCGCGCTTTCCTTTGGTTGGGGCTCACTCAGCGGAGCGAAGTCGATGGCATCGAGGGCTTCGGCGCAGCGGGCACAGACGCTGGGCCAGCGGGCATCGGCGCCCACGTCGGGAACGACGCGCCAGCAGCGCTCGCACTTGGCGCCGGCGGCGACCTCGACCTGGATGAGGATGGCGGCGGAATCTTTGGTTGCGGCGACCGGCTGCACCGTGGCTTGCGACACGTTGAAGAACTCAGGCAGAGCGTCTTCGTAGCGGCGCAGGACGAGGTTCTCGTCGGAGCCTTCGGTAACGATGAGCGTCACGGCGGCGTCGAGGCCTTTCCCGATAGACTTGTTAGCGCGCAGCGCTTCGAGCTCGATGTTGACGAGCTCGCGGATGCGAAGCAGGTGCGCCCAGTCGTCTTCGAGGCCGGCGACGCGGCCGGGGACGATGTCGGCTACGTCGGGGAAGAGCGCGAGATGCACGCTGGGCTCGCGGTTCGGCACTTGCGGAAGGAACTGCCAAACTTCGTCGGCGGTGAACGAGAGGATCGGTGCGACGAGTCGCGTGAGGGCTTCGGCGATGCGCCAGAGCGCGGTCTGTGCGCTGCGACGCGCGGGCGCGTTGGGCGCGAGGGTGTAGAGGCGGTCCTTGACGACGTCGAGGTAGAGCGCGCTGAGGTCGGTGTTGATGAACTCGTTGAGGGTTTGATAGGCGCGGTGGAATTCGAACTCGTCGTACGCGGAGCGGAGGCTGGCGTCCAGCTCGGCGGTGCGGGCGAGGATGTACTGGTCGAGAGGCTGCATCGCCGAGAACGGAATGCTGTCCGTCGCGGCCGTGAAGTCGTAAAGGTTGGAGAGAAGGAAGCGGAGCGTGTTGCGCAGCTTGCGATAGTTTTCGGCGACGCGCTGCATGATGTTTTCGCTGGCGACGACGTCCTCGCGAACGTCGACCGAGGCGACCCAGAGGCGAATGATCTCGGCGCCGAGGCGGTCGGCGACCTCGACGGGATCGACGCCGTTGCCGATGGACTTCGACAGCGCGCTGCCGTCTTCGGCGAGCGTCCAGCCGGAGGTGATGGTCATGCGGTACGGCGAGCAGTCGCGCAGGCCGACGGCGTTGAGCAGCGAGGACTGGAACCAGCCGCGGTGCTGGTCGCCGCCTTCGGTGTAGAGATCGGCGGGGAAGCTGAGCTCGGGTTCCTGCTCAAGAACGGCGAGCCAGCTTGCGCCGGACTCAAACCAGACGTCGAGAATGTCCATCTCCTTGCGGAACTCTTTGCCGCCGCAGTTGGGGCAAGCGGTGTTCTTCGGCAGCAGCGCGGCGACGTCGTGCTTGTACCAGGCGTCGGCGCCTTCCTTCTCGAAGAGCGCGACGATGGACCGATTGATCTTCTCGTCATTCAATGGCTCGTGACACTTTTCGCACAGGAAGACGGCGATGGGCACGCCCCAGATGCGTTGGCGGGAGATGGTCCAGTCGGGACGCGTGGCGACCATGTTCGAGATGCGCTCTTCGCCCCAGGCTGGATCCCATGTCACGCGCTTGATCTCGTCGAGCGCGCGCTGGCGGAAGGTGGTTTGCGTCTTCTCCTTGGGCGAGAGCACGGGGGTCTCCATACCGATGAACCACTGCTCGGTAGCGCGAAAGATGAGCGGCTTGTGGCAACGCCAGCAGTGCGGGTAGGAGTGTGTGAGATCGTGGCGGCCCATCAGCGCGCCGCGCTCTTTGAGCAGCTCGACGATGACGGGGTTGGCCTTGAAGATGAAGAGGCCGTCGAAAGGAAGGCCGGGGTAGTTCTGCAGCTTGCCGTGCGCGTCAACGTTGCAGGTGAGCGGCAAATTGTACTTCTGGCCGGTGGCGAAGTCGTCGGGGCCGTGCGAAGGCGCGGTGTGGACGGCGCCGGTGCCTTGCTCGGTGGTGACGTAGTCGGCGAGGACGCCGAGGATTTGGCGGTCGAGAAAAGGATGCTGGAAGCTGACGCGATCGAGTTTCGAACCGGGGAAGCGCGCGACTTCAGTCCATGAAGCGATCTCGCAGGCGGCTCGTGTGGCTTCCTGCAACGCTTCTGCGACGATGTACACCGCGCCGTCATCTGTCTGCATCGCGACGTACTCGATTTCGGGGTTGAATGCGATCGCCATGGACGCCGGCAGCGTCCAGGGCGTGGTCGTCCAGATGATGGTGTAGGAATCCCGACCGCGCAATCTGGGGTCGATGTGTTCGGCCGGCGAGGTGAGCTTGTAGCGGACGTAGACACTGGGCGAGGTGTGCTGCTCGTACTCGACTTCGGCCTCGGCGAGCGCGGTGCGGTCGTGCCAGCACCAGTAGACGGGCTTGAGGCCTTTGTAGACAAAGCCTTTCTCGCAGAAGCCGAAGAAGGCTTCGGCGATGCGGGCCTCGTAGGGGAAGTTCATCGTGGAGTAGGGATTGTCCCAGCGGCCGAGGACGCCGAGGCGCTTGAACTGCGAGCGCTGCAGGTCGATGAACTTGTTGGCGTAGTCGCGGCAGGCCTGGCGGACTTGGATGGGGTTCAGCTCGAGCTTTTTGCCGCCGAGCTTCTCGTCGACTTTGATCTCGATGGGCAGGCCGTGGCAGTCCCAGCCGGGAACGTAGGGGGCGTCGAAGCCGGCCATGGTCTTGGTTTTGACGACGAAGTCCTTGATGCACTTATTAAGCGCGTGGCCCAGATGGATGGCGCCGTTGGCGTAGGGCGGGCCGTCGTGGAGGATGTACTTCGCTGCGCCGTCGCGCGGGCCTCCGGCGGCGTAGAGGGCGCGAATTTGTTCGTACAGGGCGGCCGAGTCCCAGGCGGCGAGGCGTTCGGGCTCGCGGGTGGGCAGGTTCGCCTTCATGGCGAAGTCGGTGCGCGGGAGGTTCAGGGTGTCTTTGAGCCGTTTCTTCTGGGCTTCCGCATGCTTTGGGGGCTGGCTGGCAGCCTGGGGCGCGTCGGGCAATGGTCTCTCCGTCGGGTCTCCGGGAGCGTTCTCTGCTCGCTGGGGTGTCGTGGCACGGGATGCTTCGGGAAGCGCGTCCGCCGGGCATCGCGGCCAAACTCCTATTGTAAGGTGAGCGCGGCGACGGAGTTGCGGCCGCGTAGCAACTCAGGTGCCGATCGCTCTGTACGGCGCGTTACGCTGGCCACGCCGCGAACCACAGGTTTGAAAAAACGCGACATCCACGGGCTTTGCTACGTCTATAGGGGTAAGCAGCAAAACCGGGACCGCAGTCTGTACAATTGTGTTCCGGAGGTCGCGGCGCCCACCAACGTAGCGCGTGAGCTCAACCGCAGAAGGAACAGGAAACACTCGCCGCTCAGACCGTCCTCCTCATGGCCGATTCAAATTTCCTCCCGCCTCAGTACGATCCCAACACACCGGCTCCGGAGCTGCGCCCGGCGTCCGAAGAACTGCACCTGAGCGGCGAGATCAAGGGTGGAGAGGGCGTCTTCCAGTCGCTGTTTGCAAATGTTCGCGACGCGTTCTTTGCGCCGAAGCTGCCGCCGCTGCAGCTGGAGTCGAAGCCGATTGCCGTGCCGGACCGCATGGCCGTCAAGCGGGGCTCGACCTCTACGTGGGTGGCGGTTGGCATTCATGCGGTGATCATCGGGATCATTGCGATCCTGATTGCGGCCAAGGTTCCCATTGCAGCGCCGGTGAAGCAGGCGTTCATCGCCCTCACGACACCGCCCCCTCCGCCCGTGGCGCCGAAGGCGACGAAGATCGGCGGTGGCGGCGGACAGCATGATCTGGCCCCGGTGTCGAAGGGACGTCTGCCCAAGCTGGCGCAGACACAGATTGTTCCGCCCAAGGCTCCGCCGACGATTCCTCCCAAGCTGGCGGTTGAGCCCACTGTGGTGGTGCAGAAAGACCTGAACCTGGCCAACAACACCATGCCGAACCTGGGCATGCCCAACTCGAACCTGAAAGGGTTTTCGATGGGCAACGGTAATGGGACGGGCATTGGCTCGGGCAACGGCAATGGAATTGGGCCGGGCTCGGGCGGGAATATTGGCGGCGGCGTGTACCAGGTGGGCGGATCGGTGCGGCCGCCGATTGCGATCTACACGCCGGACCCCGAGTTCAGCGAAGAGGCGCGCAAGGCGAAGTTTTCAGGCAACGTGGTGGTGTCGCTGATCGTCGACGCCAGCGGCAATCCGAAGAACGTGCACGTGCTGCGCGGGGTTGGCATGGGACTGGATGAGAAGGCCGTCGAAGCAGTGCGGCAGTATAAGTTCAAGCCGGCCCTGCAGAACGGCAAGCCTGTGGCCGTCTACCTGAACGTCGAAGTCAACTTCCAGATCTTCTGAAGAGAGCGAAGAGTGAGAAGTGAAAAGTGAATAAGGCTGCCTTTGCCGCGGTTTTCCTCACTGCTCAGCGTTCAGTATTCACTTGCTAGGCAGTGACGGGAGACGCGATCTCGTCGAAAGTCAGGTTCTCGGCCGGACTGTGATTGCGCGCCTTCCAGTCGAGGAACATCATGCCGTAGCTTTCGGTGCTGCATTGCTCGGGCTTGATGCCGAGCTGCTCGCGCATGGATTCGATCCATTCCGGCGGCCCTTCGAGCTCGGCGTAGGTGCCGATGGGTGTCTCGTCGAGGAAGATGTGGCCTTGGCCGCCATCCCATTCGGTGCGGAACTTTTCATAACGGAAGACGGGCTTGTAGCCAAGCTGCGCGAAGATTTCGGCGAGCGCGGCAGGATCTTCGACGAGGCTTTCGGTCTCGATGCGGACCTTGTAGCGGGCGTCTGCGTCTGTGGAGGCCACACGCTTGTGCGTGACCACGGAGCGGCCGGCGTAGTCGCGCAGGCGAAGCACCTGGCGGCGGGCGCGGAGGTCGCGCTCGGGCGTGTCGTAGAGTGTGTTGGCCTCGAAGGTGCGCGGCGTGATGAGGGTGAGGCCGAGGGATTCGACGGAGGCGCGGAAGCGGGCGATATCGGCGACGGCGAACTTGAGCTCGATCTCGGGAGCGTGCATGGCAATGAGTATACGAGGGACAAGAGATACGAGAGGCGAGAAACGGGATACGACTTTCGCGGCGTTGGCGGCCGGTACGATGGAAGGATGCTGAAGACGGCCAGGCTACGCGCGGAGGACGCTGCCGATGTGCAGCGTGCGGCAGAGATGCTGCGCGAAGGCAGGCTGGTGGCGTTTGCGACGGAGACGGTCTATGGCCTGGGAGCGAATGCGCTTTCGGCAGATGCGGTTGCGCGGGTATTCGAGGCCAAGCAGCGGCCCAGCTGGGACCCGTTAATCGTGCATGTGGCAGGAGTGGAAGACATTGCACGTGTTGCCGTAGTCGACGGTGAACTGAAAGATCGCGTGGAGCGGCTGGCGCGGGCGTTCTGGCCGGGGCCGTTAACCCTTCTGCTGCCGAAGGCTGCGGCGATTCCGGCGAGCGTGACGGCCGGGCGCCAGCTGGTCGGCGTGCGCGTGCCGGGGCATCCGGCGGCACAGGCCTTGCTGCGGGCCGCGGGGGTGCCGGTCGCCGCGCCGAGCGCAAACCGGTTCGGGCACACGAGCCCGACGACGGCGGAGCACGTCCTCGCCGATCTGGACGGAAAGATTGACGCTGTGCTGGACGCCGGGCCGACGACGGTGGGCGTGGAGTCCACCGTGGTGGACGCGACCCAGACGCCGATGGTGCTGTACCGCCCCGGCGCGGTGACAGCCGAGCAGTTGCGCCAGGCGAGCGGCGTGCAGGTCGATGTGTTTGCGCCGGTGAACGACCAGCGCACGCCGCAGTCGCTGCCGTCGCCGGGCGTGGGCATCCGGCATTACGCTCCGCGCGCGAAGGTGGTGTTGGTTCCCTCAACGGATTTCATCTCACTGGCGAAGGCCGGCGCGAGGCAGCAGGCGCTCGGCAGCACTGTGGCGTTCCTGCTTCCGTCCGGTTGGCCGTCGCCGGTCTCGGGCGCGTTTGTCTTCAACTGGGGCGAGTGGGGCGACCCTGCCGCTCTGGCGCGCAATCTATTCGCCGGACTGCGCGAGCTGGATGCAACCGGCGCGGAGACGATCCTTGTGCCGCTGCCGCCGCCGGGAGAGCTCTACGACGCGATCCGCGATCGTCTGATGAAAGCCGCACGCGAGTGACTCGTTCGCAGAGAGCTACTTCATGATGCTGTTGTGCGCGTGGAGCTCGCTGGTTTTGAACAGGTACTTGATGCCAGCCTTATAGATCAGCACGCGCTGGCGGCCCGCGCGCAGCTTGATCACGCAGCGGTCGTACCACTCGAGCACACCGTGAATCTGTTCGCCGTCTTCGAGCACGACGGTGAGGCCGGTCTGCTGCTGCATCTGCTTCTGAAAGTAGAACGCCTCGGCGTGCGAGGCCTCGAGGCTGGGCATCGTGTCCTGCAGCGCGTGAGAGAGCGGATCCTCAGCGAACGGCGCTTCGTAGCGGCGGTCGCGCGCCGGCAGATGCGGGCGCACGAGCTTCCGCGTGCCGTTGAAGGAGTTGGCGTCGGCCGAAGGGGAGTCGAGAACGTCAGTCACGGAAGAGGGATCCTGTTCTGCAAGGCCTTTGCGATGCCTGAATCACAATGGAAGGATGCGGAGGCGCCAAGGCGGTGGACGTTTCAGGTGTTCGCTATTTGGATGCAGAGACGCACGCAACGGGCTGAATGTTTCATGTTTGTGAGGAAGCTTTCAGAAGCGCGCTGTTTCCAGCTCCAGGGCAAGGGCGTCAAGAGAGACGTTGCGCAGCAGGTTGCGTCGCATGCCGCTGTAGGCCGCATCGACGGCCCGCAGCGCGGCTTCGATCCACGCAAATGAGACGGTCTGCGCAATACGGTTGAGATCGGCGCGGCGATCGATGTTGCGGATACGGTCCGGAGCGCCGGACTGCAGAAGAAGAATGTCTTCAAGAAGACTGGAAAGAGCGCGCAGCAGCGCCGCGGTTTTGGCCTGTCCCTCCGCGCCCGCGCGATAGGCCTCGGTGGTGCGGAAGAGCGTGGAGTGATCGTTGGTTTGCTGAACGCCGGCGAGCAGGGTAAACGCGTCGGCGCGGGCTGCGGTGTACGCGGCGAGATCGAAGGCGAGCGCGCGGCCGGCGCTTCCTTCGCTGAGCCGTCCGATGAGCTCGCGGTCGGTGCGCGTCCACTCCGGATGCTGCGCGGCCAGTAGCTCGGCGATCTCTTCGGCGGGAAGCGCGCCGAGACGGGCGAAGGCGCAGCGCGAGCGGATGGTTGGCAGAAGCTCGCCGGGATTTTCCGTCAGCAGGATCAGATGCACGTGCGCGGGCGGCTCTTCGAGAAGCTTCAGCAGAGAGTTCGCCGCCTCCTTCATGAAGGACGAAGCCGTGATGAGGAAGACCTTCGCCGGCGCTTCCGTGGGAAGATACTGCGCGCGCGAGATGACAGTGCGAATCTGTCCCAGCTTGATGAGAAGCTGGGGCGGATCGGGCGGAACGATGAGGACATCAGGGTGCGTCTGGACGAGGACGCGCGTGTCGCGCTTGTCGGTCTCGCGCATCTCCTCGCGCGCCGCAATCGCTTCGTCCACGCGGGCTTCGAGATCGGCGCATTCAAGGATGCGCGTGCAGTTGCGGCAGTGGCCGCAGAAAGAGGCGAGAGCTCTATTGTCGGAAGATGTCTCGCGCGGCTGGTTCTCGCATTCGAGCGCCATGGTGAGCAACAGCGCGAGCGTGTATTTGCCCGAGCCGCGCGCGCCGGCGATGGCAAGCGCATGCGGAAGACGTCCGGCGGCGATCGCCGCGCGAAGATTGTCGACGACGGCGGTGTTGCCGAGAAAGCCGGCGAAGCTGGAGGGAAGAGACATCTGCTTTCAAGGGTAGCGCAGCGTGGCGGCTTCGCACGTCGCAGCATTCCGCGTACGCAGCATTCTGCCCGGCAAGGTCTGCAGGTTCAGCTTGAGCTGTCAGGTTTGGGCTGTCTGCTTTGAGTTGGTCAGACTGCGCCGACGGGAGCGAGGCGTTCTCGAACGATCGTGAGGATGCGGGCGGCGATCTCGTCGATGGTCGCCGGATCGTCCAGCAGCACGATGCGGCCGGGTTCGCGGGCGGCGATCGCGCGGTACTGGTCGTAGACGCGGGCGTAGAAGTCGTCGCCCTCGCGCTCGAAGCGATTTTCGTCCGTGCCCTCCTGGCGCACGGTGCGGTCGTTGCGCCGGCGCGCGCGCTTCAAGGAAGCTTCGAGCGGCGGAAACAGCAGCACGGTGAGGTCCGGTTGGATGTTGTCGCAGGCGGCGCGGTGCATGGCGAGCACCCGCTCGACGCCGAGACCGCGGCCGGCGCCCTGGTAGGCCTCGGAGGAGTCGGTGTAGCGGTCGCAGAGGACGACGTCTCCGCGCGAAAGCGCAGGCAGGATGACCTGGTGGAGCGACTGCGCGCGGTCGGCGAACATCAGCGCCATCTCGGCCGCGGGAGCGATGTCGCCGAACTCGGCTTCACTGCGGGAGTCAAGCAAAAGGGCGCGGATGCGGTCGCCGAGCGGTGTGCCGCCGGGCTGGCGGAGAGTGACGACCCGATGGCCCTCGGCCTGCAGCGCAGAGGCTAAACGGCGGAGCTGGGTAGTCTTACCCGCGCCGTCCAGGCCTTCAAAGGTGATGAAGATGCCGCGTGTCACGGATTCGAGTCTACTGCACGGGCCGCGGAGGCATCTTATAGAGGGTAGAGGCTTCCGGTCCAAGGTCCGGCACGCCAAAGGAGCGAGGAATGGTCACGTTCATTCTTCTGGCAGTATTTGCCATTATCGGGATTGCGTTTTTTGTGGTGGCGTATTCGGCGAACCAGCGCAAGCGCGCCGGTCAGAGCGGAATTGATGCGGTGCAGAATCAACGGCAGACAGGACCACGCGCTACGCCGCCGGGAACCTAGGCGCAGGTTTATTGCGTGAGATGTGCAGACCATGAAGCGCCGGCAGGTGTGAGCGCGATCGCGAGCTGACCCTGCTGGCCTTCGTGTAACTGGGGGCCGGATGATGTGTGGTCGTGATGGTGCACGTCGGTCCAGGAGATCTTCGTCGGTCCGCTGCCGATGATCTTGAAGCGATAGCGGAAGGTTGCGCCGGCAGCGAGTGCGTCGGTGCCGAAGCTGGCGCTGGGGTAGTCCACTTCGATCAGCGTGACCGGATCGGCGCTTTCGTTTCTCACGGAGGCCGCGATGTATCGCGACTTGCAACCTGTGAGCGCAACAAGGCCGATGGCGAGCGGAATCAGAACGCGAGAGCGCACCTATCAAGGGTAGCAGTTCACGGGATAGCAGCTTCGACAGCTCGTCACGATTCGCGTTTGTCGAGCGAGCGCAGCTTGCGGATGAGATCGGGCAGACGATTGACGGCGGCAACCGTGCGCAGCCACGCCTTGTTGTCCATCGCGGGATAGCCGCTGACGACCGCGCCCGGAGCGACGTCGGAGGGGATGCCGGTCTGCGCGGTGGCGACTGCGTTGTCTCCGATGGTGAGATGACCGGCCACGCCGACCTGTCCGGCGAGAATGACGTTCTTGCCGACAGTCGTAGAACCGGCGAGTCCGACCTGTGCGCAGAGCAGAGAGTTCTCGCCGACCGACGAACCGTGGCCAACCTGCACGAGGTTGTCGATCTTTGCGCCCTTCGCAATTCGAGTCTCGCCGACCGACGCGCGGTCGATGCAGGCGTTGGCCTGGACCTCGACCGAATCCTCAAGAACCGCGGGACCAGTCTGGAGGATCTTCGTCCAGCTTCCATCGGCCGCCTTGGCAAAGCCGAAACCGTCGGCGCCGATCACCGCGCCGTTCTGCAGGGTGACGTTGTCGCCGAGTTCGCAGCCTTCGCGCACCACGGCGTGAGCATGCGCGAAGAATCGGTTGCCGATGCGGGCGCCGGGATAGAGAACGACGTGCGGAAGGATAACGGCATCGTCGCCGAGGATGACGTCGTCGCCGATGACGGCGTAAGCGGCGATGTGCGCGCGGGCGCCGATGCGGGCCGACGGACTGACGACGGCGGTCGCGTGAATGCCGGGAGCGAAGCGGTGGGAAGGATGGAAGAGCTCCAGCGCGCGGGCGAAGGCGAGGTACGGGTTCGTGACGCGCAGGGTGGGAAGCGGAAACGCCGGCGCGTTGGGATCGACGAGCAGCGCCGCGGCTTTGGTGGTGCGGGCGAGCGGGCTGTAGCGAAGATTCGCGAGGAAGCTGACGTCGTGCGGTCCCGCTTTTTCGAGGCCGGCGACTCCGGTGATCTCTCGGGTGGAGAGCGCGGAAAGGTTGGCGCCGGGCGCGGGGGTGAGGATCGCGCCGAGCTGCTCGGCCAGGGCTGCCAGCTTCATGGCGCGATTGTAGCGAAGCCACAGAAGTTTGGGCGGAGCGAAAGTGAAGCGGCCCGGCGAAGCGAAGTTCAGCGAGTTGGAGGCTGGTCGAAGAGTGTGGGTTCAGGCTCAGGTTTGGGACGGGCCGGTTTGGCAGCGTTGGGAATGATCAGGCCCAGGGGCTCGAGCGACTCGACGGCGGAGCGCGGGATGAACAGGCGTTGGGTGTTACCCCGGGTATCGGGCGGAGTGAGGAAAATGCCCTGCGAGTCGGAGAGCGAGTCGAGCAGGCTGCGGTTGGCCTGGCACAGGCCCTCGAGAAGGTCGCCGTCGGTGAAACGGAGCCGGAGCCAGAGGCCTTCGGTGCGGGGACGGGCGGCGAAGCGGCGGCGGTCGAGCCGTTCGGGGACGTGCGGATCGGCGAGGTTGAAGTCGCGGACGTAGGCAATCCACTTGATCTCGGTCAGCAGGAGCGGGGTGACGCGCGCCGCGGGATCGATGAGCTCCACGTAGCCGTGCAGAAGGGTAATCTCCTGTGGGAGATAGCCCCAGTGGAGCTGGTCGTTGAAGCGGCGGACGATGACCTTCTTCTGCCCGGATGCCATGCGCGATGCTCCCTGCGATTGTCGCACTCAAAACATGCACAAAACGCGCTCAAAGTTCACCAAAACGCCCTAATTGTTGTACAATCGGGAGTTGCGGCAGACGAACGAAGTCGTCTAAACAGCTGAAGGATCGGGACTTAGCTCCGGTCGCGCAGCTCGCACCGGAGTTAAGCAAGCCGATGGCCGATTACATCTACCTTCTGGAGACGAGGCTGAATCCTGCGCAGCGGGACGCCCTGGCCAAAGTGCGGGATGTGGCCCGTTCCCATGGACTTACCGTATTCCTCGTGGGCGGCGCGGTGCGCGACCTGGCGAGCGGGATGGCGATCCGGGACCTGGATGTATCGGTTCAGGGAAATGCGCTGAAGCTGAAGAAAGACCTGGAGAAAGCCGGCGGGAAGGTGGTCGGAACCAACGAGGCTTTTCAGGCGCTGCATTTGACCTTTCCGGCCGGTGTGCGGATCGAAGTGGCGTCAGCTCTGACGATCACGTACCCGAAGCCGGGACGGCCGGTGGCCCGGTCGGCGGGCATTCTGGATGATCTGCGAGGACGGGATTTCACGGCCAATGCGATGGCGGTGTCCCTGAATGAGGGGTCGTACGGACTGCTGATGGACCCGCTGAACGGGATGGCGGACATTGAAAACCGCGAGCTACGGCTGGTGTCCAATTATGGGTTCATCGAAGAGCCGTCGCGGATGATTCGCGCGGCACGCCTGGCGGCGCGGCTGGGATGGGCGCTCGAAGAGCGGACCCAGCAGCGGTACGAGACCGGGAAGGCGGAGAATTACATTGCGGCGATTGGGCCGTGGGAGAAGAGCTATGAGCTCGAAGAGATCTTCCACGAGGACGATCCGCTGCTCATCGCGCGACGCCTGGAGGCCGAGGGGTGGAGTAAGGTGCTGTTTCCGCAGTGGACGGCAGCCAAGGCGAACGAGGCAGATCTGGACCGGCTGCGGGATGCGGTCGGGCAGTTGAATGTGATGGGGATCTATCCGGATCCTTCCGCCGCGTTCTTTCCGCTGCTGACGGCGAAGCTGGGGCCGAAGGAGACCGCGGCGCTCAAGAAGACGTTTGCGCGCGAGGGTTTCGTCGCGGAGATTGAATCGCTGGAGGGCCGGACCAAGGCCCTGGCAGCGCAGATCACGGGCAAGGACGCCTCGGTGCCGTCGGCGGCATGGAAGATGATCTACGCGGCCGATCCGCAGGCCGTGCTGTCGCTGGTGTTTGGATCGAAGAGCGCGCCGGTGCAGCAGAAGTTCAAGCGGTTCTTTGAAGAGTGGCCGCAAGCGCGCAATAAGATTCCGTATGCATTGATGCAGGAGATGCGGATTACGCCCG
>Ga0335074_10000307_pt1 | contig 73572 bp, 57 predicted proteins | sample Lox_Sample_23_FD_206715 | JGI IMG/M metagenome (GOLD analysis project Ga0335074, IMG submission 206715) | Soil microbial communities from Loxahatchee National Wildlife Refuge, Florida, United States - Lox_Sample_2.3 | ecosystem: Environmental > Terrestrial > Soil > Wetlands | place: USA...
GCCGCATCAATAATAATCGGCGCAGCTCATGTAGTAGCCGCACTCAGTGCAGATGAGTTTGCAGCGGTGGCCGACGAGCCGGTGTCCGCACGTAGGGCAAACCTGGCAGTGGTGCTCAGGAGGATCTGGATCCGCGGCGGAGGGATCTGCGGTATGGCTTGCACCACTTTGTGGGACCGCGGATGCGGTTTCGGCCTGTAATCCGGAATTCACAAAGCGTGGCGCCTCAGGCAGCATGCCCGACAGATTAGCATAGAGAGGAAGCTGCTTGCGCAATGACATCAAGTGCAGGCATTCGCGGCACTAACACAAAGTCGGCGCAACGATTTTCGCCGAAGGCAACGCGCCGAGAACCCCGGAAAAACCAGGATTTCAAATCCCCAAGGAGGGAACATGGCTAGCAAGGCAAGCGCAGTTTGGACAGGTTCGTTGAAGGAAGGCAAGGGGACCATCTCCACGGCGACGGGCGTACTGAACAACGCCAACTATTCGTTCGCCACGCGGTTTGAAGGCGCCAGCAGCGGCACGACGCCCGAGGAACTGATTGCAGCGGCGCACGCGAGCTGCTTTTCGATGGCTCTGGGGGCACAACTGGGCGGAGCAAACCTGACGCCGACGAAGATTGAGACGCATGCGGCGGTGACTCTGGCCAAAACCGACTCAGGCTTTGCAGTAACGAAGATTGCGCTGACAACAACTGCCAGCGTACCGGGCGCCAGCAAGGAAGCCTTCGATAAGGCTGCCGGGGACGCGAAGGCGGGCTGCCCAATTTCGAAGCTCTTCGCCAACAACACCGAGATCACGCTGGACGCAAAGCTGGTGTAGGCCGGCTGCCCAAGCGATTCCAGCAGAATCCGATCTCCCATCTCCGGGCCCACCCTTGATGGGGTGCGAAAGATGGGAGGATTCCAGGTGCATCCATGAAGAGATACCGATTCAATGCGGTGATCGAAGCGGGAGAAGGCGGGGGCGCGGGGGTCTCGTTCCCTTACGACGTCGAGAAGGAATTCGGCACGCGAGGCAATGTTCCCATCAAGGCCACGATCGATGAAGTGCCTTATTCCGGCTCGCTGATAAACTGTGGCACGGCGCGCCACACGCTGGGTGTGCTGAAGGGGATCCGGCAACAGATCGGCAAGGGCCCCGGCGACACGGTCGGCGTGGTGATCTGGAAGGACGACGGGGTTCGCACAGTCGCCGTGCCGGCCGAGCTGGAAAAGCTGCTGAAGCGGGAAAGGCTCTGGACAGACTTTGAGAGACTCAGCTACACGCATCGCAAGGAGTATGTGCGCTGGATCGAGGAAGGGAAGAAGGAAGAGACGCGCACGAACCGGCTGGCCAAGGCCGTGGTAATGCTGCGCGAAGGCATGAAGACGCCGGGATAATTCGGAGCTGGTTCGACGGAGCCTAGCGGCCGGCTGACGCGTGTGACGCTAGCGTATGGCGAGCGATGCCGGGACGGATGCGGCGCGGCGATAGTGGCTCAGTTTGAAAAAAGCAGTTCCTCAGGGACTGAAGCCCGCGCTATGTACCGGCGTGCCAGGTTATTTGACACGGCATGCCGCGTTTGCGAAACTCAAGGTTGCTGCCTGCTCGGCGCGTCCGCGTCTGAGCATGTTTCACGTGCCGAAGTGGCGGAATTGGCAGACGCGCATGGTTCAGGTCCATGTACTCGCAAGGGTGTGGGGGTTCGAGTCCCTTCTTCGGCACCAATCTGATTTGGCATGCACCCGCAATTCATTGAAAACATTGATAAACCCAAGTGAATGGTGGGTTTATCAAGAACCCCGCGTTTTCTATATTCTCCCTTGTTTTCCATGCTTTTCCCCGAAGTACACTGTCCTCCCCTGTTTTCGCGTACTGAATGTGGAGCTGTGTACTAAGACATCAGTGTGCCTTCGCCTCAGGTGCAATCGGCGATCAATGACAGTCTGCAATTGACGAGAGCGTTTCTGAATGCGGCATTGAGGAAAGGATGGAGAACTCGATTCGTGGAAGGTATGGCCGGGGTTGGCTCCCGCTTCCCATCGTCACAGCATCCGAGTAGAGTTGACTCACAACAACTGATCAAAAATTGGAGTCACCGATGCGTTTTGCGCCTGGGATTGTTGCGCTTGTTTTATGCGGCTTAGTGCAGTCTGCAATCATTCTTATAGGATGTGATGACCGCGAACAACAGCGGAAGTTGCAAGAAGACCAGGCCAACTTCCAGCGGACCGTCGGTAGCGTTCAGAACGAGGACGAAGATAAACTGCAGGATGCCCAGATGGAGGGCCAGCGGCTCAAACACGGAGAACGGGCGGCTTGTGATTGGTTGCGCAAGCAGCATTTTGCATACGTCGGCCCGAAGACGCGCTCATGGCAGGAAGCGTGCGATGCTCTCTACCCCACCAGTACTGCGAAGAAGAAGTAGCCAGTATACGATTGCCTGAACTTGCCGAGGGAGCCTCGGGGTGCGGAACGCGCGCGCGACGCTGACGCGGCCGCATCATATACTGGCCTCGTGACTAACCAAGACCGGAGTGTTTCTCGCGCACTCCAGCGGCGTGCCGAGCGATTCTTTCCCGGCGGCGTGAATTCGCCGGTACGCGCGTTTCGCGCCGTGGGGGGCGATCCGCCATTCATAGATCGCGCTGAGGGCGCTTATCTTTACGATGCCGACGGCAACAAATACATCGACTATTTCGGCTCGTGGGGACCCATGATCCTGGGCCATGCTTTTCCGCCGGTTGTAGAAGCCATTGCCCGCGCGGCGCGCGAATCGGCCAGCTTTGGAGCGTCGACTGCCTCCGAGGCGCAGCTGGCCGAACGCATTGCGGAGTGCTATCCCGCGATTGAGGAGATGCGCTTCGTGAGCTCGGGCACTGAAGCCACGATGTCGGCGATTCGCGTGGCGCGCGGCGCCACCGGCCGCAAGATCATCGTCAAGTTCGAGGGCTGTTATCACGGCCACGCAGATGGGCTGCTGGTGAAGGCAGGCTCGGGCGTGGCAACCTTTGGCATTCCCGGCTCGGCGGGCGTGCCGGACGAGATTGCTCATCTCACGCTTGCGCTGCCCTACAACGATCTTGCCGCTGTCGAAGAGGCATTCTCTGCGCATCCTGATGCGATCGCCGCCGTCATCGTCGAGCCAATCGTGGGCAACGCGGGTTGCATCCTGCCCGCTCCCGGCTATCTCGACGGGCTGCGCAGGATCACCGCGCAACACGGCGCGCTCTGGATTGTCGACGAGGTGATGACAGGTTTTCGCGTCGCGCTTGGCGGCGCCTGCCAGCTCTACAAACTCGATCCGGATTTGGTGACGCTGGGAAAAATCGTTGGTGGCGGGTTGCCGGTGGGTGTGTTTGGCGGAAAACGGAAATACATGGATCAGCTCGCGCCGCTTGGTCCGGTGTACCAGGCGGGAACGTTGAGCGGCAATCCGCTGGCTATGGCGGCGGGAATTGCGACGGTAAGTTACTTACAGGAATACGAAGCCAAAGTGTATCCGCGCATTGATGCCACGGCCCGTGCGGTTTTTGAAGGTGTGGCGCGAGCTGCTGCCGAGGCCGGCATTGCGCTGACGACGAATCGCGCCGGATCGATGGGAACGTGGTTCTTTACTCCCGGGCCCGTGACAGATTACGAGCAGGCTGCGTGCAGCGATACGGGAGCATTTGGCCGCTTCCATCGGGACATGCTGGACCAGGGAGTCTGGCTGCCGCCTTCGCAGTTTGAAGCGGCGTTTATCTCTTACCGGCACACCGAGGCCGACGTTGCGGCTACGATCTCCGCCGCGCGCAATGCGTTTCGACCGGCCACAGCTTAATCCCGACGCCAGCCGCTCTGGCGCACGCATCGGTTCACGCCCAGGCATCCAGCGTAACGAATCGGCATGTCTGCTTGTAATGTTCGACGAGTGACGCGGCCGCCGTTACAGACGGCCCGCGGTTCGCATTCGGAACACGATGGCCGCCATCATGCAGCACGATGTTGGCGGCGCGCCCCCGTTGGCGTGCTTTTTCGATCCTGGTCTTCAGCCTCTCGGCGATACGCTCAGCCGAAGGGTCGCTCCAATCAGAGGTCATCGCATTCCACAACACCGGACTCAATCCCATCTCGCGCGCGATGCGAAATACCGCCGGGCGCCGCGCTCCATAAGGCGGCCGGAAAAACCGTACTTGTTGGCCGACGATCTGCTCCAAAGTCTGCTGGGTTCGCGTCAACTCGTCGCGGATGCGGGCCGCCGAACTTCGCGCCAGGTTGGGATGATCCCACGAGTGATTGCCGATCACGTGGCCGGCTTCCGAAATGCGATGCACGAGCTCCGGCAGCGCTTGCGCCCTTTGGCCCAGTAGAAAAAACGTCGCATGCACTCCCTGGTTTGCCAGGAGTTCGAGCAGCCGCGGAGTCCAGGAGTTGTTGGGCCCGTCGTCAAAAGTGAGCGCCAACTCTCCGGGCTTGGGTGGCGCAATCAGCGCCTCGCCAAAGATGCGGGAGGAGGGCCACAGCGAGGCATAGGAAAAACCGCCATAAGCCAGGCCAACACCCGCAGCGACACCCAAGCCGGTATAAATCCCAATTTCAAATGGAGACGTCATATTGCCTGCCAGTATGCACACGAGTTGAGCAGGAATAAAGGCGGAATTCACCGCCAACTTTGACGATCGACCGAAGCCCGGTCGCCGACCCCTGGCCCTTTTCCCCCCTTGCTTCTTTGCCCTTTGTCGCTTCGCTCCGCTCTTACACCGGCATCTTTTCGTCGCCGTGCACCGGGTCAGATGGCATTCTCTCCATGGCTTGGATCCGCCGCTGGGCGCGTTGCTCGCTGGAGCGACGCGCTTGGCGCCAGGTGGTCATCGACGTCACACCGAAGTTCCACACTGCGGAGAAAAGCAGTCCCGTTAGCGCGGCAAGAACCCAGGGCACACCGCGATGGAAAGCTTCGTTGGAAATCGCCACGTTTGCTGCCACACCCAATCCGCAGGCGAGGCAGAAAGTAAACAAGCCGCCCCAGAAGGCCCATCCGCGGAGCCGCCGGTCGCGATAGGTTACAGAGTTGTTCAGGACGTAATTCAAAATCATCACGATGAACGTGGTCGTTGCCTGGCTCGCGGCGAAGCTCAAAGAGCCCAGGTGAAGCAGCGAGCGCAGAATCAGCAGATGCACGCCCACACCGAGGGCGCCCACCATGCCGAACAGCACAAAGCGCACATTGAGCAGGTTGCCCAGGTGCTTGTCGACGAGGAGTTCAAAGTATTCGAGCCCGACCATAAAGTCGAGCTTGCTTTCACCATGCTCGCGCGCGCGAAAGCGATACGGTACTTCGCCGATGCGCAAACCCGGACCGGCAGACAGCACAATGTCGAGCAGGATTTTGAAACCGATTGCGGAGAGCCGATGCGCCAGCCGTTCAAACGCCGTGAAGCGCACCATAAAAAAGCCGCTCATCGGATCGGAGAGCGCATGTTCAGCGCCCATCAGGCTCAGGCGCCTGCCCAGTTGGCTCAAGTTCACTCGCCAACGTGCGAACTCTCCCATGCTGCCCCCGGCAAGGTTGCGCGAAGCTACCACCAGGTCGAGATTTTCGTCTCGGATGCGGCGCAGCATAACCGGCAAAACAGTTTCGTCGTGCTGCAGATCGGCATCCATGACGGCGACAAACGGCGCCGAAGCGGCGAGAATCCCTTCAATGCATGCTGATGCCAGGCCGCGCCGCCCGATGCGCTGAAGGACGCGGACGTGAGCGTGCTCTTGGGCAATGCGGCGGACCACATTCGCTGTTCCGTCCGGGGAATCGTCGTCGACAAAGATAATTTCGTAATGAATGCCGGCCAGCGCGCGGGAGAGCCGATCGACGAGAAAGCCTACATTCCCGCTCTCATTGAAAGTGGGAAGCACGATTGCCAGATCGTAGGCCATCATCTCCTCCGCGATTTACTGACTTGCAAGGTGTTATGCCCGGCTGTCAGCGCATCGCTGTTGTGCGGTTCCTGATGGCATTCTAAGAGAAAGCCATGTTCGAATCCATCATATTGGACTGCGGTTTCATTCCCTAGGTACCAAGCGTATACTTGCCTTGTTCGGGCTGCATCCTGAGTTTCCGGAGCGGCACTGGAGCCGAAATGAGTCTCACGCAATTTCCTTCGAGCGCACATCTCGCGCATTCCGGTCTTTCCTTTCCCAAAGTCACCGTGCCCGCACTGAGCGAGATGAAGCGCCAGGGCAAAGTCATTTCTGCGCTGACAGCATACGACTACGCCACTGGGCGCCTTGTCGACGAGGCCGGTGTCGACCTCATCCTTGTCGGCGATTCGCTGGCCATGGTTGTGCTCGGTCACGAAAATACGCTTGCCGTCACGGTGGACGAGATGCTGCACCACACGCGGGCGGTGCGCCGCGCCGTGCATCGCGCGCTGGTTGTGGCCGACATGCCCTTCGGAAGCTATCACGGCAGCGTAGCTGAGGGACTGGCCAACGCGGTGCGTTTTGTGAAGGAAGCGGGGGCAGAAGCCGTCAAGATCGAAGGTCCGCGCGTTGAGCTGGTTCGCGCGCTCGCCCAGGCCGAGATTCCCGTCATCGGCCATCTCGGGCTCACGCCACAAAGTCTTCACCGCATGGGTGGCTATCGTGTGCAGGGCCGCACGGCTGATGCCGCGCTGCAGATTCGGTCTGACGCCCTGGCACTGGCCGAGGCCGGCGCGGGGGCTGTCGTCCTGGAAGGCATTTCCCGTGAAGCCGCCGCCGCCATTACCGCAGTGCTGCCGGTTCCCACCATTGGTATCGGCGCGGGCCCGGATTGCGACGGTCAGATCCTTGTCTTTCACGACCTCATCAATCTCTCTTTTTCGCCTGCGGCTAAATTCGTTCGCGCTTATGGCGATGCCGCTTCTCTGATTCGCTCGGCTGTGGAGCATTACCGCGAAGATGTGGAGCATCGGGCATTTCCATCAGATGCGGAGAGCTATCATCTGCAGGTTGCCGCCCAGAAAACGGTTGAGTTCAATTTCGATGAGACGAACGGCTCTGTAAATCCCGACGCGTGGGAGGGTTTGGGCCCGGAGCCGACGCGAAACTGATGGAGATCGTTCGCACGGTTGCTGAACTGCGTACCTGGTCGCGTGCAGTTCACCGCGTGCCGGGGCAGAACATTGGGCTGGTGCCCACGATGGGCGCGCTTCACGCTGGCCATTCCTCGCTCATTCGCGCGGCGCGCGCCGCCTGCTCGCATGTGGTTGTCAGCCTCTTCGTCAATCCCACGCAGTTCGGCCCGAACGAAGACTATTCACGTTATCCGCGTGCCTTTGAGGCCGATTGCAAGCGTGCCGCGGCCGAAGGCGCCGGGGTACTTTTTGCGCCGGCGATAGAAGAGATGTATCCGGCAGGCGCTGTGACCTTCGTGGAGTTGGAGGGACTCGGCAATCGCCTGGACGGCTGGTCGAGGCCGGGACATTTTCGCGGTGTCGCGACAGTGGTTGCCAAGCTGTTCGTCGCGGCGGAGCCGGATTTCGCTTTCTTTGGTCAGAAGGACGCGGCGCAGGTGGCCGTGTTGCGCCGCATGGTCGCGGACCTGCGTTTCGAGACCGAGATCGTTGTCTGCCCCATCGTGCGCGACGCCGACGGTCTCGCACTCAGCTCGCGCAACGCCTACCTCAGCGCCGAGCAACGCACTGATGCTCTCGCGCTCAGCCGCGCACTACGCGAAGTCGAATTCCTTGTTGCCCAGAGAGAACGCCGGAGCCAGGCGTTGATCGACACCGCGCACCGCATCCTGGCGTCGGTTGTCGATCTGCGTATCGATTATGTTGCCCTCGTCGAATGGGCGACACTTGAGCCGCTCGAGACCGCGGTGCCCGGTGCACTGTTCGCGATTGCGGCGTGGGTGGGCGGCACACGACTGATCGACAACACGATTTTGAGTTGAGTTCCGGCTGCCGCGAAGGCGAACCTCAGTGGATCGTTTTCGACCGCCGCTGCATGTAATCCATCAGCAAGTATTGTCCCAACGTTGCCGGCGTCGTGAAATAAGCCTTGCCGCGGCACATCTCACTTACCTTATGGACGAACTGCACCAGATGGTAGTCCGACGCGAGCATAAACGTGTTGATCAAGATACTGCTTCGCTTGCATCGCGCTACTTCTTCCAGCGTTTCGCTCACGACCAGTGGATCGAGCCCGTATGCGTTTTTGTAAATTCTTCCGTCGGGCAGCGTGAGCGCCGACGGCTTGCCGTCGGTGATCATAACGATCTGCTTCATATCTTTGCGTTGGCGGGCAAGCACGCGCTGCGCCACGCGCAGTCCTTCGCGGGTATTGGTGTGCCAGGGGCCGACCTTGACGCGGGCCAGCTGCGACACGGGCATCTCTTCAGCGGAGTCATGAAACAGCACCAGCGACAACGAATCTCCGGGAAACTGGGTGCGAATCAGGTGCGATAGCGCCATGGCCACGCGCTTGGCCGGCGTAAACCGGTCCTCGCCATACAGGATCATCGAGTGCGAGCAGTCGAGCATCATCACGGTGGCGCACGAACTCTGATAATCGCACTGGTGGACGTAGAGATCTTCGTACTCCATGTTCAGCGGAAGGCCGATGCCTTCGCGCCCGATAGCCGAACCCAACGTTGCCGTGGTATCGAGATTCAGTACGTCGCCAAACTGATAGGGGCGCGAACCTCCGCTGGTTTCAACCCCGGTTGCCCAATGGCGGGTATCGTGATGCCCGTAGTTCGATTTGCCGAGCGAGCCGAGAAGATCCCGCAACGCCTTGAAGCCGAGAAAGTCGAGGCTTTTGTCGGTGACTTCAAAGCGGGCTTCGCCTTCCATGCCGTCTCCCGCCTCGCCAGCATGCGGTTCCTGCATTTCTCCGCGCGGGCCGCGGAATGAGATGTAATTCTCCTGTTCCATTCGCTCAATGAGCTTGTCGATCAGTTCATCCATCTTGCCGGCGGCCATGGCTTCGTCAAGTTGGCGGCGCAGGTCCTGGTCAAAAAAGTCGCCCTCTTCGAGGGCCCTCCGCAGGGCCTCGCGCAGGCTGTCCAGATTGTGATCCTCAGCTTCATCATGCCAATATGGATCGCGGAATCCAGAATCGAGGAAGAGGCTCGAGAGCGCTTTCAACAGGTCCTCGAGATCGATCTCCGAGGCGAGGTCGCCTTTGTATTTCGTGTAATGTACGCTTTTCATGCGAAATTCCCCCGGAGAAAGCAACACCAGACCTTCGACTCCGTCCCGGCACGGGACTTCGCTCAGGAGGACCTTGCGGGAAACTGCAAGGTCAGTTGTATCCGCCGCGCGGCGTCCGTCGCGCCCGCTCCCATTCGTCGTACTCAATTTCCAATTCCGCGCGTTCCGGCTTGCGCGGCATCGCCGGCTTTCCGCTGAAGACGCGTTCCTCACTACGGCTCAACTTGCGGTGGGCAACCAATCCTTCCAATAGGAACTCGGCTGCCGAGACGACCTTTGAAGCGGTATCGGATTTCGTCACATCCAGCGGCGCAAGTTTCCCCGTCAGCCCCTGGATCTGCTTTAAATCAGCAAGCGCATCGGCGGCCGGATGATTGTCATCGAGCTTCACCGTTCCACCCAGGTTGAACCATTGCTCGATCTGCTGCGTATCGGCGCTCGCAAAATAGCGATCGTAAATCTTTCCCACCGCCGCGCGAATCAGGTCGCGCACCACCGAGTCGGCACCCTTCATCTCGCCTTCATACTCCAGCTCCAGCTTGCCGGTCATGCCCGGCATGGCGGCGTAAATGTCGCTGACGCGTGGCAGTGCGACTGGCTCGCGGTTCACCAGCGCGCGCCGTTCGGCGTTTGAAACAACCAAGTCCAGTGTGGCAATGGGCAGGCGCTGGCTCACGCCGCTACGCTTGTCTACCTTCTTGTCTTCTCGCGCAGCAAAGGCTACCTGCTCGACGATCTCGCGAATATAGGCGGGAATCTCAACCGGCGCGGCGCCGCGTTGAGCCCACGCCTCCTGCGCAGTAATCGCCATACCTTCTTCAATCGTTTCAGGATAGTGCGTGCGTATCTCCGAGCCAATGCGATCCTTGAGCGGCGTTACGATTTTGCCGCGTGCCGTATAGTCCTCGGGGTTGGCGCTGAAAACCAATGCGACGTCGAGGGCCAGGCGCACCGGATAGCCTTTGATCTGAACGTCCCCCTCCTGCATGATGTTGAACAGCGCTACCTGGATCTTGGCGGCCAGGTCGGGCAGCTCGTTGATGGCAAAGATGCCTCTGTTGGCGCGAGGCATTAGCCCGTAGTGCATGGTCAGCTCGCTCGACAGGTTCTGGGCGCCACGGGCCGCCTTGATGGGATCGATGTCACCCACCAAATCCGCAACCGTCACGTCCGGTGTCGCCAGCTTCTCAACATATCGCTCCTCGCGGTCGAGGTAGGCAATCGGGGTGGAATCACCGCGCTCGGCGATGAGGTCGTGGCAGCGCCGGCACAGGGGGCGATACGGATTGTCTCGAATCTCGCATCCGGTCACGTATGGCAGCTTTTCGTCGAGAAGCGCAGTGAGTGCGCGCAAGATGCGGCTCTTGGCCTGTCCGCGCAACCCCAACAGTATGAAGTTCTGCTTCGAGAGGATGGCGTTAACGATCTGCGGGATGACAGAATCGTCGTAGCCGACGATGCCGGGAAACAACGTTTCCTTCGAATGCAGGCGCGCAATCAGGTTGGCCCGCATCTCGTCTTTGATGGAGCGTGACTTCAAGCAGGCTTCGGGGAACTGAGAGCTGGTGCGCAGTTCCCCCAAAGTTTGGGGAAGCGGGCGAGCTGCGTGCATCGTTTCACTCCGGTGGGCCAGCCCAAAGCCGGGGACCGGCCTGTGTCTAATCAATATAGACGCGCCTCCATGAGTTTGCTGTGTAAATTTGTTTTCAGGGGGCAAAGCGCGGCGAAAGCATTCCCTCCGCCGGATTTGTCCGCAGCCCGGTTTGCACGATCATGCCCGAACTTCCTGACATCACAGCATACCTCAGGGCGCTGGAGCCACGCATTCTTGGCCAGCCGCTCGAACAGGTCCGTCTGCAAAGCGTATTCGTCCTACGCACTGTCGATCCCCCGGTGAGCGTTTTTGCAGGCCGCACGGTCCGCGAGCTGCGCCGCATTGGCAAGCGCATCGCCATCGGGGTGGAGGGCGATCTTTGGCTTGTCGTCCACCTGATGATTGCCGGCCGCCTGCATTGGCGTCCGCCACAGGCCAGGCTTACCGGCCGCAACGCGCTCTTCGCTCTCGACTTCCCCGCTGGCTCGCTCGTGCTCACCGAGGCAGGATCGAAACGGCGCGCCTCGCTTCATGCGCTTCGTGGAGAGCAGGCCCTGGCCGAAATGGATCCCGGCGGCGTTGAAATCTTCTCGACGGATCTAGCAGGCTTTCGTGAAGCGCTCAGCATCGAGAACCGAACGCTCAAGCGCGCTCTTACAGATCCACGGCTCATCAGCGGTGTGGGCAACGCCTACTCCGACGAGATTCTTCACGCCGCGCAGCTGTCACCGGTCGTCCTGACGCACAAAATGAGCTCCGAACAGTGGGAGCGCTTGTTTGCGGCTGCACAAACAACCCTGGAGACTTGGACTACGCGGTTATCATCCGAGGCCGGGAAGAAGTTTCCGGAGAACGTGACGGCGTTTCGCCCGGAAATGGCGGTTCATGGACGGTTCGGCCAGCCATGTCCTCGTTGCGGCAAGCCTATCCAGCGCATCCGCTATGCGGACAACGAAACCAATTATTGCCCACAATGCCAGACCGGCGGCAAGGTTCTCGCCGATCGCAGCCTGTCGCGCCTGCTTGGTTCCGATTGGCCCCGCACCCTCGACGAGCTGGAGGCTCTCAAGCGCCGCTGATTGCCGCTGAGCTACACAATTTGTGTCAGTTACCAACTGTATTTCAACGGCCCAAATTGCCTTGACATGGTTTACACAGCACGCGCAGAGTGAACTCGATGACACCTGTCTGACCTGCAAAGGGTCGGTGCTGAGACGTGTGGCATGGGCACGAAGGAGCCTGTCATCAATCAAGATGTGGAGGATTTACGAATGCACGTGGCAAATCTCTTCGCGATGTTTTACGCGGTAGTGATGACTTCGCACATCCTGAAACTGGTCATCGTTTCGGCCATTCTGCAATGGCTGTTGGGTGCGCTCTGGTATGGCGTGATCTTCAAGAAATCCTGGATGAAGATGGTTGGATTTACGGAGAATGAAAAACCGAAGTACCGGATCTTCGGCATGGTGTCTTCGCTGATTGCCTGCTTCCTTCTCTCGTTCGTGCTGGCGCATATCGTTGGATGGGCTGGTTCCGGCTCGTTTACCGGAGGGGCCAAGATCGCCATTATTTGCTGGCTCGGCTTTATGGCGCCGCCGCTCTTTACGCAGCACATCTTTGAAAACCGTCGCGCCAATCTCTTCGCCATTAATGCCTGCTATTGGCTGCTTGCCATGGGCCTTGGCGGCGGCATTATGGGAGCCTTCCATTCCTAGCGGTTTCCGTCTTTGGCACCGTTCGTGAGTCGAAGCCACATTTGGCCTTGACATCATGCAACCTCCACGCGCACAGTGGTTTCGCCGACTCCTGAGAAATCTTCGAGCCGCGAGTTCCGCTGTGCGCGTTCTTCTGTACGTGGGAGCCGGGATCCAAGCCCAGTGTGGAGGATTCACGAATGCACGCTGTCAATTTTCTTGCGATGCTCTATTCGACGTCCTGGACGGGGCACACACTCACCCTGGTGGTCGCTTCGGCGATTGCGCAGTGCCTGCTCGGGGCCCTCTGGTATGGCGTGGTCTTCAAGAAATCCTGGATGAAGTTCGCGGGTTTCACTGAGGAAAACCAGCCCAAAAACCGCGCATTTGGGGCAGTCAGCTCGTTTATTGCCTGCTTTGTGCTCTCGTTTGTGCTGGCGCAAATTGTGGGCCTCGCCGGAGCGGGCGACATGATGGGTGGCGCCGCGATCGGGATTGTCTGCTGGTTTGGATTCATGGCTCCGCCGCTCTTTACACAGCACATCTTCGAAAACCGCCGCGCCAACCTGTTCGCGATCAATGCAGCGTATTGGCTGCTTGCTATGGCCGTCGGCGGCGGCATCATGGGTGAATTCCACGGCTAGACGGATGGTCTGGCGCATTTTCCGAGGCGCACATCCGCGAAGGCCAATCCCCGCGCCCGATGGCCCCTCCGCATCGCGCGCGGCGGCTTTCAAAGTTCGGTCGAACTGCCGACCGCAGGCCGTAAAATCGACCCATGACAAGATCCAACGTCACCACGGAAGGCGCACCTGCGGCAATTGGGCCCTATGCGCAAGGGGTGCGCGTGGGCAATCTCATCTTTACCGCAGGCCAGGGAGGGCTCGACCCCATCACCGGCCAAGTCGTTCCGGGTGGAATCACAGAGCAGACAAAGCGCGTGCTGGAGAACCTCAAGGCGGTTCTTGAGGCTGGCGGCAGCAGTCTGGCCCAGGTTGTGAAGGCCACCGTATATCTGAAAGACATGAACGATTTCTCGGCAATGAACGCGGTGTACGCCTCATATTTCGAAAATGATGACGATGAAACGCTGCCCGCCCGCACGACGGTGGAAGTCTCGCGGCTGCCGCGGAATCTCCTGGTTGAGATTGAAGTTGTTGCCGAAGTCTGATTCGTGATTCCTGATTTGCATTAGCCGAACGCCGGGGCGATCGAGCAATATCCTGGATCGCGAACGACGGTCCCTTACGGAGGTCCTTCTTGAGCGAATCACCCGAGAAAGTCATTCATAGCGATGCAGAGTGGCGTTCGATGCTTACCGCGCAGCAGTATCACGTGCTGCGCGAAAAAGGAACTGAGCGGCCATTTACCGGTGCGCTCACTGAGAATCACGAAACCGGTAATTATCACTGCGCGGGGTGCGGCGAGCTCCTGTTTTTAAGTGGCGCCAAGTTCGACTCCGGATGCGGCTGGCCCAGCTTCATGATTCCCGCCGATTCAAAGGCTGTGGCCGAGCACGAGGATTTGAGCTTCGGCATGCATCGCATTGAAGTGACCTGCGCGCGCTGCGGTGGCCACCTCGGCCATGTTTTCCCCGACGGCCCACGCCCCACCGGTCTCCGTTATTGCATCAACTCCGCGTCGCTGACCTTCGAAAAGGAAAAATAAGGTCAAATCCTTATGGGCGCAGCCTGCAAGGTTGGTTTCGGGCTCCGCGATCGCTGCGGGTTACCCTTCCATTGCGTTACCCTCAACTCATGCGTTCGAAGAGAACCGCCCTTGCCATTGCTCTTTTCCTGACCGCCGGTTGCGGCTTTGCACAAAACACTGTACCGGGAGAAGATTCCCAGCTCGATCTGGAACTCCAGGCCATCGCCGCGGCCCATCATGGGCGCGTTGCGTTGTACGCTCGCAATCTAAAGACCGGCCAGACCGCGTCGCTCTCGCCCGATCTGCCGGTTAAGACTGCATCGGTTATCAAGATGGCGATCCTGCTGGACGCCGCGGAACAGATCCGTGCCGGCACGGCGAAGCTGGGTGAGCGGCTCGTACTTACCAGCAGCAACCAGGTACCCGGTTCCGGCGTCCTCGGCGAGCTGACACCTCCCATCGCGCTTACTCTGGGCGATACGCTGACGCTGATGGTTATTGTGAGTGATAACACGGCCACCAACATGGCGATTGACCGGCTGGGGCTTGAACACATCGACGCAACCATCCGAAGCGCCGGCCTGAAAAACACCTGGCTCTACAAGAAAGTCTTTGTCCCGGCCAGCGGCCCCATGCCTGCCGACCAGCCGAAATTCGGCCTCGGGAAGACAACACCGCGCGAGATGGCGTCCATCATGGAGCGACTGGCAACGTGTCATCTCGCTTTCGATGGGTCGGCTCCGCTTCAGGGCGACGGCCCCATCTGCGGAGCAATTCTGACCATGTTGCGTCACCAGCAGGATCGCAACGGCCTGCCGCGCTACATCGAAAACCTCGATACCAGTGAGCATGGGCCTGCCATCGGCGATAAGACCGGCGCGCTCAACGCCGTGCGGAACGATGTCGCGTTGATCGCGAGCTGCAATGGGCCGATCGTCATCGCGGCATTTACCTTCGATAACGCCGACCAGCGCTGGAATGCCGATAACGAGGGACAGATAACGCTGGCAAGGATCGGCAAAGCAATCGTCGAGCGCTGGTCGCCCTGTGGTCTCGATGCGCAAACCATCAACTGGGAAAACCCGCTGGCAGCGACCACCGACGGCAAGCCATAGGCAATGCGGGGGAATACCGGCGCGACCGTGGGGTGCGCACGCGCGAACGGCATGACCCCGTTTTCGCGGGCGAAGGACAGAGTGCGGTGGATGTGGTTTCCGCGTCCTTAACGAGCGTGTTTCGCGCGATGAGGGGGCCTACGCCTTTGCAATCTTGCCGGCCTTGATGCAGCTCGAGCAAACGCGCAAACGCCTGGGTGCGCCGTTCACGAGCGCCTTCACCACCTGCAGGTTCACATTCCAGCGGCGACGCGTCACGTTATGCGCGTGCGAGATGTTATTGCCGAAGCGGGGGCCTTTGCCGCAAATGTCGCATACTTGTGCCATGATTCAACTCCAGATTCTTCAATAGATTGCGGCGCCGAAACAGCGGCACGTACTGGAGCGCGCCCCGTCGAATTGCCGAAACTTCAGTATATCAGCGGCTCAGGAGCCAGGTCAGCCCAGCCGACTATTTAACGAAAACCGACCCCGAACCTGGTAGCGGGCGCCTTCGGGATCGGTGTGGCTCTCGTAGAGCAGGAACTCATGGGCGGCGAAGGGTGTGAGCCTTGTCGGTTTCGCCCAGCGAGCAAGCGGGCCGAGCGGGGTTCTTTGCAGCCCGGCTCCCTCGCTGCCTGACTTTCGAGCCAGCGTGATGTGCGGATGAAACGGCCGGACTTCAGCCAGGAATCCGCACCGGCGGGTCACATCAACAACGCGTTCCTGAAGTGCGGCCAAAGCAGGCGAAACAACCACATCGGCAAACAGGACTCCGGCGCGCTCGAACGAACCCAATTCGGCGAGCTTGAGTGAAACCGGCGCTGAACGCACCTGTCCAAGGTGCGTCGTCAGGCAGTCCATTTGCGCCTGAGTTGCGTTTCCCAGGAACTGCAACGTGATGTGCCATGACTCGGGTGGGGACCATCGCAAGCTGGCAGCGCGCAATCGCAGGCGCGAGACCAGCACCGACAGCTCTGCGCTGGTTTCCTCAGCAAGGGGAATCCCGATGAAGAGGCGCATACCGGCATAGTGTAGAGCGACAGGTGGGCACCGCAGGGCATTATGTCTTAGCTGAGTGTGCTGCCCTGCCTCATGCCAATATCAGTTCGATGGCGGAGGCGCGCCTCCACCTGGTGGCGCAGGCGCACCCGACATTCCAGGTCCGCCCGGCCCTCCTGGATGTTCTTCCTTGGGAACCACAAACTCCTCGGGCATTTTGTGGCCGCGATGGCAAGTGCCACACGTGACCGGCGAGCCCTCACCATCCTTATCCATGTCCATGGCCTTGCTGATGTAGTCCTTATTGATCTGCTGGGTCATGGTGTACATGATGCGGGCGATCTGCTTCTCGGGCTTGGAGTCGTCGGCGAAATTCAGCCGCGGCCGGCCGTTGGGGCCCAGATTCCTGGGATCGGCCATGTGGCAGGTGTCGCAGTGCACACCCAGCGAACCGGCCCAGTTCTCCATGATCTCGCGGACCTGACTGCCGGTAGTGTCCTTGGGCAGGACCTGCAGGTTCGTCGGCGGCGGAAAGTTGCGCATTGGCCGGGCGCCGGGTGCGGCGCCTTGAGGCGGATTCTGTTGCGATTGTGCACTCGCGAAAACGGCTGCGGTCAGCAGAGATGCGGCTGCCACAGAGGGAAGCAGGGAAGAGAGCTTCACGTGCAGGAATCCTTTCAAAGGGTTTTACTTTCAAAGTCTGGATTTTACCGGCTTACCCCGATGGACGGATTTCGCGCGCAAAAAGATGCACTTCCCGGAAAGCGATTTTGGCCCGGAGACGCAGCTGTGGCCGGGCACGGCGAAGCGCAGCGGCAGTTCCTCCGCGTGGCTCAGGCCGATGCGGCGCGTGACGAGGACCTCCCGCACCCTCTGGCCATCGTCACGCACCTGCAATAGCGAAGAGGGGTCGAGCAGATCGAGTCCGTTGTGCGCAGGGCGGGTGAGACCCAGGGCCTGGCACAGCCGGCCAGGTCCGCTGGTCAACTGATGCGCCGCTGCACCCGGCTCGAGGCCACGGTTGCGGGCCATCTGCTCCAGACCGGCGATTGGTTCCAGTGCGCGGAGCAGCACTCCCCCTCCATGGCCCGGTTTCTCGCAGGAGATATTCATGCAATAGTACAGGCCATAAATCGCATAGACATACGCGTGGCCGGCGGGACCAAACATGACTGAGTTTCTCGGCGTAGGTCCCCGGTGCGAGTGCGATGCCGGATCGGCAGTTTCGTGATGTGGGCCGAGGTAGGCTTCGATTTCGACGATACGGCCGACGAGGAGGCCACGCGGCGTGCGATGGACGAGGAGCTTGCCCAGCAGAAGGGGCGCCACCTGCTCCGGCGACGCTTCAAAGAACACACGCTCCAGCAATCGTCCCAGAGTCTTCATATCCGCCGAATTCAATCTCTACGGTTTCTACTCTTAAGAGGCGCCCAGTCCCTGGCAACCTTTGCTGGCTCGCGAGCGAATCTTGCTCCGGCGCCCCGCCGACTCTGCTAAGTCCGCTTAAGTCCCTTGATCAGCTTCAGCACCTCTTCCGCGTGACCCTCGGGCTTAACGTTCTCAAACACATGCAGCAGCGTCCGGTCCGGCGCAATCAGAAAGGTCGTTCGAACGATGCCCATCACTTTCTTGCCGTACATGTTCTTTTCTTTCAATACATCAAACTGTTTGCATACTTTCTCGTCTACATCAGCAAGGAGTGTATAGGGAAGGCCGTATTTGGCGCGAAATTTGGCCTGGTCGCGCGGGGTGTCGCGAGAGATGCCAAGAACGACGGCTCCCGCAGCCTGCAGCTTCTTGAATGTATCGCGGAAGCCGCAAGCCTCAATGGTGCAGCCGGGAGTATCGGCTCTGGGGTAGAAAAACAGCACGACCGGCTTGCCTGCGAAATCGGAAAGGCTTACCGTTTTGTCTTCGTCGGTTTGCAGCTTAAAGTCAGCGACCTTCTTATTCAGTTCCATGAAGAATATCCTTAGGAGAGCGCAAAAGGATCGATCGCGCAGATTCATGGTCGAATCTTCGAGCGTCAGCTTCGATTATTTACGAGGGAAGTGGATCATGTCATCGCGGGTTCCAGGCTGGCTGTGGATAACGGCCGTAGCAGCGGTATTGGCCACGCCGCTGGTCGCGCAGTACCCCGGCCAGATCACGAATCCCGATAAAAACACGCCCCAACTGCGCGCAGTCGCGGTGCTCGAGTGGACCGGCGACAAGGACCATCCCAAAGCCAGCCGTCTCATCCCAATCAGTATTTTCGATGGCCAGGATCTCGAAGATGCCGGCGAGTACCTGGCGCGTCCTGAACCGCTCGCTTTGGAGGGTCAAGTCGAGTATCAGCTGCAACTGGATGGCAAGCCAATCGGCTTGTTTGACGTGGAGAGCTCCGGTGAACAACTGGGCTCGTGGGTGGGTTTCGGAAAGTGGAGACCGCTACCCGGCCCCAAACGTGCGCCTGTGCAGATGGCCAAGGTGGACGAAGACGATGCGCAGAGCGATATGCCTGTCCTGCACCGCAAGCACCATGCCGGCGACTCGACGAGCGGGGGATCGGACTCTGGATCGGGTGCCAACGGCCCGCCTCCTGACCCTGATCGTCCCACGCTACATAAGAGCGGCGATGCATCAACATCCGGGAGCGCCGATTCGTCATCGTCCACCGGCTCCGCCAGCTCGGGTGCCCAGCCGGGCAACACCAACTCCGGCTCAAGCTCAGCCCAGGCCGACGATCCCGACCGCCCAACTCTGCATAAGGGAGGCGACGCCGCGGGCAACAGCTCAGGAAGCAGTTCTGCGAACTCCAGCTCAGGTCAACCACCTGATCCTGACCGCCCCACCATGCAACGTAGCGATAATTCGGGCAGCAACTCTACATCGAACCGCGCGAGCCAGTCTAAAAAGAAAAAGAGCGACGACGATGAAGGCTACGTGGAAGACGTCGCCACCGTCACTGATCCGGAACGGCCGCACCTGTTCCGCGGCAAAGCCGAGGGCTATGGAGGACCGGTGCTTCCCAGCCTGATGGGCATGCCGACTGATTTGCAGCAGATTGTTGCCGTCTCCGATGTAAAGAGCCGGCCCGTTCATCCCTGGGACTACACTTGGGCAAATCCCGATGACGCTGACAAAATGAAGGCTGCGATGGAAGGGCTCGCGCGTACCGCGCTGGGGCTCAACCCGCCTGCTCCGCAGTCGAAGCCCACTTCAAAAACGGCAACGGCGCACAAGACGACCAAGCCTGCGCCTCCGCCGCAACCCGCGCCACTGGTCGACGAGCAATTCCGTATCTTCGAGCTGGCCTACGGCTCAGGCGCCACGATGGTCCTGTCAGCGCACACCGACGGCAAGAGCGGCCCGGTCAGATTCGTCACGCTGATTGGACAGCCCGATCTCTACGGCAATATTGCCATCCTGGTGAAGAATGTGACCGATGCGGCGCACCTCGACGATACGCCTCGCATGCACCTCGTCGATGCTGTAGACGCGTTGGCAGACAATCGCGGCGAGCTGCTCTTCGAATTGCGAGGCGCTTCGCAGCGGCAGTTTGCTCTTTATCGCGTGCTGCGCGGCCAGGCGACGCGTATCTTTGTCAGCGGAGGCGAGGCCATCGGGGCTCCCGCCGGCGAATGAAACGAAGAATCCCTCAAAAGAGTTAGCGCCAAGCCCGTTTTGGCACCTTAAGTCCGATACAATATTGATAACAAGTGTGCTTGCCGGCACTTTATGAAGGAAGTTTGATTGGCAACAGTTTTAACTGCACCCTCCTCTGAGCCTACGACCTCAGCCCTCGAAAACCAGAATTTAGCCGAAGCCGCCGAATCGGCATCGGTGATACGTCGCCCCGTCCATTCCGTCTCCGCCAGGAGCCAGATTCGCATGGGCCGCACGGCTGCCATGAGCGCAGGTTTAAGCTGGTCAATGATCCTGATTATCGGGCTGTTTCATGCGGGTGCACTGGCGGCCTTGTTCATGTTCAGCTGGCAGCGGCTGCTGGTGACGGCCATCATCTACGTGATAGCCATCAACGTGGGCATCGGCATGTGCTATCACCGGTTGCTTACGCACCGTGGCTATGTAGTCCCCAAATGGATCGAGTACACGATGACGCTGTTTGCCACGCTCTCCATGGAAGGCGGGCCGATCTTTTGGGTCTCGACGCACCGCGTGCATCACCAGCTCAGCGATAAGGAAGGCGATCCGCACACGCCGCGCGAAGGCGGCTGGTGGGCGCATGCAGGATGGATTCTCTTTGGCGAGTCATTGCACGCGCAGACCGAGGCGCTTTCTCGCTACGCGCCCGACCTGAGCCGCGACCGTTTTCACGTCTGGATGAGCAAATATCACTGGCTTCCCACCGTCATCAGCGGTGTATTGCTCTTTGCGGGCGGATGGTACTTTGGCGGGCCGGTGAATGCGATTGGGATGGTCCTCTGGGGAGTTTTCCTCCGCATCACGGTCGGTTTGCACGCCACGTGGCTCGTCAACTCGGCGACGCATCTGTGGGGCTCGCGTCGCTTTGACACGCACGACGATTCGCGCAACAGCTGGTGGGTGGCATTGCTCACGGGCGGCGAGGGCTGGCACAACAATCACCATGCGCATCCTGTCTCAGCGCGCCACGGCCTCGCCTGGTATGAGATCGATCCCAACTTCTGGGGTATCTGGCTGCTCGCCCGACTTGGCCTGGCCCGCAAAATCCAGGTGGCCAAGTTCGATCCCCAAAATCCTAAGCCCGCTGGGCTGTAAGCGGGCTTAGATCCGTTGCCGGAGCAGGGACGAAGTCGGGCCTCACTCCGAGCGCAAGGCGCACACCGGGCCGGCTGCCGCGGCGCGAAAGTGTATAGCAGGCCAAACAGGCAATGGCGGCGATGATGGCACCGGCCGCCGCGTATGTCCACGGGTCCGTGGGCCCCACGCCGAACCGCAGCGAGGCCACCAGGCGCACGCCAGCCAGCGCGATCATCAGCCCGCCGCCCACGCCAAGCCAATGGGTCAAAGTCCCTGGCGAACGAACATCGTGGTCAGTCCCTGCGCTGCGCACCCAGGGCCATGCGGATCCCGATCTCCGTGTGCATTGTGAGACTGCCTAAGAGATAACGCCGTAGATGCCAGGGAAGCCCGCGCCGGAAGCAGCACCTGCGGATCCGAGTCAGAGCCTGCCGGGATTTCCCTATCTTCGCACCTTGGCCCGCACCCATAGCACCAGGAAGTACGGCAGGGCCACCACCAGCACAATTACGCCGGCAGGAAATCCGACGTAACGATAGGTGTCGGTGTAATTCACCGAATGGCCGCCGAAAATGTTCCATGCCATCAGTGCAAGAATAGCCAGACACGTGGTCGCAAAAAAGGTGAAAAATGCCGAAGCAAAGGCAAGCAGCAAGCTTTGGAAGATGCTGAAACCTTCCAGCGGAAAGCCGAAAACCCTGCCTCCCGTGCCTTGACCGCCCCGCGCCATTTGACTCATCATTCCCGGGCTCCTGTGCAATAGAATACAAATTCATGGCCAGCGGTGCGCAAATTGAGCTGTGGCATGCCGAAAAGGTGGCCACGCAAGTCAATGTACAGGAGGCTCCGAACGGCATCCGTTACGCTTCATGGGGAGAGACCCGCATCCCCGATTCTGACCTTGAACATCTGGTAGGCGCCGTGCCCTCGGCGCTATCAGGAGCGCTGCGCCATCGCGCCTACTACTTTGTCCCCCTAGCTATTGCTGACACCGGCGAGAATCTTATTGCGCCCGCCTACAATGTTGAGCTCGGTGATCGGGCTGTATGCCACCGCAATGCATCGTTCGGATCGACAGAGGCCGTCTTTCTTTCAACGCGCCTCGTTGAAGATCGCTTTGGCCTGGCCTTCGAGTTCTTTATCAACGTGGCCCACAACTTTGTTGAGATCGCTGGCGTTCCTGACAGCTTCGCCAACCTCGCCTGGTCGCAGGCGGAGTCGCAGGTGCGTGGCGAAACCAGCCAGGACGCGTGGGAGACACGCCGCCGCGCGCAGGAGCCGGGCCAGAAAGCCCCCAAGGCCCTGATCGACGAGCGCGCCCGCAACGGCTTCTTCGAGTCAGCTTTCTCCGATGCACTGGCCGTCTACATGCTTTCGCTGGCCGTGGACTTCGACTACCACGATCTCCGCGAGCGCGAGTATCCGCTTTTGGCTGCACCGGCGCTTGCCGAGCGCCTGCGCCACGTCGCCGGCCTCTTTCCGGCAAATCCAGGCTACGAGTTCCAGGTTCTCTACCGCCGCCGGGGCTAGCGGTCACTTCTCCTCCCTCTTGCGCAAGAAATCCGTTCGCCTACAATAAAAGCCCTGATGGCACGAATCCGCGCCTGAGTCTTGGGCTTTTTAGGGGGCGATGTCAGCCCTCGTACAGGTTCTGCTCGACAAATTTGTTGCGGAACTTGCCTTGCGGATCGTAATGCGCCAGGAGCGCGCGGAATTGCGGTAGCTGGGTGTAGCACGGCTGCAGCCGCGCCGGTGGCAGCGTGAACAGCTTGCCCCAATGCGGGCGGGGCTGAAACGGCCTCAGCTGCGCCTCGATCATCGGCAGCACGTTTTGCACCTCAGGCCACATCGGTTTCCAGGTAAAGTGAATGGCCAGCGACAGCCGCTCGTACGCGGTGCTCATCCAAAGGTGGTCGGCCGCGATCGTCCGCAGCTCGGTCACCATCAGCAAGGGCGAGACGTGCCGGTGCAACTTCTCAACTGCCTCTACGGCTTCGAATCCGCGATCGTAGGGAACCAGATACTCCGACTGCAATTCCTGCCCGCTTGACGGGGTCTGGCCGATACGGAAGTGCGGCAGCCGGTCGTACCACGGTCCGGGTTTGCCCTCCTGTTCGGTGACGGCTTCTGTGGGATGGCCGGCCAGCGGATGCAGTTTCTGGGTCGCCAGCCTGGCGCCGAAAAACTCCGGCTGCCAGTAGTTCTCATCGTTTGCCGCCAACCGCCGCTTGATCCACACTTGTGTAGCCCGATGATGTTCCCAGTCGGTAAAGACGCTTACGCTGTAGCCCGCGCCAAACACCTCGCCGAAGTTTTTGCCCAGCTCGTCAAACGAAAGGTTCTGATAGACCGACTGCGCAACTTGATACGTCGGCTGCACAGTCAGCGTCAGCCGCGTCGCCACTCCCAATGCGCCCAGCGCCACCACTGCTGCCAGGAATTGCTCGCCGTCTTTCTCTTTTGAAAGCGTTAGCATGCCGCCATCGGCAGTCACCAGTTCCAGTGCCGATACTGGCGTAGCCAGGTTGCCGTTCTGCAATCCGCTGCCGTGCGTCGCAGTGGCGCACGCGCCCGCCACGGTAATGCCGGGCAGCGAAGCCAGGTTGTGCAGCGCGTACCCCTTCTCATCAAGCCACGGCGCAAGTTGCGCATACGTTACGCCGCCGCCCACGGTCACAGTGCGCGCCTTCTCGTTCAGCGTCATCTCCGTCAACTGCGCCAGTGAGACCTGCTCCACCGTGCTGTCGGCGATCGCATTAAACGAGTGCCGCGCTCCCAGCGCCCGCAGCTTTCCCGCGCTCTTTACCACTTTCCGCACCTCGTCTGTGTCGGCGGGCGTCTGCAAGTCGTTTGTACCGAACGTGAGGTTTCCTGCCCAGTTGGTGCGTTTCACGGCCTCTTGAGTTTCAGCCACGCGCTCCAGCAAGCTGCCGGCAACAAGCGCGCCTGCGGACTTCAAAAACTCCCGCTTGTTCATTGTGATTCTCATAACCTCGCTGCGGCGCTCGACAGGATCCGGCGCCTGCATCTCAATACCGCCGGGACCTCTCATTGATAGTCGGGTTCGTCCATGGCCATCACCTGGTCAATCGGCGTCCTGATCAGGAAGAATTCGTTCACCGGCCGGTTGTCCGAAAGCATCGGGATTGCCTGATCCAGGGCAATCAAATGGTTCAGTGTCGTTGGGTGTTCGAGCAGGAGATTCAACTCCGCAGCCGGCGTCGGCGCCGGACCCCACTCCATCATGTCATCCACAGCTTTCTTCGGCATCCGGGCCAGTAATCCGTCCGCAGTTCGCACCGGAATCGGCCGCTCACTGGCCAGAAAATGCCATCCGCGGTCATCAATTCCCCGATATACGTTGACGAACGGGAACGAATCCTTCAGCGCTTTTGCCACAGAGGCTTGTGTAGCCTGGTCGGCGATCGGCAGCCATTGCTGCAAAATTCCTCCCGCTACAAGCCGCTTTTTCGCCACCGCATAAAAATCCTTCGAGTAGAGCAGACTTGACCCCGCAGTCTGTACCGGCGGCGGCGGATCGAGAATGATCGCGTCATATTTCGCCGGCGTCCGCTCCAAATATCTTCTTCCGTCGTCGACGACAATGTGCATCTGCGGCTCGGCTTTCACTTCGTCGCCATCGCTGTGAAAAAAGCTGAACAATTTCGGCACGCTGGGCACCAACTCCACCGCCGTCGTCTTCACGTTCCACGTTGAAGCCGACCGGAATGTCGTTCCCATGCCGAAACAGATAATCAGAATGCTTTTCGGATCGTGGTCCAGCGACGCTAGGGTAAAGTGCGCCATCATCTTTGTCACTGGCGTGAGGTAAGTCATGCCCGTTCCGTTCACCAGCAAGCGCTTCTTCATTCCGGTTCCGCTGGCGATCACCGTAGCGGTCGAGTCGCGCAGGACCCTGCGCACCGGAAACGCGGTCTCAAAGTCCTTTGACAGGGCAAGCAGCAGAAGCGATGCGGCAAGAATCCCGTACGCCGCCCACCGTTTCGCTCCGTTCAAGCTCACGGCTTCGCGATGCGGCAGCACCATGGCAAACCAAGGCAGCGACAGCAACAGGGTGCTCCACTTTTGCCCAAACATCGGCAGCAGCACAAATCCGCAGAGCAGCGGCCCAAGAAGACACCCCACGACGTTCACGGCGTAGGCTCGTCCCGCGCGCTGCGGATCGCCTCCCGACCAGCGATCCACCAGCATGGGAGTCAGAAACCCCGTCATGGCGGCGAATGGCATCACTCCGAGGAATACCCTCGCCACCAGGTGCAGGGGGAGTCGCGTGTCCGCGGTGAAAAACGCCAGAATCCCGAAGAACGCCAGCGACACCCAGGCCAGCCGGCTCTCCGTCATGTGCTTTTTGCTCCATGCACGGTACACCTGAGAACCGATATACATGGCCAGCAGATAGGCTACGAGGATCATTCCGAACGAGTACACCACCGGCCCGATATAGGGCGTGTACAGCCTGATCCAAAGCAGCTCCATCGCCATCGTGATCAGTCCAGTGAAGAATAACAGCACCAACGTGCTTTTTCGCGTATCTGCCGGGCAATACTCCTGCTCAGCAACCACCGGTTTGTCCTGCCGGTAGTTCTCACCAAGCGTCGTCAGAATCGCCATTAGCGCAATTAGCGCATTCAAGGACGCGCCCATCCGCAGAGTTTCGCGGAACCCGAACTCCTCAATCAGAAGGAGGGGCAGGAACGACCCGAGCACCGAGCCGAGCACATTTGCCAAATACAGAAAGCTGAACGACCGAGCGTCGCCGTTCTCTTGATGTCTCCGTCTAATGGAGAACATCGCCACAGGTATGGTTGCGCCCATGCATGCGCAAAAGGGAATCATCGTTGCGGAAAGCCATGCGCCGGCGATGATGTAATACGAAGACGATGAGACCGCGGCCCGATCAGCCAGCCCGGCCAGCAACTCGTGCCCCCAAACCAGTTCGGTTGGCACAAGCAACGCAGAAAGGCCAATTATCAGTTCAATGAGCGCATAAATCCGGATGGCAGAGAATCGAATGCTGCCTGCATATTTGTGCAGCAGCGCTCCGGACAGCCAAGCTCCAAATCCCAATCCTGCCATGAACACCGACAGCACGATCGACGTCAGCGCAGTTGTCACACCAAACTGCGCCATTGCCAAGCGCAACCAGATCAATTCACAGAGAATGCTGCAGAAGCCTGAGAGAAGAAAGAACACGAACAACCATGGCATAGGAAGCCTTTCCCATAAAGGGCATCCAGGGGCGGGAATTGGGTTCAGTTCTATGAATTCTAATGGATCAAAGCCCTTGCCACCGCTCGGAGCCGAGGGAGTGAATAGGCGGGCTTGGGGAGAAGCGGAGCCGGATCTTGCGAAGAATCTGCCAAAAGCGCTTTCTATCGGGTCATCCGATTCTGGATTTCGACGCACAGGCCGATTGTGGACTTGAAATCGATGCAAATTGCTTTGGCGCTGACGCTGCCAACTAGAGACTGAATCTGCCCGGCCCCTCTGTCACAATCACGAACAACATCGCGATGAACAACAGATCGTAGTGCCAGCCCATCGACTTCTCGCCCCAGAAGCCGGTCTTCCACTCGACAATCTTCTTATAGATGGCGCCCACCATGGTCAGGATCAGACCCAATGCTGCCCACTGCGTCAGGATCCCGACGAGGAGGGCAATCGCGCCCGCCAGCTCCGCCGTGCCCAGGAATACCGTGAAGGGAACACTCATGCCGATGCTCTCGGCGCGTTTTTTGGGCGATTTCAGGTGGCTGAATCCGCTTGATCCGAATACCAACGCTACCACCACCCTGAGCAGGAGCAGGCTCAGGTCAATGAAATGCGCCGCTGCCGGAATCGTAAGCATGGCCAACCTCCATAACCCTTCAAGCGGGTTTTCTGGTTGGATGCAGAAGAAACCTGTTTCGCCTTGAGCCAGGGGGTCGCCATAGCGCCGATGTCGTCCATCAGCTGATTATCAAGGACCTGGCACCGGGTGCGTCGGCGCAGAGCCGACGCTTCGACGTGGCTCCTTGACCACGCCGCTAGCTGCCCAGCCCATCGCGGCAAACCAGCCGATGATTGTCCAGCCAAGCAGCAGATTCACTACCAGAATCCCGGCCTTTGCACGGCAATCACGATAGATGGCCAAACCTGCGGGCAGAAGATACACCAACACGGCGAGCGCCAGCAGCATGATATCGACCGGAGCAATCAGGTCGGAATCATGCCGCGCAAGTCCGAGTGCAAGGAGCACAAAACCGCACGCAGCGGCTCCGACAATCACAATCAGCCTTACGAGATTGCTCATGAGCGCCTCCTCAAGTCAGGTCAAAGCCGCCACAATGCAGTTGCAGCGATCAGAAACGATGGTTTCTTTACACAAGATCGGCGCATGCGCCGCGCTTTCCGGCCTGCAGCGGATACGGAAAACATCGGCAAAGTGGGGCCTTGTCTTGAATTGCGGCAAGTGTAGCGCTATTTTTCGTGAGGCGCAAGGAGATCCCTCAGGGGTGATGACCAGCGTGAGCATCGTCCGTTTCGACGGGGCGGAAGGAGGAAACCTGGCAGTCCGACCGGGCGAAGCCAAGGAAGCAAAGGCGTCGCAACTACTGTGGGGCATGAGTGACAGTTCAGGTCGGCGAGTCGGAGCAGCAGGAAGAGAAGATTTATTGCCGGCCAGCAAGCAAGCACGATCTTCCAAAACGCCGTAAACTAAACTCTGATGATCCTGCCGTTTGTCCGCGAGATTTTCGCGGAGCTGGAGCAGACCCCGGGATTTGAACGCGTGCGCAGGCACCTTGGCTTGGGTGCGGGGCGCCGGCGTGTGTCTGGATTAACCGCTACTGCGCGGTCTCTCTACCTGCCGCTCATGGTGCGGGCTGCCAAACAGCCTGTCGTCGTCATCGTCGCCGACAACAAGGCCGCCGAAGCTCTCGAACCACTGCTCAAAGCGGGTTGCGAACTCACGGGAGCCATCGATCCGGCTCGCGTCGTACGCTTTCCGGCTCACGATGTGCTTCCCTTTGAGAATCTCTCGCCGCATCCTGACGTGCAGGAGCAGCGCGCGGCTGCGCTGTGGAAGCTCGCCACGGGCGCCATCGACATTATCATCGCGCCCGTCGAATCTGCTGCTCTGAAACTGTTCGATCTCGACTATTATGCGGGTCTCGCTGTCGCGCTCAAACGCGGCGAAGAAGTCGACATCGAAGTGCTGACCGCCCATCTCGGCAGCGTGGGCTACGCGCAAATGGATCTCGTCGAAATGCCCGGCCAGTTCACGCGCCGCGGCGGCATCCTCGATGTCTATTCGCCCGAAGCCGATCGCCCTGTCCGTGTGGAGTTTTTCGGCGACGAAATCGAAACCATCCGCAGATTCGATCCTGAGACGCAGCGCTCGCAATCGGGCTTAGACGAGGCGCAGCTTCTTCCGCTGACTGAAACTCCGGTTACAGAGCGCCTGCTCGCCGCCGTGAACGCGCGCCTGAGCCATCAGCGCATCGAAACCGGAGACGAGGAAATGGCGGAAGAGGCCGCAGCCTCCGGAGGCCTGACCGTCTTTCCCGGCTGGGAATTCTTCACTCCCGTCGCCGGAGCCTCCCGTTCGCTTCTCACCCTCATGCCGCGCTGCGCCCTTTTTGTCGAGGAGCCGGCCATGGTCCGCAATCAGATCGATCGGTGGTGGAATAAGGTCGAGCAACGCCACGAGCGTTCTGGCATCGGCTCGTTAATCCGCCCCGAGGACATTTACTTTCGTCCCGAGATCCTGGCCGCCTCACTCGAGTCGCACATGGGTCTCGATTTCGATCAACTCGGCGCGATCGATGTGCTTGAGACCGACGCTACGCTCGGCGAGATTGAACTGCCCACGCGGCCCACATTCCGGTTCCATGGTTCCATCCCCGCGCTTACCGAGCAACTGAAGAACCTGATGGCGACGGAATCGCGCATTGTGCTTGCAGGCACGCACCAGGGCGACGTTGAGCGGCTGGCCACCGTCCTTCGCGACTATGAAATTCCCTACCGGCTCGGCAGCCGTGCCCCACGCCCCGGCGAAACCTTTCTCGACGAAGGCAGCTTTCTCGCCGGCGACCTCCGCGTGCCTGTCATCGTGCGCTCGCCCATCTCTGCGGGCGTCAGCTTTGCTGAAACCAACCTCATTGTTTTCGGCGCCAACGATCTCACCGACGAAGCCGACGTCGCCGCCCGGCCCGAACCCCAAAAATCCAAAACCGCCGCCTTTGTCTCCGACTTCCGCGACCTCCACATCGGCGACTTTGTCGTCCACGTCGAACACGGCATCGCGCAATATCAGGGCCTCAAGGAAATCGCCCAGGATGGTCTCTCTGTCGAATTCATGATTCTCGAATTCGCCGAGGCGGCCAAGCTCTACGTCCCGCTCACGCGTCTCGACCTCATTCAGAAATACCGTTCCACAGAAACTGGCCCCGCGCCGGCGCTGAATAAGCTCGGCTCGCAGCAGTGGACCAAAACCAAAGCGCGCGTCCGCAAGGCCATGCAGGACATGGCGGCCGAACTTCTCAAACTGTACGCCGAGCGGCACACGGTTCAGGGCACCGCGTTCTCTCACGACAACGAATTCCAGCGCGAGTTTGAAGAAGCCTTCGGCTACAACGAGACCGACGATCAGGCCTCTGCGATCCGCGCCGTTAAAAACGACATGGAAGCGTCAATGCCCATGGACCGCCTGCTGTGCGGTGATGTGGGCTACGGCAAGACTGAAGTCGCCATGCGCGCCGCCTTCAAAGCAGTTCAGGACGGCAAGCAGGTTGCCGTCCTAACGCCCACGACCGTTCTCAGCTTCCAGCACTTTGAAACCTTCAAGCAGCGTTTCTCCCAGTTCCCCATCCACATTGAAATGATCTCGCGATTCCGCACGGCGAAAGAACAAAAGGATATCGTTGAGCGTGTCGCCAACGGCAAGGTTGACATCCTCATCGGGACCCATCGCTTGCTCTCCAAGGATCTCAAGTTCCAGGACCTGGGCCTTCTGGTCGTCGACGAAGAGCAGCGCTTCGGCGTGCGCCACAAAGAGCGCCTCAAGCAGCTTCGCAAGGAAATCGATGTTCTTTCCATGTCCGCCACGCCCATTCCGCGCACCCTCCATATGTCCCTCGTCGGCCTGCGCGACATGAGCGTTATCGAGACTCCGCCCAAAGACCGCATGGCCATTCAGACCGTCGTCGCCAAATACGACGAAAAGATCATCCGCTCGGCCATCGAGGTTGAGTTGGAGCGCGGCGGCCAGGTTTACTTCGTCCACAATCGCGTCGAATCCATCTACGAGATTGCTTTGCGCATCCAGGAACTGGTTCCCGCTGCGCGCGTCGCCGTCGGCCACGGACAGATGAGCGAGAACGAACTTGAAAAAGTGATGCTCGCCTTCATGCGCCACGAGTTCGACGTACTCGTCGCCACCACCATCATTGAAAATGGCCTCGACATCCCTCTCGCCAACACCATCCTCATCAATCGGGCGGAGCGCCACGGTCTCAGCGAGCTCTACCAGTTACGCGGACGCGTCGGACGATCCAACCGCCGCGCCTACGCCTATCTCCTCATCCCGCAGGAGCACGAGTTGACTGAAATCGCACGCCGCCGGCTCGCCGCGCTGAAGGAGTTCAGCGATCTCGGAGCCGGCTTCAAGATCGCTGCCCTTGACCTCGAACTGCGCGGCGCCGGCAACATGCTGGGCGGCGAGCAGAGCGGTCACATCGAAGCCGTTGGATTCGAGCTCTATACTTCCATGCTAGAGGCAGCCGTCAAAGAGCTGAAAGGCGAAGGCGCCGAGGAGCGGCCCACCACGCAGCTCAATCTCGGCATCGCCCTCCGCGTCGACGAGAGCTACGTGGCTGAAGAAAACCAGCGCCTGCGGCTCTACAAGAAAATCGCCGGTGCAGCGACGGAATCCGCCATCAACGAAGTGCGCTCTGAAATGGAAGACCGGTACGGTTCACTGCCCGATGCCACCGTCTATCTGCTCGAGGCCGCCGCCCTTCGCCTGGAATGCGAGCGCATGGGCGTAGCGCAGATCGACCGCAAGCGCGGCGAGCTGCAAATCCGATTCACTGAAAATGCCGCCGTTGATCCCGCGCATCTCATGCAGCTCGTCTCGCGTAACGCCCGGCGCGGCGCGCAGTTCACGCCGCAGGGCGTCCTCAAACTCCCGCTGAAATCGTCGCGGCCTGATGAAGTCCTCCTTGAGATCCGTGAATTGCTCGCCAGCCTCACGCCATCGCCCATCATTGCATGATTCATGCAGCGCCGGATTCGAGGCGGCGGTCATGCGAGCGTTTACACACAATAGTCACAGGCCGCGCTTGATAGGATGGTCGCAATGAAAAAATCAATTTCGGTCATCGCATGGGGAGCTTTCATGGCCTCCGGCGCAATTGCACAAAGCGCAACGCCCGATTGGCAGCAGCAGTTCACGCGCGTTTCTGATGAATTCTTCGACCAGGTCTACTTCCGCTACGCACCTTCGAGCGGCACGCAGAATGGTTTTCATCACTACGATGCGCAGTTGGAGGACTATTCACGCCACGCCATCGACTCCGAAATCGCCGCGCTTCATCAATTCGAATCTCGGATCAGCGCGATTCAACCCGATGAATCCCCAGCCAACTTCGTACCGCGGAGCGACCGCGAAATCGTTCTCTCCACGATCCGATCACAGCTCCTCACTCTTGAAACCATTCGGCCCTGGGAAAAGCAGCCCGATAATTATTCGAGCACCTGCGCCAACGCCGCTTTTGTCCTCATGGAGCGCAAATTCGCACCGCCCGACGATCGCTTGCGCTCGCTCGTCGCCCGCGAAAAACAGATGCCTGCGCTTCTGGGTGCCGCACACGCCAATCTCAAGAACCCTCCGCGAATCTTTACCGAGATCGCCATCGAACAGCTGCCGGGAATCATCAGTTTCTTTCAGCATGACGTTCCCAACGCATTCTACGACGCCAAAGACCCTGCATTGAGGACCGAGTTCGCAAAGACCAACGCTGCCGTTATCGCCGCGCTGAACGACTACCAAATGTGGCTCAAGACTGACGTGTTGCCCCGCTCTAATGGCGACTTCCGCATCGGCGCCGACACCTTCCGCAAGAAGCTCCTCTACGATGAAATGGTCGATCTGTCGTTGGATAAACTTCTCGCAATTGGGTGGGCCGACCTGCGCAAAAATCAGGAGCACTTCAAACAGGTCGCCGCCGAGATCGAGCCCGGCAAAGAACCGCGCGCCGTTCTCCAGGAGCTTGGCGAAATGCACCCCGCGCCATCCCAGCTCCTCGACTCGTTCCGCTCCACATTCAATGGCCTGGTCGCCTTCATCCACTCGCGCCACATCGTCACATTGCCGTCAGATGTGCGGCCCATTGTCGAAGAGACGCCGCCCTTCATGCGCGCCACCACCACCGCGAGCATGGACACACCGGGCCCTTATGAGACCCACTCGACGCAGGCTTACTTCAACGTTACGCTGCCCGATGCCTCCATGACGCCTGCCGAGGTCGACGGCTACATGCACGGCTTCAATGTGGGCACGCTCATCTCAACGGCCGTGCACGAGGCCTATCCCGGCCACTACGTGCAATTCCTTTGGCTGCCTCAGGCTCCCAGCAAAGTCCGCAAGCTTCTCGGCGCCAACACTGACGTCGAAGGCTGGGCTCACTACTGCGAGCAGATGATGCTCGACGAGGGCTATGGTGCGCCAGGCGTGGGCGCCAAAGACGAACGCGAATCGAAGTTCCTGCGTCTTGGCCAGCTCCAGGATGCATTGCTGCGCAATGCGCGCTTCATTGTCGGCATCGAGATGCACACCGGCAACATGACCGTCGAGCAAGCCGAAGACTTCTTTCAGAAGGAAGGCTATCAGTCAAAGGAGAACGCAATTGTTGAAACCAAGCGCGGCGCCGGCGACCCCACCTATCTCTATTACACGCTCGGCAAACTCGAGATCATGAAGTTGCGGGAGGACGTGAAGAAGAAAGAAGGCGCGGCCTTTTCGCTCGAGAAATTTCACGACGATTTTCTGCGCCAGGGTTTTCCGCCGATCAAGATCGTCCGCGAAGCCATGCTGGGCGACAACTCGCCGGCGCTATGATGCCGGCATTTGCGCTCCGAACTGCCCAGCACTCACCCAGGTGCGCGTAGTCAGCGTGATGCGACCCTGTTGGGCGAACCGATCGAAATACTTTCGTAACTCCTCTTCAAAAGCTGGAAAGGAAGACGAACCCGGCATTGGCGCATGAGACAGCGACAGTGTCAGGCCGTGCAATTCATCCCAGCTGAGCTGCATCTCGCCGGGAACTTCGGCGTTGTGAAAAGTTCCACCCGCAAAGAATGTTTCCATCTGCCGGTACACCGCCAGGAGCGGTTCCAGAAAGCCTGTTCTCTCAGTGTGCGCTTGCAGGAGGGCCTTGTATGCGAGGTTCTCTTCACGGCCCTCCTCGGTTCGCCCACAAGCAAGAATTGCCACCCATCCGCCCGGCTTGAGGATCCGCCGAAACTCACGCAGCGCGCCTTCGATATCGAACCAGTGCAGCGCCCGGCCGACCGCAATCATTTCCACCGATGAGCCCTCAAGCCCGGTCTTCTCCGCCGATCCATCAATCACAATGAAGTCCGCGTCGTCTTGATGCAGCGACGCGCACGCTGCCCGCATCTCGGCGTTCGGCTCAATCGCGAGCACCCGGCTACCGTTTGCCCGGAACAGATCCCCGGCCAATCCCGTGCCAGCGCCAACGTCCGCCACACACCAACGCGGCGTGAGACCGCACCACGTGCGCAGCAAGGGCAGAACAATATCAGGATCGTAGCGTTCCCGATATTGCGCGTAGCCGGCGGCCTTACCCGTGAATCTTTCTGAGTACACGGTCATTTCTTGGCTATGCGATTCAGCGGCCGTGCTCTCACCCCTTCCACTTGATATTGCACCCGATCGACGGCTTCTGTTGCTTGGGCACCGGCTTACCCGCCAGGACCAGGTCGATCGCCGCGCGCAGATCCTTTCCCGTCACCGGCACCCCGTTCCCCGGCCGGCTGTCGTCGTACTGACCGCGATATACCAGCTTGAAATCTTTATCGAACAAATACGGATCGGGCGTGCAGGCCGCGTTATACGCATGCGCAACCGCCTGCGACTCATCATATAAATACGGAAATGCAAATCCGTTGTTTTTCGCCTGTCGCTTCAGTCCCTCCGGGCTGTCGTCCGGGTAGCTTGCTGCATCGTTCGAACTGATCGCCACAATGCCCAGCGGCTTGCCGGCATAATCGGCGCTCAGCTTTCCGAGCGATTTCTCAATGTGCTTCACATAAGGGCAGTGTGTACAGATGAAAAGCACCAGCAGGCCTTGCCGCCCACGAAAATCGTCGCGCTTCACCGTTTTCCCGCTCACCACATCTGTCAACGCAAAATCCGGGGCAATCGTTCCCAGTTCCAGCATTGTCGATTCTGTCAACGCCATAACTCCATCTCCTCGTTTCTAAACCCGCTCACTCCAGGATGCGCCACCCTCGCGACGTTGTTGTTCTTGCCGCTTAGGCGGGAATCTTCGCCCGCTCGCTGATTTGCAGGATACCGATCCCTCTGACTTGCTAACTCGCAGACTTGCTGCCACGCTAAAATAACCCCGCCTGCCGCCCCGGCATGGCAATCCCGAAGTGCTCGTATGCCAGCCGTGTCGCCACGCGCCCGCGCGGCGTGCGGTCCAGAAATCCGATCTGAATGAGAAACGGCTCGTACACTTCTTCGAGAGCGTCCTCTTCCTCGGCCAGCGTCGCCGCCAGCGTGCCCAGTCCCACAGGCCCTCCATCATACTTCTGCATGATCGTCAGCAGCAGCCGCCGGTCGATCTCGTCAAATCCGTGCGCATCCACTTCAAGCATGGTCAGCGCCGCATTCGCCGTCGGCCGGTCGATCGTGCCCGACGCGCGCACTTGCGCGTAATCCCGCACGCGCCGCAGCAGCCTGTTGGCGATGCGTGGCGTGCCGCGCGAGCGCAGCGCGATCTCGGCCGCGCCATCGCGATCAATGGGAATCTGCAACACCTCCGCCGACCGCTCCACAATAATGCGCAGCTCTTCCTCGGTATAGAACTCCAGCCTCAGCAAAATTCCAAACCGCGAGCGCAGTGGAGAACTAAGCAGGCCTGGCCGCGTGGTCGCGCCCACAAACGTGAACGGCCGGATTTCCATCACGTGCGTTCTTGCCGCCGGACCCTGCCCAATGATGATGTCGAGCTTGTAGTCCTCAAGCGCGGTGTAGAGCTTCTCTTCCAGCACCGGCTGCAGCCGGTGAATCTCATCCAGAAACAGCACCTGCCGCTCGCGCAAATTCGTCAGAATCGCCGTCAGATCGCCCTGGATCACCAGCGCAGGCCCCGAGGTCTGCTGGAATCCAACTTCCAGCTCATTAGCAATAATGGTCGCCAGTGTCGTCTTGCCCAAGCCGGGGGGGCCGAACAGGAGCACGTGGTCCAGCGGTTCGCCGCGCGACTTCGCCGCCTGGAGAGCAATGTCGAGCTGCTCTTTCGCTTTTCGTTGCCCAATGAACTCGCGCAGCCAGCGAGGCCTCAACTTCAGTTCAAAACCCTGCTCTTCGTCAGCGCGTGCGGCGCTCACTAATCGTTCTGGAGAATTGTCGCGTGCGATCGCCATGCTGTCGAGCAGTTTAGCTGTTCTGGCGCGTGTGGGCAAAAACTGCTGCGAGAGATGCGCGCAGATAAACGTTTTGCAAGCGGCCTGTACGATCCGGACCGACCTTCATGAATTCCTTATGAAGGGCTTCCGCAGTCTTTATGCTTTTCTGATTTATCCTCCCCTACGTTGTAAAGAATTCACGCCGGATTCGTGCCGGTGTGCGAACCCGCATACGAGTTGCGCACGGTTCGTATGTGCTCGCCATTCATACTCGGCACGAGCACTCAGTTACGGCTATTCAAGATCACACGACTCGAAAACTGCTCACCGAAGCAGACAGGAAAGGTGTGTCCACAAACAAGTTCTCAAACTAAATCAGTTGCCGCACCGCAAACCAATTTTTGATGAAAGTGAGAGGCTGAATGAAACGAACCTACGGCAGGATCCCTTCCGCAGTTGCGGGAGTCTGTCTCGCTCTGATGTCCATTTCCGGGACTGCGCAGCAAAGCCATCCAGCTAGCGATGCGAGAAATATCCTCACCGCCCACGTCGATCCGCCAGTCGCCGCGTCTGCCAGCGCGAATCCGGGTGGGCCGCCACCCTCCGACGGCGCCGACGCTCATGCGGCGCCGCCCGCCGCAAGCAGCGCGAGTGACCCCTCAATCAACATCAGTAACGCCGAACTGATGAAAGACATGATGGAGATGAAGAACGAAATCACCGAGCTCAAAGCCGAACTCAAGGCTCGCGACGCCGCTGACGCAACATCGGCCGATGCCATCAAAGCCTACGAGCGCGATGTTGCCACGCTTAAAGCTGCCGTCGCACCCAACGTGGCGGTAACAGCCTCGGCAGTCCCGTCGGCCAGTCAGGAGACGGCTGCGGCAACTCAGGCGGCTGCGCCGGCTCCTGTTGATCACGTTACGCCATTTGCGGACTACTACTGGGGCTGGCTCAACGGAAATCCGCGTACCGTCGATTGCCCGCTCTGCAGCAAGTATTTCACCCCCGAGATTCGCGTCGACACCAACTACAACCTCGACTTCAACCATCCCAAGGATGACACCATTAGCGGATCGAGCGAGGTTTTCCGCTCGCAGGAAGTCCAACTCGAACAGCTTGGCGTGGGCGGCGACTTGCTCATCGATCATGTGCACGCGCGACTCATGACCCAGTTCGGCGAATACTCCGTCACCACGCCGCGCAACGACGGGAGCGTAAGCCGCGGCCAATGGAACCTCGACGATGCCTACCGTTACTTAGCAGAAGCATACGGTGGCTATCATTGGGACAAGATGCACGGCATTAATCTCGACGCCGGCATTTTCATGTCGTACATCGGTCTGTTCAGCTACTACAACTTCGACAACTGGGCTTACCAGCCTTCGTTCGTCTCCTCGAACACTCCCTGGTTCTTCATGGGAGTGCGCGGGCAGTTCTTCCCCACGCAGCATTTGAAGATCGAGCCGTGGTTCATCAACGGTTGGCAGTCGTATGCCCGCTACGGCGGCAAACCCGGCCTGGGCGGTCAAATCAAGTACACACCCACTGGCAACATCAACATCATCTCCAATAACTACGGCGTGGGCGAAGATGACTTCGGTGTCGAGGGACGCACTCGCTTCCACACTGACAATAGCTTCGAGTTGAAGTACTACGACAAACCCGACGCCACGCTCGATAAGATGGCATTCTCAATCACCGCTGATGCCGGCTGCGAAGAGGGAGCGGGCGTGGCTTGCTTCGGAGCACTGCACGAGAAGACCTTCGTCCCCGCCACGTCGAGCAGTCCCGCGACCCCGTACTATAAGCAGAGCTTCCTCGGCTGGATGACTTATAACCGGTTCTGGTTCGACAAGGATCGTTATGGCCTGACCTTCGGTGGTGGCTACGTCAACAACCCCGGCCGCTATCTCGTTTTGCTCCCGCCCATCAACGGCGCTACCGCAGTCACCGGCAGCGCTTACTTCCCAGAGGATCCGGGGCTCAACTACCACGGCGAAGACGGCACGGTGACCTACGACTTCATGCCGCGCCAGTTCATCACTTACCGCGTCGAGTACGGATACCGCCATTCTGACGTGCCTTACTGGGCGGGCCGCGGCGGCTCAACCCCACCCGGGGGCGCAACCAATTCGCCGATCGGAAGCCCCGCCGACTTCACCTGCACCAACGGCACGTCCTCGGCTGACTCGGGGATCGGCTGGACCCCCTATCCTGGATACAACTATGCCACGCAATACAAGATGAATCTTGCCGCGGCCCAGGCAGTTTGCTCAAGCCCTGCATTTTCCAGCACGCCCACTCTCTGGCAGCCTGACATGCGTCGCGATCAGCAGATAGTTGTGTTCGCGATACTCGTGAAATGGTAAATACGATTCGCAAGGTAACTTCACACCGTAACGTAACCAGGTAGATACAATCGGGCTGCTCATCCTGGTGATTTTTCACCTGGCGTGCAGCCCGTTTTTTCCCTCTTTTGTGTTCGGGAATCCCCCGTCAAATGCGGAAAAAACAGAGCGCCGGCGCTTATTGACTGATTTGATACGGAATAGCCATTAACACCTTTGTGGCAGAGGCTTTCGACCCCCATCTGTCCTATAGTCGAAGGCATATAGCGATTCCAGCGCTGCGATCTCGCCAGAGCCGCGGCCCCCGACAGTCGACGCGCCCACCAGGGAGCGATGACTTCGCAAGGCCGCTTCAGCGGTGATCCAAGGTTGGAATTGCCGTACTGGCCAGCGCGAGTCTGCGGTTCCGTTGTTGGGTAGCCGCCCAAACCGGCTGCGGGCTCCGGAGGTTCTATCATGCTTGATCGTTTTTTGCCGCGTGCACTCGTTCTGATGGCTGTCGCGGCGTGCATTGCCGGCTGCTCAAACCCACTGGTCGACACGATCTCCGTTTCGCCCACCTCGCAGACAATCGCCGTCGGCCAACAGTTCCAGTTCACCGCGACAGGCAGCGTCGGGCATGGCAGCAATCATCCCTCGTCGACTTCGAATATTACCGACCAGGTCACGTGGACTTCGAGCTTGCCCAGCGTCGCCACCATCAACGCTACGGGACTTGCCACTGCAGTCGGCTCTGGCAGTACGACGATTACGGCAACGATTAATGGCTATACTGGCGTGCTCTCCGCTACGGCAACTCTCAGCGTTACCGGCAGCACCAGCATCGGCACCGTGACTGGAATCACCGCGGTCACTGTCATCCCCGGTTCGCAATCAGTTACCTCGCCGGGTCAAACGAGCCAGTTCATCGCCATCGGCACGGCGACAACCGGCGCCACAGTCGACATCACGAATCAGGTTGCGTGGACTTCGAGCAGCGTGCAGATTGCCACGATCGGAGGCAACACGGGCCTTGCCACGGCCATCGGTCAGGGTTCTGTCACCATTACGGCTCTTTACAACAATCCCAATGGCGGAAGCGTGGTTGCCGGTACGGCAACCTTTACGGTTGCCAGCGGAACCACCGAACAGTTCAAATCGGTTGAGATCATACCGGGTTCGCAGTCTGTTTCGGCATCGGGACAAACAGGCCAGTTCCTGGCTTTGGCCACCCTGGGCAGCAACGGCCTGGAGGAAGATGTAACCAACTCATCGAGCATTACGTGGCTCTCCAGCATTCCAACGATTGCCACAGTGTCTTCCGGTCAGGCATCCGGCAACGGCCTCGTCACTGGCGTGAGCCAGGGCGACACCACCATCACGGCTGAATTGGCGAATCAGGACGGTTCCATCGTTTCTAATTCAGCATCGGTTACTGTTACGCTTACGCCTGCGCCGGAACCGCTGCTTTCGCTCACCATCATTCCGGGCTCCATTACCGTTGACAACCTTCAGGACACGGGGCAGTTCCTAGCCATCGGCACTTACTCCGTGTCTCCAACGGTCAGGGATCTAACAAATTCAGTCGCCTGGCAGTCGACCGAGCCCAACATTTTCCCGGTGAATACCAACACCTCGGGGACGGCGAATCCAGGGGCTGATGCGGGAGTTGTCACCGCTGTGGGAACAGGAAGCGCGGTCATCGTCGCGGAGGCCACCGATCCTACCACAGGTTCGATTCAGACTGCATCGGCGACCTTCAATTGCCCGCTGATTCTGCCCACTGCGACCACGGCAGGATCCTGCTATCCGGGCTCAGAGGCACCGGCGCTGCTCTCAACGCTTACTGTCTATAACGAAGGTTTAAATACCACGGATTGGCTGGTGACGGCCTCATCTGCCACTGACACTCCCGATGTGCTCCACTGCGGACCTGGGTCGGTGACCGCAGGGCTCGGCGGGTCGGTTTGCGTTGCATCTTATCCAAGTCCGACAGGCACAGCTGGGGTGATATCGGTGGTATTGACGGCACAGGACACGGGGGCCGCGTTTGGCGGCTGGTCTGACAATTGCCTGCCGAGTGACGCGAATGGAAACATCCTAACGGCTCCGCCTTTTTACACCGCTGCCGGCCCGAATTATTGCGTGGTCTACCTCACCACCAACGATACCGTCGGCGCAATCTTCAACTAGCCGCGCTGCATATCCATCCAACAAAGCCGCCCTTCGGGGCGGCTTTTCTGTCCGCAACAAACGAAGCCAATTCCCAACGGCTCTCTCACGTGTATGACGGGGTTGGCTTTTATCATCCTTTGCGCAGCAAGCATCTTCGGTTGCCTTTCCCGCCAACCCGCACTGCGTACTCTTTATCGCACCCCTCCCGCCCTGCCGCCGTTTAGACTAAAGGGTTCTCCTTGAACTTGATGTCTCATCGGTTTGGCATTCTCCGCCGCTTTCGCTTCAATCTGCCGCAGCGCATCGCGGCCGCAATGCTGGCCCTCTTTCTGGTCCAGGGATTCTGGCTGATCGGTCGACAGACCCTGACCGAGCGCGACTACCAGTACGCGCGTTGCGGCCGGGAAACCTGGGAAAAACCGTCGCCCCTGGCCGGGTACTACACCTCGTGCGGCAACATCCACGATGGCATCCTGGCTTACCGCCTCGCGGGCCTTCCGCTTACCCTCAACCTCCTCGCCGAGCGCGCCACCGATCCACTTCGTAAGCCCGAGGACCGCATCGTACAAGAGAATGGGCCACTCAGCACCTGGGAGCTTCGCCATCAACTGACGCATGTCTTGCTGCTCCTGCGTCTCCCCTTTCTTTTTGCGGGCTTTGTCCTTGGCGGATGCATCTGGTGGGTCACGCGCCGCCTTTATGGCGACCTGGGCGGATACACCTCCCTCGCGCTCTATTGTTTCTCGCCGCCGATTCTCAAAGCCTGCGTCGCCCCCGACCCGGAGATCCTGGCCGCACTCGGTATCTTCAGCGGTGTCTACACCTGCATCGGCGTCGCGCACGCCATGCAGGGCCCGCAGCGGATGTGGCGCCCGCGCATCATTCTTCTCACAATCATCCTCGGCGTCACCGCCGCATCGCACATCATCGCGCTTCCCGTTGCGGCAATCCTTGGCCTCTTATTCATGCTTTGGATCGCCGAAGGACGCCGCAGCCAGGCACTTCCCATTGTGCTCATCTCCATTGCCGGTGCGCTGGTGATCCTCTTCGCCTGCTATGGTTTCTCGCCTGACGCCATCAGTTATGTTTTTCGCTCCGGCGCAGGCTTTGTCTCTCTCTCTGCCGATCCCGCGCGCCGTTTCTTCGCCACGCTGTCCAATGGAGGCATCACCGTCGCCGCCGCCGCCGCCATCATCTTCTATCTCGCCATCGGCCGTACGCGCTACTTCGGCAATACCACTCCCCTGCTCTGTGCTCTTCCCTTGCTGGTTCTCGTCATGACTGGAACTCCCGGCAGCCCCTGGCTCTGGTCGATTCCGTTTCTCCTCACTTTCATTGGTGGTGTCTTCGCCGACGCCTACGAGTCTTCTCGCGGCCGCATCGCGACCTTCGCTGGTGGCGCTGTTGTTCTTCTCCAAGCGGTCCTTTGCGTTCTCTCCCTGTCCGTTCCGGACTGATGGGGCCCAAAACCTGGTGCACCGGGCCTTGGGAAAGTTGACTTAACCCCAAGCAAAATAAGGTTTTATTTCCACACGGGCGCCTTGCTCTCACCCCGGCCCAGCCTATAAAATGCAATTAAGACCTGCGGAAACGGCTCCGCTTTTTCCTCGCCCTTTTGCCGCCATCTTGCGGGCTATGAAGAGTTTATGGCAGATGACAAAAATCCGCAGCTTCCCTTAGACGGCGGAACGCCTCCCGGCGGCGCAAATCTCGTTCCCATCAATATCGAAGACGAGATGCGCCGCTCGTATCTCGACTACTCCATGTCGGTGATCATCGGGCGCGCGCTGCCCGATGCCCGAGACGGTCTGAAGCCGGTTCATCGCCGCGTGCTCTACACCATGAGCGAGATGGGGCTGCAATACAACAAGAAGTACACCAAATGCGCCAAAGTCGTCGGCCAGGCGATGGGTGTTTACCACCCCCACGGCGATTCCGCCATCTATGACACCCTGGTCCGCATGGCGCAGCCCTTCTCCCTGCGTTACCCACTCGTCGATGGGCAGGGGAACTTCGGCTCCGTCGACGGCGATCCGCCCGCAGCCATGCGCTACACCGAGTGCCGGATGGAGCGGATTACCGGAGAACTCCTTGCCGACATCGAGATGGAAACCGTGGACTTCATGCCGAACTACGACGAGTCCACGCTCGAGCCCTCGGTCATGCCCACGCGCATACCCAATCTGATCATCAACGGTTCCAACGGCATCGCCGTCGGCATGGCCACCAACATTCCGCCACACAACCTGACTGAAGTGCTCAATGCAACCATTGCCCTTGTCAAAAACCCCAAGGGCGGGCTCGCTGAGGTTTTCAAGCACGTGCAGGGACCCGATTTTCCGACCGGCGGCATTCTGTACGGCAGAGTCGGCATCGTCGACGCTTATCGTACAGGTCGCGGCCGTTTCCTGATGCGCGCCCGCGTTGCCATCGAGAACGTCACCAAGGATTTGAAGGCACTGGTCGTGACCGAGCTCCCCTACCAGGTCAACAAGGCCACGCTCTTCAAGCGTATCGCCGAGCTTGTCGAAAACAAGATCATCTCTGACATTGATATCGGCACCGACCGTACTCGCGACGAAAGCGATCGCGACGGCATGCGCATGGTGATCGGCCTCAAGCGCGGGGCACAGCCTGAGATAGTGCTCAATCAGCTCTACAAGCACACCCAGCTGCAGGAAAGCTTCTCCATGATCTTTCTGGCCGTGGTCAACGGCCAACCGCGCGAGCTCGGCCTCGCCGACGCCATCCAGGTATTCATCGACCACCGCATCGACGTTGTGCAGCGCCGCACTGTCTTTCTGCTGCGTAAGGCCCGCGAGCGCGAGCACATCCTGGAAGGCTACAAAATTGCCCTCGATAATCTCGACGCCGTGATCAGAATCATTCGCGCCTCCAGCTCGCGTGTCGACGCCCGCGAGAACCTCTACGCGTGGGGCAAGGGCAAAGAGATCGTCATCAAGCTTGACCGAGAAATTCAGCGCGGCGAAGAGCACGGGCTGACGCTCAAGCAGATTGATGCCATCCTCGAGCTGCAGCTTTATCGCCTGACACAGCTCTCCATCGACGAAATCCTCAATGAGCTGAAAGAGATCCGCGCGAAGATCACCGAGTACGAAGAGATCCTCGCCAGCGATAAGAAACTGCGTTCTGTCATCGTCAAGGAATTGGAAGATATCCGCGACAGGTACGGCGACAAGCGCCGCACCGAGATCGTCGACGAAAGCGCCGAGATCCAGTTGGAAGATCTCATCGCCGACGAGCAGGTCGCAGTCACGGTGAGCCACCAGGGCTATCTCAAGCGCACGCCCATCTCGACTTACCGGCAGCAACGCCGTGGAGGCACCGGTCGCATGGGCATGAAGACGCGCGAAGAGGATTTCGTTCAGCAGCTCATCATCGACTCCACGCACGCCTATTTGCTCTGCTTCACCAATACAGGCCGAGTTTACTGGCTCAAGGTTTACGAGATTCCTGACGTCGGCGCAGCCGGCAAGGGCAAGTCCATGCAGAGCCTTCTCGACCTCCAGACCGGCGAAACCGTCCGCGCCATTCTCCCCGTCCGCAATCTCGAAGAGGAAGACAGATACGTCTTCTTCGCTACGCAAAATGGCACGGTCAAGAAAACTCCGCTCAAGGATTTCTCCAACGTCATGTCGCGCGGCATCATCGCCATCGCAATCGATCAGAACGACGAGCTCGTCTCCGCGGGATTAACCAACGGCAAACAGACCATCTTCATTGGCACGCGCGATGGCATGGCCATCCGCTTCGACGAGGCTTACGACCCCGAGCGCAGCGGCGCCGGCCTGCGCCCCATGGGCCGCAATGCCGCCGGCAATCGCGGCATCTCGCTCAAGAAAGGCGATTACGTCATCGGCGCTGCCATCACTGACTCCGATGCGATCCGCGACAAAGAGCGCGACGCTTTGGCTGCGAAGGTTGGACTCACCAAGGACCTCGCCAGGCTGCGTCAGGCGCTCGAGCAAACCAAATCTGATCTCCAGAAGGCCCGCGAGAACCAGCGCGCGGGCGCGAAAGACGATGCCAAGCTGGCCGATGCCGTCAAGAAACAAGAGAAGCGTCGCGACGATGCGGAAACCGCGTTAAAAGATTTCGACGAAAAACTCGGCATGCCGAAATCGATGATCCTCACCGTCACCGAAAACGGTTTTGGCAAACGCACCGACGTCGACGAATACCGTCTGACCGCGCGCGGAGCCCAGGGCGTCAACAACCTCAAGGCCACTCCAAAGGTTGGCAAGACGTCTTCGATTCTTCTCGTCAACGAGACCTCGGAGCTGGTGGTCATCAGCCAGTTCGGCAAGATCATTCGCATCGACACCAAGACCGTGCGTTCCGCCGGCCGCGCCACGCAGGGCGTGCGCCTGCTCTCGCTCGAGCCCGACGACAAGGTCGCCGCCGCCGTCATCATCCCGCCCGAAGAGCTGAACGGAAACGGCAAAGACGAACCCGAACAGGGTACGCTGCTGCAATAGCGTGATCGGGCGCCATTGATTTGGTCGCCGCGTCATCGCGAGCGTGGTTCGCAGCGAGGAATGCGGCCAAGGAATCCGCAGTTGCTTCTCGTGTTCGTGCCGTGGCTCTGGCCGTTGGCGCCCGCCGCACGAACAGCACAGAATCCGCTCAGACTGATAGTCCTTTGCCCCCGGCCATAGTTGCGGCTTTCCAGATCGCTGATTTCAGGCTAGTTGCGCAAGACCCGCGGTTTCAGTGGCCCCAGGGTTCGTGTTCCGTGGTCACTCACCTCGAATTCACCTCCCGTTTACCCCAGAACGACAAGCAATCCATCGCAAAACCACCCAGTGTGCATTGCCGCGCGCGAAACAGCAGGGCAAAGTCGAGACACAAATTCATCGGAGCGCTGCTCCCGGAGGTTCAATTATGAGAAAGTTCATGTGGATTGCAGGAATGTTTCAGTTTGTCGTGGCGCTGGTGCTGGCTGCACCGGCGGTGGCTCAACAGAGCCCCTATACCATCACAGTTCCGTTTCCTTTCCATGTCAACGCGCAAGTACTCCCGGCGGGCGAGTACCGTGTCAGCATTGTCAGTCCTGGGGCAGTGCGGCTCTACGGGATCGATCACATTGCCGACACGGCATTTGCCGCTTACACGCGGAGCCGGTCGTCTCAAGAGTCCAGGATCGGGTCGCTTGTCTTCCATCGATACGGAAGGCAGTATTTTCTCGCCCAGGTGTGGTTTTCTGACGCCGACGCAGGCTACGAACTATACACCTCCAGCGACGAGCGTGAGTATGCGAGACGAAATCCAAGTTTGGAAACGGTTTTGCGCGCAGCGAAATGAAGGAACGAAAGATCGAGCTTCAAAATGAATGGCAGGCTACGGGCCCGGAGCAATCCGGGCTCTGCCGTTTGCATAGTGCTTGAGGGGACAAGCGAAAAGAGCTTATTTCTGCACCCGCTCTATGACGAATGATTCTTTAGGGCGCCTGCGCTGCGTCTGGCGCTGCGCGCGGGTCATCTGCTGCTGTTTTTCAAAAGAGCCGGCCAGTTGACCACCACCGTAATGGGATCGGGCCTGGCGGGCGCCGCCGGCGCGAGCAACAGGAAGTGCTGGGCATCTGGCGAAACAACATACATGTTTCTACCCTGATAGGTCGCAGACAACTGTGTTTGAAAAAGCGGTTTGGGAATCCCCGCCTCGAACGTCGCCGATCTGGTTTTGACGTCAACAGCCATCAGCTTTCCGTCCAATGCGAGATAAAAAAGTTCTTTGCCGTCCCGGCTCCACATTGGTTGTAACCCGCCGGCAGGGGATATCTGCCATTTGCCAGTTTGCTGCGGAAAGGTTTGGACATATACCTGAAGGTTTCCCGTCTCGTTGGAAGCGAATGCAACGTAGCGACTGTTGGGCGAGAATGCACCGGAGATCGCACGAAAGTTGCCCTGGACAAAAGGAAATGGCTTGCGGTCGCCGAAAAGCGGAAGAGCCCATAGCTCAGTGTTGATTGCCGCGGTGTCGCAGATGGCATAATGCCCGTCGGAAGACAAGTCGTCGAGGTGCAAGGCATGCTCAGGAAACTGAAAGAACGGCTGCGCGTTACCCAAGCCGTTTGCGGCTTTCTGATAAATGTCATAGCGGCCGTTTTGATTGGATGAAAATAGAATCCTGGTTCCATCTGGAGACCAAGTGGTATTGGTTTTATCGCCGTGGCCGAATGTGAGACGCGAAGCCGTTCCGCGTTTCAGATCATAGATCCAGATATCGCGCTTGCCGAATTCTCCCACGGCGACGGCAAAATGGTTTCCATCGGGCGAGAGTGCAGGGGCGGTGTACATGCCGGGCTGGCCGACGGTGCTCAGTTTCTCTCCCTTGCGACTGAACCAGGTGATCTCGTCTGTGGCCGCGGCGAGGACCGACTGATAGGCCAAAACGCCTGCCGGAGAGATGTAGAAGTATTCGTAAGCCGAGTCCGCAGTTTTGCCGATGTTTTGTGCGATGGGCAGGGCAGGGCCGGTGAAACGCAGAGCCGCGGCGTCAAAGGGCCGCGCCATCAAGGTGCGTTGATCGGTGTAAAACAGGTAGCCGGGAGGAGCGTAGAACGCTTCGGCATCGGCCTGCACCAGTTGCTTGACCTCCTTGGACACCAGCGAACCGGCTTCGACGAAAGCGCTTCCTGATGCGTTCAGGCTGGTAACAAAAAGGAAGTGGCGCCCGTCGGGAAGGAATTGCGGGAATCTCAATGTGACTTCCTGACGCGCCGGATCGGGGGCGAGCACCAAGCTGGGCGTGCCGCCTGTATCGGGCACTCGGTAAATGCTCCCGCCGTTCACAACGAGAATCACGCCGTCGCGATTCCAGGTGCCGCCGATGTAACTGGCGTCGCAAAGTGTGATTGGAGCCCCGCCCGACAGCGCAGTCTTCTTCAGCTTACCGTCTGCGTAGAACGCGATTTGCTGGCTATCGGGCGCCCAGAATGGCATGATGGCTCCTTCCGTTCCCGGCAGCGGAACTGCGGTCAGGCTGTCGAGCCGGCGCAGCCAAAGTACTTGAGGCTTGTCGACTTCGGCCCTCGCGATGAACGCCAGGTAACGGCCGTTCGGGGAAATGCTGATCTCACCGCCGGAGACAAACGCCGCGTTTTCGGGCGGCGGAACCTCGAAACGAATTACGTTTGGCTGCGGCGGCGGCTTCAGAAGGAGCCATGCGGCGACGGAAGCGAATAGTACCGCGACGCCGCCCAGTGTCCAGGGTAAAAGCCGCCGCGGCCAAGGGCCGGACGGGGCTTGCTGCGGATGTGCATCTATCTCCAGCGGTTGTGGCGCGACTGTTGAGGGTGCGGAATCGTTCTCCAGCTGCCCGATGAACCGGTAACCGTACCGAGGGATCGTTTCAATGTAGCGCGGTGTTTCCGCCTCGTCGCCCAGCGCGTGGCGAAGCTTCTTGATGGCTGTGTTGAGGTTGTGATCGAAATCGACGAAGGTATCGGACGACCAGAGCCGATCGCGAATCTGCTCGCGGGTTACCAGCTCGCCGGGCGTTTCCAGCAGGGTTTGGAGGACGCTGATGGGCTGGCCCTGCAGCTTGATGCGAGCGCCATTCTGGCGCAGCTCCCCGGTGCGCGAATCGAGCTCGAAGGGTCCAAAACGTTTTCTTGTGTCAGAGAAGGGCATGCAGCTCCCGGGTTCCTGTTGAATTCAAAGAGGATTTCACTGCGCTTACGACTGAAACGGAACTCAACAGCGAGATCGCCTGAATCATTCAAATTGTGTTAGTACAGGGGAACTTCAGTTCAAAAGGCTACAGACGAAGGATAAGCTGCGCTTGCACCGAACTCAATCTTGCAGTGAAACCAAAGGCGCGTCTGGCAAAAAGCTAACGGTGCGTCTTCACATACGCGTTGCAAAAACGCAGATACTGCTCCCAGTCAAAATCCGTAACGCTGTGTGCGCCGCTGCGCACGTGGTAGCTTACACGCCCCAGAACAGGCTGATTCACGGCGGGCCATTTGGTGGAAGGCAGGCCCGTGCTTCCGAGGAAGCGATAAACCGGCGTGACGGCCAGCGCGCCCAGGAACTCGGCCTGGGGATCGGCATTTTCATCAAGAATGGCGCTGGCGATGTAGAGGGGCCGTGGAGCGATAAGCGCCAGCACTTCGTTCTGGTCGAAGGGCAACTCGGCGTCGCGGCCGTTGTATTGTTTGAAATTTGAGCAGAACCAGTACGGGAAGCGGGTATTCAGCAGCTCAACGGTCTCGCCGTGCACGTCGTGAAAGAGCTTGGCCCCGCCTGCGCCTGACTCGTTGCTGATAACGGCGGCAAATCGCGGGTCGTTTGCGCCTGCCCAGATGGCGGCCTTGCCGAGCCGCGACCATCCAAAGGCCACAACGTGGTGACCGTCGACGTCGGGGTCCTGCACGAGATAATCGAGCGCGCGACTCATAGCCCAGGCCCACGCGGCAATGGTCGCAAAGTTGTCGCCTCCGAGACCCAGTTCCGGCCAGGCGCTGCGGATGCTCTCCTGGAAGCCGTCCGTGCGGTCCGGGTCGATATCGCCGCGATAGGCTGTGGCCAGCGCGAAACCGGAATCGAGGATCTTCTCCACCGGCCAGCGTCCACGGTCGATGCCCCGGCACTTTTCCGTGGCGCGGTGGTTTTTCACGCACGACAAATCAAGGTACGACGTTGGTCCCGATTCCACCCATCGGTCGGAGATGCGAATCCCCGGGTCACGATTGACGGTTTCGTTGCCCCAGAAATTGAATCCCAAAATTGCTGGCGGGCGCTTTATCCCGTTCGGCACATAGACCAACAGGTCCATGCGCGGCCCGTCTTCTTTGCCGCGGAACAAAATCGAGATTTGCTTGCGTGTCGCCTTGCCTCCCAGCGCGTGCCGGTCCACGTCGAACACCTGAAAACGCATCTCCGCATCGCGCTCTGGCATGCGCCCGTACATCTGGTTGGTGAAGAGCTCCAACAATTCCTTCCTGCGCGCGGGCCACTGGGCGTGTGAGCTGACTTGTGTACCATCGGCAAACACGAGCGGGTTGGGCAGGTGCGCAGGCATGATAGGTTGCCGGTATTGGTCCGGGTTGGCTTGGGAGTGCGCAATCGCCGCGACGGTCAACACGATGACCGCGGAGATGCGGGCCTGTGCCGCCGCTGCCCGGCGGACGCGGTGCATCATCCCGGCGCCCTGAAACACACTTCTTCTCATACGGCCAACCATTATAGCGGCGGCGCAACCGGTTCCAGTCAGAGATCCGCGGGACCGGCGAGACGCGAATGCGTCGAATGGCCTCGAGCGAATCGAGTTGCCGGTTGAGCCGCTTATACTGTCCTGAATAGCGCGGAGTTGCAATCAGAGCGGCAGCCGACCTTGTCAGGGGAGTGTGTGACGTATCTGCTTCACGATCTTCGCTTCGCTTTCCGGCAGTTTCGCAAGACTCCCAGCTTTGCCATCACCGCTGTTCTCACGCTGGCGCTTGGCATTGGGGCGAATACGGCTGTCTTCAGTCTGGTCAATTTCGCTCTGGTAAAGCCGCTGCCTGTGCCTCACGCCAAGCAGCTTATGACGCTGGTCTGGCGCCATCCTTCGGGTCCAATCCAAAGCGTTTTTTCGCTGCCGGAGTTCAAAGCAATTCGCGAACAGAGCGGTCGTCCGCTCAGCGATGTTGTTGCCTACACCCTTTCGGTGGATGGTTTTTCGGCGCCGGGCAAACCGGCGCAGCGAATCGTCACGTGCTTTGTGAGCGGGAATTACTTTGCGGGAATGGGATTGAAACCGGAAGCCGGGCGGCTCTTTGCGCCGGGTGAGGGCGAGGTGATGGACAGCGATCCGGTGATCGTTCTGGGCTACAGGTATTGGAAGCAGAAGTTCAGCGGGGATCCCCATATTGTTGGCCGTGCCGTCACATTCGATGGTCATCTCATGACCGTAATCGGCGTAGCGCCCAAGGGATTTGGGGGATTGCAACAGGGCTTCATCTCGGTGGACGCCTATCTGCCGCTGTCGGAGTTGCCCGTTTCCGGCACGCCCGCTGTGGTGGTTAACGACTGGCGGAGCCGGATGTTTTATGTGAACGCTCGCTTGCGCACCGGCGTAAACCAGGGCCAGGCCGACGCCGACCTGAGTCTCGTGGCAGACAGCATCATGCGCCAGAATCCCGACGTTGAAAAGCACATTGTGATCGAAGCGTTCCCCGAGCCCAGCGTGCGCATCAATCCCGGCAATCCCAAGACGATGTACCTGATTGCAGGGCTGTTTCTCTCGCTCGCCGCGATGGTTCTGCTGCTGGCTTGCGTCAATGTGGCCAACCTGGTGCTGGTGCGTGGTACAGCGCGCGAGCGCGAGATGGCGATCCGAAGCGCTCTCGGCGCCGGACGCGCGCGTCTCTTCGCCCAGACGATCACGGAGAGTCTGCTGCTGGCGCTCATGGGCGGCGTAGCGGGCGTGGTGCTGGGCATGCTGTCCAGCAACCTGCTCAGCCAGTTGGACCTGCACGCGCCCATTCCCATCACACTGGGGTTCAGCTTCGACTGGCGTATCTTCCTTTACTCATTTCTCATTGCGCTCTTCGCTGGATTGCTGGTTGGGATGGTGCCCGCGCTGCGCGTGGCGCGTGCCAACCTGAGCAAAACGTTGCGCGAAGGCGGGCGCGGCGTGACGGCAGGCCGCCACTGGCTACGCGACAGCCTGGTGGTGCTGCAGATAGGCGGCTCGCTGGTGCTGCTGGTGGTGGCCAGCTTGTTTACGCGCAGTCTGGCCGCCATGGAATCCACGGATTTCGGCTTCAATCCCGACCATGTCTTGAATTTTGTTGTTGATTTCAACGAAGTGGGAATGACGCCGGAGCAAGGCAGTGACCTGGCTACCAATCTGACCGCTCGCCTGCATCAGCTCGCGGGAGTCGAGAACGTCAGCCACGCCAGCTCCATCCCCTTCGGTTATTACGGCTCGGGGAGCCAGGTTATCGTGGATGGGGCGTCGCCGCCGGCGAATTCCGCCGATGTTGCGGCCAGCTACAACGTAGTTTCGCCGGAGTATTTCACGGTAATGGGAATTCCGCTGTTGCGTGGCCGTGCTTTTACCGATGCCGACAATGCAAAGAGCATGGACGTTGCTATCGTAAGCGAGACTACCGCGCGGAGGTTCTGGCCGGGCCAGGACGCCCTCGGCCGCACTTTCCGCCTGGCCGGTGAAAAGGACCGCAAGTTGGTTGTGGTGGGCGTGGCAGGCGACGCCGAGTTCCAGCTTTACTACGGGGGCAAGCAGGCGCTCTACTTCTATCTACCCTACGAGCAGCACCTTGCCGGAAATACCCTGATGATTTTTCAGCTGCGAACCGCGCAGGATCCGCAATCTCTGATGTCCCCGGTTGAGCACGCGGTACAACAAGTCGCCCCGCAACTACCGGTATTTCAGGTGCAAACCATGCACCAGTCGCTATACACATTGAATGGCCTGTTGCTGTTCCAGATCGGCGCCACGTTGACGGGAATCATGGGCGGACTGGGATTAACACTGGCCATCATCGGCCTGTATGGGGTGGTTTCGTACGCGGTCAGCCGTCGGGTTCACGAGATCGGGGTGCGCATGGCGCTGGGAGCCAGCCGAGGGGGCGTGTTCCGCCTTATTTACCGGCAGTCGGCAATCATGATCGGGGTGGGATTGGGGATCGGAGTTGTGGTAGCGATCTTTGCAACCAAAGCGGTCAGCCAGTTCGTGGTGGTTGGCTCCCGCGACCCCGCGACTTTCGTCATTGTGGCGGGAATCCTCGCGCTGGCCGCGCTCGCCTCCTGCTATCCGCCTGCGCGCCGCGCCATGAAAGTGCAGCCGATGACGGCGCTTCGCGAGGACTAAGCCGAGCTGGCGGATTGCATGAGCAATCTGCAGCTCAATATGTTTTCAGCAAGTTGCAGCGGGTGTTGCGATGCAGGGTCCAATCGTACATTGCCGTTCCACCGAAGCATTGAGCGCTATCTCATCCCTACTAACGGTGGCATGATGTCTCGATTCCCGGTAAAATGCACAGCTAGGATTCGCCATCCCCTGAGGTCGTGACTTTGATTTTCATTCGAACCGCGAACGGGCCGTCCTGCGGAACGGCAACTCTCCTCATCCTCTTTGCCATCGCAATTCATCAGGTGCCTGCCCAGGAACAACAACCATCTGAGCCACCGCTTTATGGAGGAAAGGGCACGGCAGCTCCGCAAGGCGGATCGGCCACGGCAGGGGCTTTTGCGCCTGTTCTCGATTCGGAGAATCGCCCGATCACGGAGGGTGGTTTCGTGAAATCGGGTCCGGTGATCTTTGAGGATGTCACGAAAAAGGCCGGCTTGGATGTGTGGAAGCACACCATGGGCACACCGGAAAAGCGTTTCATCCTCGAGGCGATCGGTTCCGGGGTCTGCCTGCTGGATTACGACCGCGATGGCTGGTTGGATATCTACCTGGTGAATGGATCGACCTTCGACGCACAGAACGGGAAAGCGGAGGCGCCGCACGCGGCCCTTTTTCACAACAATCACGACGGTACTTTCACCGACGTAACCGACAAAGCGGGCGTGGCAAATGCCCGCTGGGGATTTGGCTGCGCGGTGGGTGACTTCGACAACGATGGTTGGCCTGATCTGTACGTTGCCAACTACGGAAAGAACCGGCTTTATCACAACAACCACGACGGCACGTTTAGCGATGTCGCGGAGCAGGCGGGGGTGACGCTGGGGAACTGGTCAACAGGGCCTAGCTTTGGCGATTACGACGGTGACGGCCGCCTCGACCTCTTTGTTCCGGGTTACGTTCACTGGGATCCTGACCACCTTCCTGTTCCCGGATCTGAGGTCATGTCTTTCGCCAACTGCTCGTTCCGCGGAGCGCAGACGTATTGCGGACCACGCGGACTGGTGGGTGAGCCGGACCATCTGTTTCACAATAACGGCGACGGAACCTTCACCGATGTGAGTGTGAAGGCAGGAGTGAGCGACAAGAACCGCTACTACGGATTTTCCTCGACGTTCGTCGATGTGGACAATGACGGCAAGGTCGATCTGCTTGTGACCGACGATTCCTCGCCGAACTATCTTTACTTGAACAAGGGCGACGGAACCTTTCAGGACGCGAGCTTCTACTCGGGGTTCGCCCTGAATCAGGACGCCCGGGAGACCGCGTCGATGGGGCTGGCGGTGGGAGATTACCAGAACAATGGCCGCGTGGATCTTTACACCACGACCTTTTCTGACGACTACAAAACCATTTACCGGAACGACGGCGATGCCAACTTTGTCGACATTACGCCGCAGTTGGGCATTGCCGAACCGACTTATCCGTTTTTGAGTTGGGGAACCGAGTTCTTTGACTATGACAACGACGGCTGGAAAGACCTGATGTTTGTCGCAGGACATGTCTATCCGCAAGTTGAACATCACAATTGGGGCACGTCCTGGGCCGAGCGACCGTTGCTCTTTCATAACGTCGACCATGGAAAGAAGTTCGAAGTGGTGCCACCGGTCGAGGGTACGGGACTGGCCGATGTGGTGCCAGCGCGCGGCGCAGCTTTTGGTGATCTCTTCAACGACGGCAAGATCGATGTGGTGATTAACTGCATCGACCACACGCCGGTGCTTCTGCGCAACGTCAGCAACGATCATAACCACTGGGTGGGCCTTCAGCTGATCGGAGGGCCCAAGAGTCCGCGCGATGCGATCGGCTCGACGGTGTATCTGACGGCGGGAGGGTTTCGCCAGCGGGGAGACGTGATGAGCGGGGGGAGTTTCGAGTCGTCGAACGACCTTCGCGTGCACTTTGGCCTGGGCGCTGCGACCAAGGTGGATAAAGTGGAGATTCGCTGGCCCGACGGGGCGAAGGAAACAGTGATGCTTCCTGACGTGGATCGTTACTACGCGATAGAGGAGGGCAAAGGGATTGTGCCCAGCGTGTACGACAAGATGTTTTCAGCGCCTGGGAGCCGTGCTGATCCACAGGCTGCGCGCTAAATTCGGTGTCGCGATGACAGCTCTGCAGGAGGCTGCTTGAGACCGATTTTGCCCGCCGGATGGTTGTGGGGGACGCTGCTGATTGTGGCCTGCTGGCACCTGGGTCAAGCGGCACGCCTTGCCGCGGCGCAGAGCCCGGCAGTTGCCGTGCCAACGCCAGCAGGAGCGTACTCGGGACAACCTGGCGGGACACAGCCGGCTGCGGATACTCCGGAGCAGCTTGATGCGCTCCACCGGATGGAAGAACGGGCACAGCAGCGCGCCGACGCCGACCGGAAGGCGTACAACGAAGTGGTGACCCCGGCATATGATTTTCATTACGGGGAGGGCAATCCATTTACGCCGGGCAACATTCAGGTTGAGGGCAAAGGGTTCATCCAACCTGGAGCATTTCCCACCGCGGACTATTGTGGAAGCTGTCACCAGGAGGCGTACAGCCAATGGCGGCAGGCGCTGCACTCCAACGCATTCCGAGCCCCGTTTTACCGCGCCAGCGTGAATCTTCTCATCCGCGATAAGACCCGCGGGATTGCCTTTGCGCGGCACTGCGACAGCTGCCACAATCCCATCGCCGTATTATCGGGCGCGTTGACTGAAGACTCGAAGGTGGACCGGGTCAGATTCGACAGCGATGGGGTGACATGCATGACCTGCCATTCAGTAGTCAAGATCGACTACCCCGACGGCAACGGGGGGTTCACCATGGGAGTTCCGGCCGTAATGGTCGATGAGAAAGGAAACCGGATTCCCGGCGAGGTTCCCTTCGCCGACATCATGGCACATCCCGAACGCCACTCGAGGGCCGTGATGCACGATTTTCTGCATCAGCCGGAGTTTTGCGCGGCATGCCACAAGGCCAACCTGCCGGATACCCTGAACGACTACAAGTTCATCCGCGCCTTTACGACCTACGACGAGTGGCAGCAATCCAAATTCTCACAGCGCAATCCGCTTACGTTCTATACGGCGGACTTGACTACTTGCCAGGGTTGCCATATGAAGCGCGACGCGGTCGTGTTGCCCGATTCCGGCGCCAAGAATGGAACCCTTGCGTCGCATCGCTGGCTAGCCGGCAACACGGCAGTGCCTTTCTACTACGGTTTCGACGAGCAGCTCAAAAAGACGATCGAGTTTCTTCAGTCAGGCAATTACCTGAACGTGGATATCTTTGCTTTGCGGAGAGACAGCGACGGGAAGTTGATCGCGCCTCTGGGCAATGTGCGGTACGACCTTGCGCCGAATGATCTGGTCGAGGCTTACGTCGTCGTCCAGAACAAGAATATCGGGCACTCGCTGCTTCCTGAGGTGCGCGATCTGTATGAGGCGTGGGTTGAATTTACGGTCAAGGACGGCGAGGGCAAAGAGATTTACCACAGCGGATTCCTCAAGCCTGACGGCATGCTCGATCCGCGGGCACACAGCTTTACCAACCGTCCGGTCACGGACGAAGGGGAGTTTGTCGACAACCACGAAGTGTGGACCATCCATTCTGTGGCATACGACAACACGGTTCAGGCGGGCCGCTCGGTGCTGGTGCGCTATCAGTTCCGTCTGCCCGCAGATGCAGGCGAAAACGTGACGGTGACGGCGAAAGTGAATTACCGGCACCTGCGGCAGAGTTATCTCAATAACATTTTCGGCAGCGATCACCCAAGCTATCCTGTCGTCGAAATCGCATCGCGAACCCGAGTACTGAAGGTGGGACGCAACCAGCCTGAGGCGCCTGAGCCCACTGACAATCCAGACTGGATGCGCTGGAACAACCTGGGCATCGCGCTCCTGGATCAGTTGCAATACGCAGAATCAGTTGCCGCGTTCAGCGAGGTCGTCAAGCTGCGTCCCAACTATGCCGACGCATACACGAACGTCGCGCTCACTGAGATTGCCTGGGAGAAATATGAGTCGGCGCGGAGGGCGATCCGCAGGGCTTTGAGCATCGATCCGAAAAACGCCCGCGCACTTTACTACGATGGCCTGCTCCAGCGGCGGGCCGGAAACACCGAAAAGGAGATCGCCGATTTCCGTAAAGTCGTGGAGATGTTTCCTGATTCTCGCGACGGGCGTCGCGAACTGGGAATCACCTATTACCAGCAAAATATGGAAGCGGAAGCAGTGGAACAGTTTGAAGCGTTGCAGAAGATTGACCCCGATGACCTGAGTGCGCACTACAACCTCTCGATCCTGTACCGCCGGATGGGCAGGAAGAAGGAAGCAGCCGAGCAGCAGGCGATGTTTGTCGATAAGAAGGTTGATCCGGGAGCCCCGACGTATTCGCTGAACTACTTACGGGAGCATCCTGAGATTTCGACGGAGAGCATTCCCTGGCATCTTCATACAGACGAGGCAAACGAACCGGGAGGCCCGCAGCTTGGTAAATAAAAACCTCCAGGCGGCATTGGCACGGCGCGCGCTATCGGTCATTTTCCTTGGCACACTGCTGGTCGGGATTCTGCCGGCGGCAGGCGCAGCTAATCTCTGTCCCTGGATGAATGAAGCGACGGCATCGGGCCTGCTGGGTGCAAGCGCGACGGGAACGTACGCGGCGGCGACCGGCGGGCGTCCAGCGGTCTGCACTTTTGTCGCCACCGAACCGCGCGGCACGCGCTCATTGACCATCAACGTCGAAGAAGTTCAAGACGCTCATGAACGCATGGCTGCTGTTCTTCGTGAGTGTATTGGCGAAGCGAGCGCTGTTGCAGCTATCGGCAATGAGGCGTCTGTTTGCACAGCCAACGAACGCAAAGATCCGGCAAGTGAACTTCTGGCAGGACGCGTCCGCAACCAGGTGTTTTCCATTACGATCAAGACCACGCTGAGAAACGATCCGACAATGGATCAGAGCGTGCTCCGTTCCAAAGTCCTGATCGCAGCTGAACAGGTTTCGGGAAACTTGTTTTGAATCTGACGCTACAATATCCTGCCCCTATCCACAAACTGCCGAAGGACATGAATGCCGAGAGTGAGCAAGAGATGTGCTTAGCGCCGATTTCGAAGCTAAAGAGAAGACGCGGGACACGAACCTTGCTGGTCCTCTCATTTCTGCTTCTGATTTTCTGCATGCCGGCGCGGGCATCTTCAAAGGAACAACGGGAACGCGGCGCGGCCCTTTTCGCGTCGAGCGGATGCCAGCATTGCCATACAATCGGGGACGTCGGCGGGCATCGAGGCCCGAATCTCTCGAACGTGGGCAGGACGGCGAAGAAGGCTGCCATCCGGAACCAGATCATCAACGGCAGCGACGTCATGCCGGCCTTTGGCTATGTCTTGAAGCGGGAAGAGATCGAGGATCTGATCGCGTACCTGGAGTCGTGCCGCCAGAAGCCGGTGCCATAACGCTGCTAAACTGCCCTAATCCATTGCCGCGCCGGTAGAGGCGTGGGCGCTGCGCGACCAGTAGAGATAGACCGGAATTCCCAACAGCACCAGGATCAGGCCCGGCCAGGTGTACTGCGGCTTATAGCGAAGCAGAACCGCGCAGACGAATCCGGCGATCACAATGTAGAGCACGGGGAGGACCGGATAGCCGATGGCCTTGTAAGGCCTTGGCGCGTCCGGCCGCTTAAAGCGCAGCACAATCAATCCGGTGATAGTAAGGATGTAAAAGACAAGCGCCGCGAAGATGATGTAATCAAGCAGTTGACTGTAACTGCCGCTGACGCAGAGGATCGTGGTCCAGACAGCCTGGACGACGAGGCCAGCGGCAGGCGTTTTGAACCTTGGGTGCAACTTGCCGACCGATTGAAAGAAGAGCTTGTCCTGCGCCATCGCATAGTAGACGCGCGCGCCGGCCAGCGTCAGGCCGTTCGCGCAACCGAAGGTGGAAATCAGAATGGCCGCGGCCATCAGGTAACCGCCCAGATGGGGAAAGATCTGCTGCAAAACTGCAGCACCGATGCGTTCTTCAGAGGCGTACTGCACGCCGCGCGCAAAGATTGTCGTGCCATGTGGATCGCCGTGAAGCGGCAGCACCAGAATGTATGCCGCGCTGGCCAGAATGTAGGTGGTGAGCACGAAACCCGTGCCCATCACGAGCGAAAGAGGAATGTTGCGCCGCGGGTTCTTGATTTCGCCCGCAGTAAACGTGACATTGTTCCACGCGTCGGAAGAAAAAAGCGAACCCACCTGCACCACGCCAAGAATCACCAGAATGTTCACCATGACGATGGGGCCGGCAACGCCCACCTGCACAGGATGGAGGGAGCTCCAACCGGCGTTTCTCCAGAACTGGCTCCAATGTTCGCCGAAGTTAGCGGCAATCGCGGCGCTGTTGCGGCCCACGGTGAATCCCAGGACGACCAACCCGGCCAGTGAGAGCGCCTTGGCCACGGTGAAGATGTTCTGCACGAGGGCGCCAAACTGAACGCCGCGGATGTTGACCAACGCGACAATCGCAACCACCACCATGCCCGTGAGGTTTGCCGTGCTTACGCCGATGTCCATGTTGCCGAGCACCATGGGCCCGACATGAATTGGCGGCACATGCGCAATGTGCCAAAGCCAGTGGGAACTCGAGACTGCAGGAAAGAAAACGCCGAGAAATTTTCCGAAGGCGACGCAGACGGCAGCGATGGTTCCCGTTTGAATCACGAGGAAAAGCGTCCAGCCGTAGAGGAATCCCCAGAGCGGGCCGAGCGATTCGCGGAGATAGACGTATTGTCCGCCCGCTTTGGGCATCATGGCAGCGAGCTCACCGTAGCTGAGCGCGCAGATGATGGTCATGACGGCGGTGACTACCCAGGCGGCAAGATAGAGCGCCGGGGAGTTGGTTCCCCGTGCGATATCGCAATCGACGAGGAAGATGCCGCTACCGATCATGGAGCCGATAACCAGTGTGGTTGCGCTGAATAGCCCAAGGCTCTGGGTCATCTGCGGCGCGGCATCCGGCTGCGGTTGCGCGGAATCTGGACGTGCAATCGATGTGGTCATCAAGGCTGCGGGAAGCCTGCTCGATAGGAAGCCGGCAGGAGAACCGTGTCAGCATTCTATCTGACTTTTGCGCAGGCCGCGCGCCTCAGGCGATGGGAAGCCTCAAGGTTACCGGGAGTTGAGGGCCGAAGGCATAGCCTGGTGCTTTTCTACCTCGGCAATCATTTGCCGGACCTTCTCTTTCTGGTCGTAGCCGGGGTCGGTTGCGAGCAGCCTATTCCAATCGGCAAGGGCTCCGGCTGCGTCCTTCTTGCCATTCCATTTCACAAGCCCGCGGTTGAAGAGCGTGTTGGGATTGTCAGGAGCGTAAGTGAGGGCCTGGTTGAACTCCGCGATAGCCGAGTCAGTGTTGCCAATATACCAATACGCTGTTGCCATATCAGTACGAACCGCTGCGTCAGAGGGCTTTGCCTTGAGAGCACGCCTGTAGAAGTCGATCGCTGTGGGGTATTGCTCCGCGTCGTAATAAAGGTTGCCAAGTTCCGTAAGAAGCTGCGGATCTGCCGGGTTCGATTTAAGCTCGTCGATCAATGGCGCGGCCTGCGCATCGGCAGCGGCCTTGAGCTGAGCGGGATTATGCGGGGCCGGGGCCGGGGATGAATTGGCGGAGTTGACTGCGGTTTGACGGTGCAATCCTCGAATGGCCCAGCCGCTGGCGATTCCGGCCAACAGGCAGGCGACCGCAAGCATGGTGGCGCGAACTCGGGTCCACTGACGAAAAGGGGTTCGGCTGGTGCCGGTCATCGCACGGCGCTCCTTTGTTGCGGTCTCTGGCTGGCGGGCGACGTTAGAACTTGGGCCACGAGATTCTGCACTTCGGCCTTGCGGTCCGCGCTCAAGTGCGGATTCATCTTCAACAGCTGCTGCCATGCGGAAACGGCGCCCGGGCCGTCCTGCTTGGCCTCCAGGCGAATCATTCCCAGGTTGAAGAGTGCGTTGGCGTCGCCGGGAGCGTCCTGGAGCGTGCGATTGAGCTGCGTTATCGCGCCATCGACGTCGCCTTCCCGATAGAGACTGATAGCCAGCTTGGTGCGAGCGGCCACATTCTTGGGGTCGGTCTGCACGGCTTTGTCGTAATAGGCGGCAGCTTGCTTGAATTGGTGCGAAGAGTGGTAAAGGGCGCCGAGCTGCATAAGCAGCATGGTGTTGCTCGGATCGCTCTTCAGTTTTTCGAGCAAAGTCGCGGCATGTTTATCGGCCACCTGCTGGATTTCGTCGAGGCTCGGAGGCGTGGTGCTGGAGGCGGCGCCCGGAGTGGCGCGTGGTGCTGCAGTCGTGGAGGCGACAACGGCCGTGACTGCGGATGTCTGCGACATGCGTAGCACATAGCCCATCACGAGGCCCGCGACAAGGTAGATCGCAGCCATCGAGTAGACCCTCCACGGCGGCAACAGACTTTCTGCCGGCGCGGGGGCGGGAACCGGGTTGGCTTGAATCTCAAGCTGCATGGTCAGGCCCCTGGGAAGCTCTGAGGCTAGTGAACCATGCAGTGGGCGCGCCAATTGTGACCTCAGTCACACATCAGCAGGTCAAAGTCGCGAAGAACGGGTCACGGGTGATGAGTGTCACATCTAGTCGAACGAAACCAGTGATCACATAGGAGCGTTGCTGTGGGGCGTCTCACCGTTTCCACGGGACAAAACGAATCGTGAACAGGTTTCGTAAAAGAGCAACACTGCGGACCAATCTGTGAGGCCGACGTCGCGGTTCAAGACCAAAAACCGGAATGCGCGCAAGGAGAGTTACTGCATGAAACGGAATTATGCAATCATCATTGTTCTACTGGCGGCCGCGGGCTTCGCGGCGGCGCAGACCTTCTCGCCCTCGACTGACGTTTTGGGCGCCCACCTCAACTACGGCCGCGGCTGCGCGGCCTGCCATGCACCACACACCGGGGCCTATGGCAACGGCATAGCGAAAAAGGCCGACGCCACCTCAGGCAACGTGATTCTCTGGGGCGAGGACGTCGCCGACCTGTATGGGAAGACGATCAGCACCGGAGGCGGCAGCTATGCAGAGACTCTGCCCAGCGCCATGTCGACTTCGTCCGAGGCAGAAGGTCTTCTGACCTGCCTTAGCTGCCATGACGGCAATTATGCCGAAGGCGCCATGATGAAGAACCAGGTATACGAGTTGTTGCCCTCGACCTACGGAACCTACAACACCGTGCCGACGCTGCTTGGAAACAACGCAACCGGAGTCGGCAACTATCTCAACGATCACCCAGTGGGCGCCAGCGCCACGTTTGGCTGCAACACGATTCCTACCGGCCAGACCTATGGTGAGAGCGGCTACAACTGGGACTGCGCGTTGAGCGGGACCACGGTCACCGCAGGCCCGAACATGGCGCAGTTCATCAACAACTACGGATTCTTTGTCTCGTTGGGCACCAGCACCAGCGCGACGGCTCCCATTGTGGTGTGCACAACCTGCCACAACCAGCACCTGATGAACGTGGTGAGGATCTCGAACACCGCAGGCATCGCGTCTGGATCGACGGTGAAGTCCGGCCTGTCAGGCCAGGCGGCGGGAACCTATCAGACGATGTTCTTCCTCCGCGGGCCTTACGATCCGTGGAACACCGCCAGCAACACGGCCGCGCAGTTCTGCCGGCAGTGCCATGGCGGCGAGTCGAACGAAATGAACAACGGTACGGCGGGCACCATCTGGTAGTCCGGGTTTTTCCATGGAAGGGGAGGGAGCCGATTCTTCCCTCCCTATCCACGGAGATGAAGGAGGTCAAATCATGAACCACCAATTCCCTGTTTTCTGCCTCGTTTTTTTGGCCGTAGGAACCGCCGCAGCACAGGTGGCATCTCACGCACCGAGCGTTTTTACAGAGAAGTCGGCTTCGGCTGATCCAGCGCTCGCGACCCTGATGCCGACGGCGAAGCCAGTGGCGCACGTGAATGGCACGGTGCTGACTCAAGCCGATCTTGTGCGCGAGGAATATGCGATCTTTCCCTACGCACGCCAGCACAACGGAATTCCCAAGGAGCTCGAGTCGGAAGTCCGCGACGGCGCCATGAAGATGCTCGTTTTCGAGGAGCTGGTGTATCAGGAGGCGCTGCGCCGCAAGATGATTGTCCCGCCGCAAGAGATTCAGCGGTCCGAAGTGGATTTTCAGAAGACATTTGCCAACCCTGAAGATTTCAACATTTTCATGGAGAAGGAATTTCACGGCTCACGGCAAATGCTCGACCAGAAGATTCGTCGCTCGCTGCTTATCGACTCGCTTCTGAAGATCGAGATTCAAAACAAGAGCACAATTACGCCGGCAGAGGTCAGAGCCTTTTACGATAACAACCCAAACCGCTTCAAGATTCCCGAGTCCTACATCTTCCAAACGATTACGGTTCTGGTTCCAGAAAAGGCAACAGCGGAACAAGTACAGCAGGCGCGGGAACGGGCGGAAAAGGAACTGCGCGAAGCCAAGGGGACCAAAACGAACGAGGAGTTCGGACTGCTGGCAGAGAAAGTCTCGGACGACGATTACCGGGTGATGGAAGGCCAACACAAGGCGACCCCTGTGAATCAACTGCCCCCCGACGTGGTGAGTGCGTTCAGGAAGATGAAGGTGGGCGACGTAAGCAATGTGCTTCAGGTTGGTGAGGATTTCACGATTCTGCGGCTGAATGCACACACTCCGGCCGGTGAGCAGAAGTTTGCCGAAGTTAAGGCGGAGCTTGCCAAGCAACTGCAACAGCGCAAGACCAACCAGCTTCGCGCCGCGCTCGACCAGAAGCTGCGATTAAACGCCAAGATCGAAGAGCCATAAACGGCCGGGAAGCGTGAGCGGCACGAGATCGGAATCGGCCATTGAGAACGGAATTGCATTGAACAGCAAGATCAAGTCAAGTGAAGTGATGGATCGCAGACAGTGTTGGGTACCTATCGAGTTGCGTTGCTTGTGCAGGCCGGGATATTGCTTCTCGCCAGCCCGCTTGCTGCCCAGGTAAAGTTCGGCCAGTTCAGCACAAACCTGAATGGCATGGTTTCGTCGGGGTACACGGCTGATTTTGGGAATCAGACTTCTTCAGACCACAACTGGGCAGTCGGAGGCACGGCCAACCTGAACGGCAATTACTATAAACCGGCTTTCCTTTCATATACCGGCACGTTTTTTCTGAATCAATCGCGGGCGAACTCGGACTTTCAATCGATCTCCAATGCCAGTGGATTCTCGGCGTCTTCAAATATCTTCGGTGGCAGCCGCTTTCCCGGATCGATCTCCTTCTCCAAGGGGTACAACAGCGACGGGAATTATGGTCTTCCCGGAGTTGCAGACTATGTGACGCACGGCGACAACGATGAATTTGCCGCATCGTGGAGTCTGAACCTGCCGAAAGTTCCCAGCCTGTCGGCGGGGTTCCAGATGGGCAACAACGAGTATTCGGTTTACGGAACGGATAACCAGGGAAACAGCGCATTTCACTCGCTGAATCTCCATTCGACCTACCAGCTTTCCGGCTTCAATATGACAAGCTTTTACGGCGTGGGCGGCAATCACTCCCTGGTTCCTGAGGTCGTAAGCGGCGAGACGGGCTCACAGATCCAATCGGACTTCGATGGATTCGGATTCGGGGTTTCGCATAAGCTGCCGCTTCAGGGCTCAATCTCGGGCAATGTAAACCGGTCAAGCTGGGACACCAGCTATCAAGGCTCGTCCACGAACGGCACGATCGACACAGCCAATATTTTTGGGGCGATGCACCCGGCAGAAAAGCTGACGGTTTCGGGGAGCATGCAGTATTCAGACAATCTGACTGGACAGATCGAGCAGGCGATCGCCAATGCAGGCGGCGTGGCGCCCCAGATCGCGGGGAACCAGGCGTCTAATTCGCTCGACATGCAGGCTATTTCGACTTATCTTCCGACGCACGATATACAGACCGATCTCTTTGTTGAGCGCCGCTCACAGCTCTTTGAAGGCGAAGACTACGCGGTGAATTCCTACGGCGGCGGAGCCAATTTCACACACCGAACGCAGGAAGGAACCATTAACGGCTCGGTTTCGTTTGTGGGAAATCGGTCGGACCAGAACGGCGAGGACACGCTGGGATTTTCAACGACGGCGAATTACTCAAATGTGATCAAAGGGTGGCATGTAAATGGATCATTCGGGTATGCGCAAAACATGCAGACCTTGCTGGTCACCTATATGAATTCGTCTTACAACTTTTCAGGGAACATCCGGCGGAGATTTGGAAAGTTCAGCATAAGTGCAGGAGCGGGCGGATCGAGGACCGCTCTCACCGATCAACCCGGCACAGCGAACAGCAGCGAGAGCTACGATGCCAGCATCGGTTATGGCACCTGGGTCAATGCCAACGGGAGCTATTCGAAGTCGAACGGGCTGGCGCTGGCCACGGGCGCAGGCCTGGTATCGATTCCAGTACCGGTAACCGTGCTGCCCTCAAGCCTGATCACTCTTTATGGCGGCGACAGTTATTCGGCGGCGCTGTCCAGTGCTCCCGTCAGGGGCTTGACTCTTTCGGCCAGTTTTGCGAGATCAGACAGCGCCATCTCGACGACGGGGTTTTCCTCGGCCAACGAAAACGAGCTGTACAATTCGCTGATTCAATACCGGGTGCGCAAGATCGGCTTCATCAGCGGCTATGCCCGTTTGCAACAGGGATTCAGCCAGTCGGGCACAATGCCGCAAGTTATCACTTCTTACTATGCTGGGGTGACGCGTTGGTTCAATTTCTTCTAAGACGTCGTCGTTGGCTGAGCGCGGCCATCATTCTGCTGGGAGCATTGCTTCAGGCCACGTGTTGGTCCGCGCAGAAGGCCAAGGCGCCGGCTCCGAAGGAGCTTTGGGAGATGTCGCTCGACGGCGGGCGCAAACTCACGTGGCAGCGCGAATTTAAATCGGAGTCGGAAGTCAAGACGAACCACGGATTTTGGGTCAAGCTGGTGGATTTCGTTGCGGGGGCCCCGCAGTACCGCTCCTTGGTTCGCCCGTACAGCATTTCGGAGGACTCGCGCGGACGGATTCTGGTGACGGATCCAGGCGCAGAGGGCGTGCACATCTTCGATTTCGACCAGCACAAGTACAAGTTTATCCAGCGCACGGGCAAGTCCGGCGACTCGATGCTGACGCCACAATGTGTCGCCGTTGATGACAAGGACAACATCTACGTGACCGATTCGGATGCGGGGATGATTTTTGTGTTTGACGCCGGCGGGAAACATCTGCGAACCATCGGGAAACTGAAAGGCGGCGAGGGGTATTTCAAGCGGCCAACCGGGATTGCCGTGGATTCGGCGGCGCAGCGGATTTACGTCTCCGATACGTTGCGCGACCAGGTGTTCGTGCTCGATATGGACGGCAGGATACTGAAGACCATCGGAGAGTCAGGCAATGGGAAAGGCCAGTTCTATTACCCCACCGAGTTGCGGCTTGATGGACAGGACCTGATTGTTGTGGATGCTCTGAACTTCCGCGTGCAGGCGTTCGGACCGGATGGGAGTTTCAAATATGCCATTGGGAAGATCGGCGACAGTTCAGGCGCGATGTTCCGGCCGAAAGCAGTAAGCGTCGACTCAGAAGGCGATCTTTACGTGGTAGACGCATTGTGGGGAGTCGTTCAAGTTTTTGATCGGCAGGGCGAATTGTTGTATTACTTTGGAGCCAAGGGTACCCATGCGGGACAATTTCAACTGCCGTCGGGATTGTTCATCGATCGCGAAGACCGCGTGTTTGTGGTGGACTCGTACAATCGAAGGATTCAGCAGTTTCAATACGTTGGCATGAAAAAGCCAATCACGGAGGCAATGCGGTGAAGTGCTGGATCGGGCTCCCGGTGTTGGCGATCTTGTTATCCGGCACGGTGCTTTCGGGTCAAGTGATCGGCGGCGACGTGATGGGGGTACACAACCTGGGGCCAACCAGCAAGTCGCCGATCGTGGGTTCCCGTCCTGACGCCTGCGCCTACTGCCATGCTCCGCATTCCGGACTGAACACCGGGCTGTGGAACCAGAAACTGACAACGCAAATCTACAGCACGTACACGAGCGACACGCAGACGAACATAACAACGCAGCCAACGCTGGGCAGCGACAGCAATCAGTGCCTCAGTTGCCATGATGGGACCGTTGCAGTGGCCAACACGGTGGCCTATGGCCAGGTTACGACCATCGGATCGATGTACTCGGCCGATGTTTTCGGAAGCAACATGCAGCCGTCGCACCCATTCAGTTTAGCTTTGCCGTTGAAAGACAACATCGACCTTGTGGCGACATTGGCGGCAAGCGGCAAGACTGCCGATCCTACCGGCTCGATCAAGCTGATCAACGGCAATGTCGAGTGCACCTCGTGTCACAATCCGCATGTGCAGGCCATTGACCCGGTGTCGCAGAATTTCCTCGTGATGAACAGCTCCGGGGGACAGATGTGCCTGGCTTGCCACGATCCCACGCGCGTGATCGGCGGCAAGGTGAATCCCATTGCCGATTGGTCAACCAGCGCGCATGCGCTTGCCACGGGGCAGATCTCGCCTTCGGCACAGCTGGGAAGCTACAGCACGGTGGGAGCGGACGCGTGCATCTCGTGCCACGCTCCGCACAATGCGGGGAGCACGACGCGGCTTTTGCGTGGACAGAACGAGCAGGACTGCATCTCCTGCCACAATGGCGCGAATGTTTCGCCGATGGCGCCTTATGCGAATGTGTTCGCCGAATATGCCTCGCCCAAGGTAGGGCATCCGTTTCCCAGCTCGAGCAATGTGCACGATGCCACGGAGCCCGTATTGCTCAACAACAATCGGCACGCTACGTGCGTGGACTGCCACAATGCGCACAGCTCTGAGACCGTGGGCACGTTCCCGCCGCCGCCATTGATCCGCGCTTCGCAGAAAGACATTGCGGGTATCAGCGCGACGGACGGTGTCACAGTGCTTACGCCGGCCATCAATCAATATGACAACTGCCTGCGCTGCCACGGAACGAGCGCGGGGAAGCAGGTGCTGCCTATCTACGGATACTTTCCGGTGCGTGCAGTTGCGGCGGGCGATCCGCTTAACCTGATTCCGCAATTTGCGGTTTCAGCCACCTCGAGCCATCCGGTTATGCATGCCTCGAGCAGCCCCTATCCGCAACCCAGCCTGCTCGCGTACATGTTGAACCTGGACGGAGTGACGCAGGGCCGGGCGATGGGTACTCAGATTTTTTGTACGGATTGCCATAACAGCGACGACAACCGCGAATTCGGAGGTTCGGGAGCGAATGGTCCGCATGGCTCGAAGTGGACGCACATCCTGGAGCGGCAGTATCAATTCAGCCAGGCTCCGACACCGGGCGGGCTGATTTCGAATCTGTTTCCCAATCCCGATCTGAGCGTGAACGGACCGTACGCGCTGTGCGGCAAGTGCCACGATCTGACAAATCAGATCATGCAGAATACCAGTTGGAATCAGCACAGTGCCCATATCAGTGCCGGGTTCTCGTGCTCAACCTGTCATACGGCGCACGGCATGGGCGCTGCAAGCGGGACGATCACGGGCGAAAGGCTGATTAACTTTGACCTCAATGTGGTGGCGCCGAACGGCAGCCTTCCTATCTCCTACACGCGAGCCACAAACACGTGCGTGCTGGTTTGCCACCAGACCGCGCACAATGCCGATGGCAGTGTTGCGACAGCGAATGTCATCCGCATCGGCAAAGGGAAAAGATGACGCGAATATGGCAGCCGAAGCGCTGCCGAAATGGAAGGCCAGCCTAGAAGATTGTGCCGGCTGTGCTGCCGTTCATCTCATTCGATTTGTCGGCATGACACTGGCGACAGAATTGCGCAGTCTGGTTCGACGTGGGGTTGGAGTCGTTCGGATTATAGGGAGCGCGAAGGAAAAACATCGTGGAGTAGTTGCCCGACGGCAGGCCGGAGTTCGAACCGTTTGCGACGCTGACCACGCTCATAGAGTGTGGATTGTGACAGGTGGTGCAGAGCACGACGGCTGAACTGTTATATGTGCCCGGCTGCACAAAGAATCCGTAGTTCTTGACGAATCTGGCGGAATTCGCGCCGTTCATCTGAATGACGCCATTGATTTGAGCACAGTCCCAGTTCGTCGCTCCCCCGCAATTGATTTTGGCGTTCAGACCGATCGGATGTTCGTTGATATAGCTTCCAGCGCCGCCGGCGCTTTTTCCAAGCAGGGTTGGAACCAGATTGCTGGTTCCATAAGTGGGCGGCAAAGTCTCGTAGAGCCTGTTTCGCATCATCGAGTTCGTCGCATAGTTGCCGTCGTGACAACTGAGACAAGCGAGGATACCTAAGGCGTCGGGAGTTCCGGCCTCCATGCTGCCGGGAAGGACTTCAACATAGGAGCCTCCGCCGGTGGTGATGGTTTTGCCATAGAGCGTTCCCGGATCGGTGCCCCAAAGAGCTTGAACGCCGGAATGGGAGTCGGGAGTTCGTGCATTTCCGTTGCCGGATGCTCCGTTATGGGGCGCATGACAGGCCGTACATCCACGCCCATAGTTCAAGTGCGCACCGAGGACATCGTTTGAGGTCGTTGTGATCTGAGCGGCGGCAAGGCCTGTCAGCGCAAGAGACATGAGAGCAATCGGAATCATCCGCTTCACTGAGGGAAGTCTCCTTGAACTCTCTGGTCACATCGGCACGAGTTTTCTGCGCGTGAATCGCCGTGGGGGGTGTACTTTCGCGGGTCAGGCAATGTGCCGATTTCGCGCAGAGCTTTGGCGCATCGCCGATGAAGGGGAACGGACATCGAGTCGCCTGATGTCTCGGAGGCCTGTCTGAGACTGAGGTCACGTTAAGGCAATAGTTTGTGCGGGCGGGCCGTGTGATCTAAATCACGGCTTTTGCCGAATTTTCTGTATCTAATGAAGGCTGCGATCCTGGTTTAACTTATTCTGCTGCAGGCAGATTGCAATTCTGGACAAGGCAGGGCGAACGAGTGGAATCGGGGAAAAGTCGCTGAATTCGTGGGTTTATGAGACAGCTTCCCCATCCCGAATGGCCGTCGGCCGGAGTTCCCCGGCGCGGTGCCCCAATCGCGGTGAGAATTCAGATGGGGATCTTGCTTGCCGCATTCCTCGCGGTCCCTGCTCATGCCGCGGTGCATCCGGTGCCGCTGGATAAGAATACCGACCCGGCCAAATGCCTGGAATGCCACGCAGATAAAACCAAGGGCAAATCAGTTCACACGGCGATGTCGACGGGCTGCCTGAGTTGCCATGAGATTCGCACCAACAAAGACGTAACCCACATCAAGCTGATTACGGCGACACCGGCCGAACTTTGCATCACATGTCACGCAGACAAGAAAGCCGCTGATATCAAGGGCACGGTGCATCCTCCCGCGGTACGCGATTGCCTGACATGCCATGACCCGCACTCCAGCGACAACAAGAATCAGCTTGTGAAGCCGGAATCGGGAGGTGAGAGCGACAATCTCTGCCTGGGTTGCCATAAGACGGGGTTAAACGTACCGGAAAAAGGCAGCCATCACGCGGCAGTCGATGCCGGTTGCGACACCTGCCACACGATGCACAAGACGGGCGCCGACCCCACACCGGAAAATCACTTTCATCTCACCAAAGCAATTCCGGCGCTGTGTGTGGACTGCCACGATCCACAGGACGCGGATTTACAAAAAGCACACCACAATCAGCCTTTTGGCGCGGCCAACTGCATAGAGTGCCATAATCCGCACCAATCGGATTCTCCCAAGCTGATGGCGAAGTTCACTCATGCGCCGTTTGATGGAGGCGGTTGCGAAACCTGTCACGCACCGGCAAAAGACGGGAAAGTGGTGTTGGTGCAGACTGACGTGAAGAGCCTGTGCGCAACCTGCCATGACGACAAGATCAAGCTGATTGATGAGGCGAAGGTGCCACATCCCGGAGCCGCGGGCGATTGCACCGATTGCCACAGCCCACACGCCGCCAACGAGCCCGGTTTGCCAAAGAGCGATGGAGTGAGCATTTGTCTGGGATGCCATTCGGAAATCGGTGATCTCAGCAAGAAGGCGGTGCACCATCAACCCGCATTTGCTCAGGCATGCGCCACGTGCCACACGCCGCACGGCGGCGAAATCGACCATCTGCTGCGGGCGAACGGCAACGCACTCTGCCTGGAGTGTCACGGTCCGGATTCGGCCGCGCAGAAAACCGACGATGGCCTGCTCACGATTTTCAACGGGACAGTGAAATTGCCCGGGGACTATTACACGAAGAACCAGGTTCCGATTCTGCCGCTGCGCTTTGGCCTGGGGCACCCGGTGCAAAACCATCCTGTTGCCGACGTGATGGACCCGACAAACCAGAGCAAGGTGAAGACGCCGTTGAGCTGCCTCTCATGTCACCAACCACACGCTTCGGCGCAACCTGGGTTGCTGGTAAAGGACCAGGCAGACAACATGAGCTTCTGCGATACGTGCCATAAGAACCGGCTCAATATGTTGCAGACGGTTGTGCCGGATAAGTGATTGGAGGTCGAAATGCTTCCCAGCTTCTTCAAATCGACGCGCTCACGCACGACGCTCAACGCGGTGATTCTGTTCGCGCTGGTCTTTACCGGTTTGCTTCCCGCTTTTGGCGGGAGCAAGAAGAAGCCCCAGACGGCCACGACCGTAGTGGGGCCGCGAAAATTCAAGTTCGATCCAACGACACTGGTTTGGCCAAGCCCGCCCAACATCGCGCGAGTGCATTGGGTCGATTATTTTGCCGGCGAGAAGATCGATTATTCACAGCAGGAAAATGCCAAACCCAAGGCATCGTGGATGGACCGGCTGGCCGGCGGCCAGTCAGATGAAGAGAAGTTCAACCCCAAATCGTTTCCGTTCCAGTTGATTGGGCCGTACGGGATTGCCTTTGACTCCAAAGGGCTGGTTTATGTTGCCGATCAGAAGGTCGGAGCCATTTTCATTTTCAACACGCAAAGCCACGACACCGAAATGATTCGCAACGGCCTCGAGGCGCACTTTGGCTGGATTAACGGGTTGGCCATCGACGATGATGACCGGCTTTTCGTTGCCGACGGCAAGCTGCACCATATTCTGGTGTTCAGTCCGAAGCGCGAGGTGGAAGGCCAGATCACGGAGGGGTTGCAGGACCCTGTCGGCCTGGCGATCGACACCGAGAACCGCTTTCTTTATGTCGTGGACACACAGCAGGATCAGGTGCTCGTCTATGATGCCGACTCTTTCAAGCTGTTACGGCGCATCGGCACCGGCGGCAAGAACCACTACCTTACCGCGCCAGGCGATTTTGCCGCGCCGCAAGACGTGGCGCTGGACAACGATGGCAACGTCTATGTGACCGACACACTCAACAATCGGGTAGAGATTTTCGATGCCGACGGGAATTTCATCAGCACATTCGGCAAGAATGGCGACGGGCCAGGCTATTTCACGCGGCCGAAAGGCATCGCGGTCGACGGCGATGGGCATATCTGGGTAGCCGATGAGGTGCAGGACCGGCTGCAGGTTTTCAATCGCGAAGGCCAGTTGCTGACCTATATCGGGTATGGGCACGGGAATCTGCCGGGCCAGTTCGAAGCGCTGGTCGGGGTTGCAATCGACAAGCAGAATCGCGTTTTTACAACCGAACAATACCCCGGGAGACTGCAGGAGTTCCGATACGTAACCGACGCGGAGGCGGCTGCCGAAAAGCAGAAGAAGGACGAGGAGCGCGAGAAAGCGGCGTCTTCGCACCGCAATACAGCGACGCAGAGCGCGCCGGCCAAGACGGGAGACAGTTCTGCGCAGAAGGTTCAGGGCGCGCCGGCGCAGAACTAGGGCGGAAGCTAAAGGGCCGGCCGTGGAAAAACAGAATTGAAGGTTAAAATTCAGGAATTTTGACGCTGATTGCGGGTGGGCTCACAAGGGCAAGGCGTCCTTCGGTGTAGCCGCCGCAAATGGCTACTTTTGTGATAGTTAGCGATGATCTGGTGGCATCGGGCTCGGCTGCGGCAGGGGGTGGGCTCTCCGTCAAAGGCCACCTATCTGAAAATTCGGGCCCGTCAAGCATCAAACCATTACATGACGTGCACGCCCTCGTCGTGTTACCGGCTGCAGCTCCATTCAGGATTCACGTTTGATGACGCCGCGGCGGCAGCCGGGTATCTCAAAGAGCTCGGAATCTCCCACGTTTATTGCTCGCCCTACCTGCAAGCCGCCAAGGGAAGCAAGCACGGATATGACGTCGTCGATCAGCAAGCGGTGAACTTTGAGCTTGGCGGCGAGGAGGGGCACACCCGCTTTTGTGCAACGCTCAAAGCGCTGGGCATGGGCCAGGTACTCGACATTGTGCCGAATCATATGGCAACGGGCACGCAAAACCGATACTGGTGGGATGTTCTGGAGAACGGACCCTCGAGCCGGTTTGCCACCTGGTTTGACGTCGACTGGAACTCGCCCGAGGTGAAGCTCCAGAACAAGGTTCTGATTCCCGTGCTGGGCGGGCAATACGGGAAAGTGCTGAGGTCGGGTCAATTCTCAATCGAATACGACGGCGAGTCGTTTCAAGTGCGCTACTTCGAACATGTTTTTCCTCTGGCGCCTCGTTCGCTGGCGATTCCTCTGTCGATGGCCGCCAGATACGTCGATGCGCCGACGCTGAACTTCATTGCCGACAGCCTTGCGCGCCTTCCCCTGCCGGACGCAACCGACAGTGAGGTGGTGGCCGCGCGACATCGCGACAAAACCGTGCTTTATGAGCTGCTGCGCCGCTTTTGTCAGGAGACCTCCGGCGCCACCGACGCGATTGGGCGGGCGGTGAACGAGCTCAATCGCGATCACGACGCACTGGATGCTTTGCTGAATCTGCAGAATTACCGGTTGGCCTATTGGCGCACGGCCGACCAGGAGCTGGGGTACAGGCGCTTTTTCGACATCAACACGTTGATTGGCGTGCGCGTGGAACGTCCCCATGTGTTCATCGCCACGCATGCCCGGATTCTGGAGTGGCTCCGGACCGGCGTCATCGATGGAGTCCGAGTGGATCATCCCGACGGCCTGCGCGATCCGCAACAGTACTTCGCGCGCTTGCGCGCGTCGGCTGAAGGCGCGTGGATTCTGGCGGAGAAGATTCTGCAGCCCACGGAGGTGTTGCGGGCAAACTGGCCGATTGACGGAACTACAGGGTACGACTTCCTGAACATGTGCAACGGGCTGCTGGTTAATGGCGAGGGGTTGGAAGAGATCGACAAGGTTTATCGCGAATTCACAGGCAAGTCGGAGGATTTCGATACGCTAGTCCACCAGAAAAAGCTTGCCGTGGCGCATGAGGCACTGGGCAGCGACGTGAACCGGCTGGCGCAATTGTTTGTGGGGATCTGCGAGAACAACCGCGACCGCAGGGATTACACGCGGGCCGAGATCCGGCGCGCGATTCGGGAGGTTGCAGCGGGATTCGCGATCTACCGAACCTATGTCATCCCGCAGCGAAGCGAGATAGGGGAAGAGGACCAGGTTGCGATCAACGCCGCGGTAAGCATTGCGAAAACGCGCAGAACGGATATCGACGAGGGGTTGTTCGATTTCATCAGCGACGTGCTGGCGCTGCGTTCGCGCGGAGAACTGGAAGACGAGTTTCTGCTTCGTTTTCAGCA
>Ga0335074_10000308_pt1 | contig 73526 bp, 66 predicted proteins | sample Lox_Sample_23_FD_206715 | JGI IMG/M metagenome (GOLD analysis project Ga0335074, IMG submission 206715) | Soil microbial communities from Loxahatchee National Wildlife Refuge, Florida, United States - Lox_Sample_2.3 | ecosystem: Environmental > Terrestrial > Soil > Wetlands | place: USA...
AACCCCAGTCCCTAACCTCTCTCATCCACACAACCAGTCGTGTCCACTTCGAAAACTTGTGGACACGACCACCCATTCCACCACAACCGACTATCACTTACCAGACGGCCTGAAAGACACGCTTACCCTCTATTCGCCATTTGGGTTGCTTTTTCGGTCAGTGAGGTGGCGAGCGCCTTTGGACGCAGTCCGACCGTGACGCACTGATACCGGGAGGATTCCTAAGAAATGGGAAGGTGATGGAAGGGAGGGTCTGTAACGGCCGTCAATTCGGAGTGCGCGATCAAGTGACTTTATGAAATGGACCGGCCTCGCAAAAAAGGCAATTTGATAAATACAGGTCGCGTAGATGGAACACTGAGCTGCTCACATTGACGAATTCGACTCTGAATCATTCAAGGAGGACTGATCCAGGTCTCAGATTGATCCGCATTGGTACTATAAGTGGGTAAGTTCTGGATTTAGGTTATTCATCTCGTTTTACAAAATATTTAGGAGAAGAGCTCGATTTACCAGCTGGATCGAACAGAATTCAATGACTATCTTATGTAACGGCTGCTATGGCGATGGGCTGGAGCGCCGGGAGCGGACGGACCGCCCATTAGTCTCCGGAGGGCTGCACGTTTAGCAGTCCAGAACGCGAGTCCGATACCAAATGCTCGTGCCTTCGCAGGAGCAGGAGCAAGACAAAAATGACTCCCAGCGCAATGCCGAAGAAGATGATCCCGCCCTGGTGATGGAGCTGACCGTTCAGATAACCTGGATCCACGCGGGTTCCAAGCATCGCAATGACGAAGATGCGCAGCCCGTTCTTTAAAACAGAGAGTGGAACGGCTAGAGAAACAACAACGGCCTTTCGCCAAAACGAGAGTAAGAGAAGCTGCGCCATCACCAGGGTCGTGATGATGAGCATGGAACTGGAACGGATGCTGCTGCACTCCTGCGCCACCTGGATAATCAGCCCGGGAATGGTGAGTATGACTCCCTGCTGGAAAACGGGCACGCCGATAACCGCGAAGAAGGCGTGCGCCGACCAAGTTGATCCCGACTGAAGCAGCGCAATGAGAAAATCCAGCGCAATGCGTGGTAAGGGAACGAGGCCGAAGAGAACCAGCAGGGGAAAGAGGAACTTGCGCGAAGCCTGAGGGCCAAAGCAAAGAAGGAAGAAGCCAATCCAGGAAAGCACCAGCGCAAAAACTCTGACGGTCAGCAGCATGTCCGCGGTAAGGGAAGCGGACCAGATCCATGCGCTAAATGCGATTGCAATCGCTGCCAGTATAGGGGCAAAACCTCCGCGGAAAGACCTTGGGCTCGCGGCACGAAGCAACCGGCTCTCTGGAAGGATCATGAATACGCTCACGGGCAGAATCAACAGGATGTATGTGTAGGTGTCATTCTGCCACGCAAGTGCGATCGTCTCGTAAAGAGGGCGCCACCCGGCCAAGAGAGAAGCCACAATCAGCGCAAGAAAAACGGAGAGATGTCTCTCTATTCTGAACATGGGTTTTCGAGATGCCGGGTTTAGATTGGGTAGTTGTTCTGGGCTCATCGCACGCAGACGTCGGGAGCAGCCGAGGTCTGCGCATGGTCAGAATGCGGCTCGCCTTCCTTCACGTCCGCCAGTTCGTAGACCAGTCGGCCATTTGCGATCTTAGCGAATGCGAGTCTGGCGCGTTCCGCGCCATCGCCCGAGATGCGCCATGTGCCGTGATTCCCGACCAGCGTCATTTTGCTCCGTAGCCGCCACCAGTCAGCAACTTCACCGGGAAGTGCAAACCACAGATGGCGGCCTGTGCGCAATTCGTTCAACATTGCAAGCAGATCCGCGTATACGGCCCGAAATTCCGGTTCAATGATGTAGTCCGGATGGACCAGCAGTGTAATGAGGCCGCTTTTCGCCAGGATCATCTCAATTTGCAGTCTCCACAGATCAACAGACCGCTGCTTCAGAACACGAAACAGCATATAGTCCTGGACCGTCGTAAGTGGCAATTCAACTAGATCGCCAATGAAGTATGGAGTTACGGTGCAGCATCCGCCGTGCTGTGGATCGAGGTGCGCCACATTCGGCATCGACATGTCGTAAGAAAAATCGAGATGTTCGAACCACTCCGGATTACGATAAAGCACCGCCGACCGGAAACCCTTTGCATCAAATTTCCGGGCAAAGCGGTTGATGAGCGCGGCGCGCTGGCGAAACTCGCCAAGTTCATCGAACAAGCGGCCGTCGTGGTTCAAGTCCTGAATACACAATTCGAATCCGCGGTCACGAAAACCGTTCAGGAACTCCCGCGAAACGGCGTACCGGCCTTCGGGAACAATCTGGAAGGAGCTCCTGAATCCAAATGATTCATCGAGATCCATCACCTCCCCGCAATAATTCCTGCCTTTGTCGGTTTCCACGTCGTGCGTCATCGTTACACACGCATGAGCTCCATCCGGCCAGAACCAGATGAAGGGAATACGATCATGGTGATTTGTCTGTAGCGAATGTGAAAGCAGCGTTTCAGAGATATCCTCGACGGTCGTGTCGACCGGCCACTGGGGGAAACGTCTCTTTTTCCAATTCGCTGCGCGGAACCTCTGAATGTAGCTACGCACGATCGGATTGGTCAGCTGTCGAATCTGATAATACGTGCTTTTTAAGATCTTCTCGAACCCGCTTAGCTGGCAACCTGAGTAACGTTCCAAACGGAGATTGTCAATTACTTCGTCGGGGTCAAAGGGCAGCTTGAGCAAGTTCTCTTGACCCGCACAAGGGAGATCATCGATCTGCGGGCCGGACGGCAGCTGCACCCTCCGCGTGCAGCCTGCAGTTCGTCCATAACATACGGCGGCAGAGTCGAGTTCAAAGTAATCAGCGTTAGGGCTAAGTTCTCCACTCAGACAGTACTTCAGGGAATCGTCGGGGCAGCGGTACCGGTCTTGCAATGAACGAATAAGAGCCGATTTATGATTGCCGTTTGGTATGGTTTCCAAGATTGCTCCAAGATGTCACCTGAAGAGTCCGGCATTCGGCAACTCAAAAACCTTCTCAAATCAGGAACGGATTTCGCCCTCAGCCGCAGGCGAAGTTCGAGCCGCTCAGGACATACTAGCACCCCCTCAAAAGGGAAGGTGTACGACTTTAGATGTAAACCGACCGACAGGTCCCGAGTTGGAATCATCCAAAGTTTTCGGATCCAACTTAGAGATCAGCCGATATGCCTGTATAGCAAGCGTCCCAGCCCCGATGAAAACGCTCGAGGGAGCAGAGCAAACAAGCGCCCCGCAGAACTCCGCCGACGACCGTGCATGGGCTGAGCCCTCGCGTCATTGGGATATCGCAGATAGCTGATTTCTGTCCGCGTGGCCCCCAATCGATCTTTAAACTCGACCAGACTGCTGTTTTCGGAATCAGTCCTTCCTAAGTCGATTTGCTCTGCGCCCTCGGCTTTGCTCTCCTCGATAAGCTTCCAAAAGAGGAATGGCATCCCAGCCAAATGGTGAAATCGGTGATCGGAGCAGCCATATTTGTAGACCACGGTATTACGATGGCGCAAGGTGAAGATGGCTGCGATGGGCACGCCTTCCTTTCGCACGAGCCTGATCCCGGCGTCGGCACTCATTTCACTCATGAGGTTCGCGAACCAGGATTTTGGTTGCGGGAGGAGTCCGTGGCGCTTGCGGGTTATGACAAGGAGATCGTAGAACTGATCAATAAGTTCCTTCGACCCACTTCTTTCGTATTCAAGGTGTTCACGCTCGGCATGCCGGATTCGCCGTTGAAAGCTGCTCTTATGTGTATTCGAAAGAAGCTGTTTGATTGGGAGAGAAAGGTTGAGCGAATGCAGCCAGAAAGTCTGACTGATTTCAAGAGTAGGACTCCACTCGGGCGGCGCAGAAAGGGGACGGAGCTCGATATAACTCCACCCAAACGTGGAGCGCGCCGTCTGCGCCCAATCCAGAATTTCCAGCGTATCGCGCTCTTCGCTTAACAACGGCTGAGCGTGGTCCGAGAAGGGAAGCGACACCAGGCGTGATCCGGTGATCCAACTCTTGATTTCGCAAAATGCGATTCCGGTGGAAAGGGCCTGCCCAGGAGGAGAATATGTAAGCACAACCGGGCGGTAACCGTAGGTCTTAGCCAATGCCCGCAGCCAGCCTGTCCGGTGAAACACTGTTGCTTGCGGGTGAAATGCCACCAGATCATCCCACCTGGAGTCGAGCAATGGGTCGAACGAATACATCTGCATGAAACCGTGACCCAGCCGGGGATAGATCGCTGTATCCAGAATAGACCAAGGATATTCCTCGAAGAGGAAATACCCTTCGGTGGGTTGGGTTTACGTGGTGCTGCGTGCGACTCTGGGAAGCACTACACCCAATGTGCCTTTGCGATTGCCGCCGCCGGCTTCGATTTATCAGTTACGAACCGTTCCGGGGCCGCAACTGTGGCCCGATGGGGCGTGTTCATCTGGTACTGCTCTATTTTGTAAAGGATTGACCGATAGCTCACTTTGAGCAATCGAGCCGCCGCCTTTCGATTCCAGCCGGTTTTTTCAAGCGCGGAGGCAATAGCGGCTCGCTCCGCTTCTTCCCGAACACTGCGAACCATTGATCGCAGCGTTTTGTAGCCCCCGATGTCTGTTACGGATTGGCGAACTGGCACAACCGGCGGATTCGGGGTGGCCACTTGGGGTTGTACAGGCTTCACCACTTCGCTGACCTGGTCCGGCGGCAACTTCTTCGTCTCCGAGACTGTTTCACCAGCAATCAGAATTCGCTTCACCGACTGCTTGAGTTCGCGCAGATTGCCGGGCCATTGATACGACTGCCATGCCTCTTCCGTCGCGAAGGCGAACTCCTTCGGTGCAAGACCGAATTGCCTGGAAAGTTGATGCATATAATGCCGTGCCAGGATAGGCAGTTCTTCTTTGCGTTCTCTCAGCGGCGGCACTCGAACCTCACGGTTGCCGAATTGGCGGGAAAGTTCCGGAACAATCTTATGCTCAGAGTTAGCGCGATCGGTGGGCAACGAACTCGACACTACCACGCGGACATCAATCTTTGCGGCATGGGAGCTTCCCGTCCGCACCATCCGGCCACTTTCCATCACGGTCGCCAGCTTCAGCTGCAACTGCAATGGCATCTCCTCGATCTCATTCAGGAAAAGCGTACCCCCTGCGCTCAATTCGAGCTTCCCGGACGTAGTTTCCGCGGCTCTCACGTCACGCGGCGGTTCGTACCCGAAAATCTCCCGCTCCAGCAGGTCATTGGACAAGGCTGCGCAATCCACACTCGCGAACACGGACTCAGAGCGCGCAGACAACTGGTGCAGCAATCGTGCAATGGCCTCTTTTCCGGAACCCGGTTCCCCCGAAATGAATACCGGCAAATCAGCGTCAGCGAGCAGTGCCACCTGCGCGGTTACCCGGTGCATCTTCGGGCTGGCGCCTATAAAGAGCAGGCCATTTCCAGGCTGCTCGACGCCGTTCGGAGCAATGTCCATCGCCGAACCATCGCGCTTGGCAGCAACGCTACGTACAACGGCAGTCTGAAGCTGGGACGCAGCAAGGGGCGCAACGAGGTAATCATTCGAGTCTACTCGAATCGAATGCAGTTTCGTGCCTGCGAGTTTATTCCGATCAATCAGCAAAATCGGCAATGCCGATCGAAGCTTGCGCAACCAGCGCAGGCAGTGGAATCCATCGGCGTCATCCGAAGGCAAATCGACCAGGAGAAGATCCACTGCCAAATCAGACTGCAGCTTCTCCATTGCTTCCCAGGCGCTCGAAGCTACCGTGAGCTGCCAGAGATTGGACTCGCCTGCCGTACTGATCACGCGCATTACTTCGGGCTCGCGGCTGACAACAAGCAGCCGCACTGTTGCAACTGGGTTTTCCATTGAGTTGATCCTCATCAGATCATCAGGGATGGGACAATAACTGCAACCGCTAACCGCATTTCGATGGAATGAATTGGGGCAAAGGTAGAGACAATGCTTTGATGCGCAGCTGGAGTGGACCAGCTCTCGTCAAACGAAAATCATTGCGCTTGAAGAGCGATGCCGGGCAGGTCTGGCAAGAGCGCCTGCGCCGCCACATGAGCAAAGGAGATTTTGGATTGATTTGCACGTGGCGCTTCCAGCGCGACTGGAATGCGCGTTACCGCCGGACGAAGTTGGCCCGGCAAAACGTGCATTTAAGTTTTCGCAAGAAGGGAAGTCGTCAAGACAAGAGCAGCCGGGAAGGGAGTTCCCGGCTGCTGCTTTTCATCTAACGCAAGCTGGAGACACCGGTCCAGGGTCGAAGAGCAGATACAAATCTGCTCTTCGCAAGTCGTCAGTGCTTGCGATAGGTTCCGTTCAGTGGCTATAGATCGTAGCTCGTTCCCGGTTGCGCATGAAAAAAGCCCCGAAACAAAATAGCGACGCCAGCAGAAGATACATAAGCGCGGCACCGCCTTCTGCCACAGCCAGATTCTCGACAAACATCTCCTGAGCCTCTCCGGATACCCCGGTAGGACTCGGTGTCAGAATCCAGAGATTGGTCAACGTTGCCAGGTACGCTTCGGCTGCACTGGCGTTCGATCCGAATGCTGTCTTGACAGCCGCAACGAGCGCCAAAGCCGTAGTGTCGAGCCCCGTTAGTGTGCCGCCTTGGGTGATATCCCAAATCGCGGATGATAGCTCCGCCTGAGTGACGCCTGTGACACCGCCGTATGAGGAGACGCCGCCGAACATCATACTCACCAGGGTGGCGACTTCGGCATAGCCGGTCACGCCAATGTTGGCATATCCACTGTGGGTACCATTAAACAGGAGGCCAGAGATATCCCCGCTGGCAAGCGACGACGCCTGAATCGCACTAGCGTTCCAGGTTTCTCCAGTCGTAATCTCGTCGCTGAAGTCATCGCAAATCATTCCGGACGGCAAAGGTGCCCCGTTGATGTCAGCGCTGTAGATTCCCGCGCCGTAGTCTCCACCCGAGTTACCCCACGTTGTGGTGTACCCGCCAGTGAACGTCACGGAAACATCCGTTTGGCCGAATGCAGGCAGGCCAGTACAGAGAATCACCGACGCGGCGAATATAGCGATCCCCTTAAAGTTTAATTTCATTGGAAAACCTCCCCTTTGGTCTATAGTCCGATTCGTATTAGTTGAGTTAAATTACGGTAGAGGGTCGCAAACGCGATCCCGCATTCGGTGCCTCTTATTGTTGGTGAATTGATGCTTGTTGTCAAGAATGATAATTTTTGCAACTTGTTCCAAATACGGCACCTAAGTACATAGTTGGCACGCCGAAGGTTGTCGATTTTAGAGTACTGTTTCCCGGAAAGTAACATCCCCATGGTGGTATATCCGGCTGCGAAAAGTTGAAGATTCTTGCGACATAATGCAAGAATTTGCAACATCCGCCGGAGTCCTTGAATACTGCTCGCGGAAGAAGCAGTCTGGACCACTTTCCGGGACTGGAATTTCGGTAAGATTTCCCGCCGGCGCCGTTTCTCTGGGCCCAAGTGCGATGATGCGCCGGGAAATCTTGTCTCGGTCATCGCCTAAGATTTGAGCGATACCAGTTCTTGCTTGATCTCCCCGGCATGAGGATAGGAAGGGTCGAACTTGAGAACCTGTTCAAGGTGCTCGCGCGCCAGCGCCGGCTGATTCAACTTCGCGTACACCATCCCCAGGTGGAATTGGATATCGGGGTTGTTGGGGAATTTCTTCTCTTCTGCAAGTCGAAGGGCTTCCTGAAGAGTGTCCAACGCCAGCGAATACGTCCCCCTGTGGTAATAGACCCAGCCCATGGTGTCAAACACCGCGGGAGAATCCGGAAGCTTCTCTCGTGCGGTCTGTACCAACGCCAGAGCGGCATCGAGATTCCCAGCGGTTTGCAGCATGACTCGAGCAAGTCCCAGCGAGGCTAAAGGATCCTGAGAATGGGTTGCGAGGGCGTTTTGATAGGCCTGTTGCGCATGACTCCAGTCAGAACTCGACTCATAGAGGTTTCCGAGCAAGATCAAAAGGTCCACGTGACCAGGGTTAGCGGCCAGCGCCTGCTGGTCGACCGCGATGGCCTGATTGAGCTGCCCCTTCGCAGCCTGAATCTCGCACAGTTCCATCCAGGCGGCAGAATTGTGCGAATCGAGAGCCGTGGACTTTTCGAGCGCGGCCTGCGCGGCATTCAGATCTTTCTTGCCGCGGAACAACACGTCTCCCAGCAGCGCGTAAAAGACACTGTCAGCGGGTGCCATCGCAATCTGCGCCTTGACTGCGGACACGGCCTTATCCGGTTGTTTCTCGGCGATATATGCTCCCACCAGCCCGCGCAGTGAGTCGAGGGAATTCGGGTTGTGCTGCAGCGCATCTTGATAGGCTGAGATGGCTTCACTATAGCGCGCCTGGCTCAGCCGCAGGTTACCCAATTGGGCGTAGCCGAAAGCATCCTGTGGGCTTACTGCAATGGCTTCGCGGGCATCCTGCTCGGCAGCCTGAAATTGCTGCATGTTGGTGTGAGAGAGCGCTCGCAATGCATAGCCCTCAGCAGCACGGGGCTCAATCCGGATGAGTTGAGTGGCCGCGGAATTGAGCGCCAGCATGTCGCCCTTCTCGAGTGCGGCATTGGCAATCGAGCGCTCGGCCTCAAGGGAATTGGGGTCAAGGCGCAAGGTCTCCTCCCACTCGGCCCAGGCGCGCTCCCGGTCGCCCTGCTTATCGAATGCCACTCCCAGAGCGTAATGCGCTTCACCGTTATCCGGTGCGTTGCGGATGACCCCCTGTAGCGTCTGAACGGCATCAGCTGCGTGTCCTTCACTGATCTGCATCTGGCTGCGATAAAGTAGCGCATCGGAGTCATTTGGGGAGCTCCGCAGAATCTCCTCGTTCAGCTTCTGGGCCTCGTCGAAGCGCTTTACTTGGATTAACAGCTGTATGTACTTCTTCTTGAGTTGGGGGTCATTGGGTCGTTGCTGATAAAGCGCGCCGTAATCAGCAACCGCCTTGTCCAGATTACCAGTGAAAAAGTAAAAGTTGCTAAGATCAAGAGCACTCTGGGCATCATTGGGAAGGTCACGTCTCGCCTGAAGGAGTACCTCCTCAGCAGCGGATGTCTTACCCTCTGACACGAGCAACTTTGCCAGCGCTTCGCGCGGCCCCATGCTTTGCGCTGAAACGGCCATTGCTTCGCGGAATTCGTGTTCCGCTTCATCCAGATGATTCTGCGACGCGAAGAAGTTACCCAGCACCACCCGCGCGTCAACAGAATTCGGATCGAGCTCAATGACCTTTTTCAGACTTACCTCAGCAGCATCGGAGTCGCCGGCCTTCATCTGCAACAAAGCAAGACTCAGATAAGGTTCCCACCGGCCCGGAGCCAGCACGATGGTCTTCTGGGTCTCGCCAATAGCCTGGGGAATCTTTCCTTCACTGGCTAGAAGTGCCGCCTCCAGGGAATGAACTGCAGGATCAGCCTGTCGCTGCCGGAGCAGGAGACTCGCCTGCCCTTCTGCCTGATCAAATTTGTGATCCGCCACCAGCAGATTCGCCAACATGATTCGAGTCTGATAGTCGCCTGGCCGCAACCGGACCACTTCACTAAACTCCTGTTCGGCCCGGTCCTGCTGCTGCAGCTTCAGATAAGTCTCACCCAATTGAAAATGAGCATCGGCAAAAGAGGAGTCAATCGTGAGAGCATTGTTGAACTGAATCGAAGCTTCGCGGTACTTTCCTTTTGCAAAATACTGCTGCCCGCTCTGAAAGTACTTCTGCTTGCGCACATTGGGATCAAACGAGCAGGAGGACACCAGCAAAGTTGCGAGGGCGATCGCCAGACCCAATCGCCTTCTTGTAATCATTTTCATTTGCCTACCTTCAAGGGCGAAAGAACCGAGCTGCGCCGGGTCAAGCCACCTTTGCAACTTTAACAGGGTGAAATTGATTGTTAGCACCGTACGATATTCGCGGCATCCATACCACGCGTCGCGTTGCGGGTATCTACGACCAGCTGGGCGCGGCTTGCTATATCGGCGTAATCATACTGCGAATGATCGGTAACGATGACGACGCAGTCGAAGTCGGGAATGCGGTCGAGCGGCGTACTGGTCATATTCAGAGCATATTTACGACCCTTGCCTACCGTCGGGAAGAACGGATCGTTGTATTCTACCTGGGCTCCGCGCTTCTGCAGCAACTCGATGATCGTGAGGGACGGCGACTCACGAAGGTCGTCAATGTCGCGCTTGTACGCAAGTCCGAGTACAAGTACACGTGACTCGCGCAGCGCCTTACCCCGCTGGTTAAGAGCTTCAACAACATTCTCAATCACAAAATAGGGCATTTGCAGGTTCACCTCACCGGCCAGCTCGATGAATCGCGTCCTGAAATCGAATTCCTTAGCTTTCCAGGAGAGATAAAACGGATCAATAGGAATACAGTGCCCACCTAGACCAGGTCCCGGATAGAATGCCTGAAAGCCGAATGGTTTGGTCTTGGCGGCATCGATGACTTCAAAGAGGTCGATATCCATTCGCATGCAAAGTTGCTTCAGTTCATTTACCAGGGCGATATTAACGCAGCGATAAATATTCTCGAGCAACTTCGTCATCTCGGCGGCTGCCGGCGACGATACACGCACCGTACGCGCAAAAATTGTGCCATATACTGCGGATGCCATCTCGGCTGCCACTGGTCCACATCCGCCCACAACCTTTGGAATGTCACGCCGTGCAACGGTATCATTGCCGGGGTCTTCCCGTTCGGGAGAAAATGCGACGTAGAAGCCAGGAGCGACAGCGTCGCGCGCTACGCGCAGGCCTGTAGGGTTTCCTCGCTCCAGCAACGGGACCACAATCTCTTCGGTCGTTCCGGGATAGGTCGTGCTTTCAAGAATGACAAGCTGTCCTTCATGCAGGTGGGGTGCGATGCTCCGCACTGTACCAGTCACGTAACTGAGATCGGGCTCATGATACTCGTTGAGCGGCGTCGGGACACAAATGATTACGACGTCCATCTGATCAACCTCTGTGTAATCAGAGGTAGCGCGAAAACCATTCTCCCGCGCCAGCTGGATCTCGGTACCTGGAATGCGAACGATGTAAGATCCACCGCTGTTGAGCTTATCGATCTTGCGAGAATCGACATCGAAGCCGGTCACCCGGAAGCGCTCTTCGCTGAATAGGAGAGCAAGCGGCAGGCCAACGTAGCCCATTCCAATAATGCCGATGCGTAAATCCCGGGTATCAACGCGACGAGCAAATGGGCTGTTTGTGGTTATAGACGTTGCGGTCATAAATCCTCATCTGATTAGTAATGGTGAAGTTTCGTTTCGCTCTTCGCCGGAGAGGGAAAGTCAGGTCAGATCTGCACGACCGGCGTTCGTGATCGATACGTAACTTTGTGAAGGTGGGGAAGGCGTCAACAGATAATCCGTGAAAGAGCGCTCGATCCTTTGATGTCCCCAGTTACTGTTCGTGCTAGGCCAAATACACAGCTGGCGTCGAGAGCCGTTTGAAATGGTCATTTTCGGCGAGTCGCGAGACGATCTCGCGGCCGATTGCTAGTGAAGCTGTGGCTGCCGGAGAAGGGACGTTAAAGACGTGCAGAATGCGATTCTGGTGGGCAAAGTAGAAATCGTCAAGCAGTTTTCCTGATCGATCTAATGCTTGAGCGCGAACACCGGAGCCACCAGGCTGAATATCCTGCTCGGTCAAAGAAGGTACCAGCTTCTGCAGGGCGCGAGTGAAAGCCGCTTTGCTAAAGGACCTATAGAACTCCCCCATGCCGCTCTTCCAGTGTCGAATGGCCATTTTCCAGAAACCGTTGAAACAGATGGTCGAGGCCGTATCCCCGAGATCAAATGAGGTTCGTGAGTAGCCTTCACGCTTGAAAGAAAGCACAGCGTTGGGTCCCGCCTCGACGCCACCGTGAATGCGCCTGGTGAAGTGAACTCCCAGGAACGGAAACTGTGGATCGGGCACAGGATAAACGAGACCATTGATGAGATAGTGCTTTGCAGGAATAAGCTCGTAGTACTCACCGCGAAACGGCACGATCCGAAGCCCGAGGTCGAGACCCGCCATGCGCGCGATGCGATCACTCTGCAAGCCAGCACAGTTGATGACAAAGCCAGCGTGCACAGCGCCAGAAGCGGTCTCAAGTACTATTACATCCGATTTGGATACGATTCGCGTGACGCCGGAGTCTGTCAGGACTTTTCCTCCGGTGCCAGAGATTACTTCCGCGTACTTGGCGGCGACCAACTTGAAATCGGTAATGCCTGTCGTGGGTACATGAATACCCCGAATTCCGGCGGCGTAGGGCTCAATCTCCTTGATCTCCGCAGAGTTTAATTCTCGTATGCCGCGCAACCCATTGTCGCGCCCCCGTCGAAGCAACTCGTCGAGCAAAGGAATCTCGCTGTCTTTAGTAGCTACCACGACTTTGCCGCAAATGCAGTGGGGAATATCGTGCTCCTGGCAGAATCGCACGAGATCGGCCATTCCCTGTACGCAGAGTCGAGCTTTCAGCGAACCTGGCTTGTAATAAAGTCCGGAATGCAGAACTCCACTATTGTGGCCGGTCTGATGAACGGCGGTTTCTTTTTCCTTTTCCAGCACTACTAGGCGAAGACCGGGGTACTGCTGAACTAGCTCCAATCCAACTGCAAGACCGACGATCCCTGCTCCTATAATTGCGACATCACAATTTAGATCAGGCATCCTGACCACTCTTTCTCCACTCGTTTTTATACCGAAGCACGCGGCTCAGTTCGGGCCGCCAGATAACTCCAGAGTCCATCGCGCCAGCCGGTGAAAATACTGAGATGGGCAGACTTGAGAGCGGCGTTTTCGAGCACCGAATACTTCGGCCGCGGAACTTTTTGCTGGAAACTCTCCCGGCCGCGCCTTTTCCAATCGCACACTCGAGCCGGCTGCAGCTAAAACCTCGCGAGCGAGCTGGCACCATGAACGACTGGACAATGCAAAGGAGATACGTCTTCCGTTACGAGGGATCGTTTCACCGGGCCTGGCACTAATTCGAAGCTAACCTTCTCAGGAGTTTTCCCGATGTCTCTTTCGGATTCAGTAACAGATCCGATACCCTAGCCGAAATTGCCTTGGCGAGCCTGAGGTTGCTAAAGGAAAGCCCGACCTCTTTAAGCCGCTTTCTTTGAAAGCTCCAAAAATCTCCACGTCTGAAGTGAACCGCGTGAAACGCCATACGCGCGTAATAGTCACTCATCAGCTCGTTGATGCGTTTCTCCAGCTCTGCAGGTTCCAGGTAGATGGAGCCATACGCGCGCAAATCACCGAAATCACTTGTGAAGTAGGCTTCAAAGCTTTTCGAAGTTGTAGTAACCTGCTCAAGATGAAGCCTCTCGTAGGACAATACCTGGTGCACGAAGCCATAATCCATATCCCTCAAGCACTCGTAGCATGCACTGAGGTCTGCTTCCGCTGTAGGATTCGGATAAAAAGAATCTGTTCGTCTGACCAAATCCGCTCGATAAAGGGTAGAAGTCGGATCTCCAAGAATATCCAGGGTGCCTAATAATTGCGCCCGGCCGATCTCCCGGCCAGAAACAACTGTAGCGGAATAGGGGAGTCCGAAGTTTCTCACGTACCATTTATCGCCCCCGCCGCTGAGTTGATAGGAACCGACGAGACCGACTGATGGGTTTGCCTCGGCGAGTTCGACCATGCGAGCGATGCATTCCGGGTACAACCAATCATCGCCGGAGACTACTTTGCAGTATTTGCTCTCAGGAGAAATAAGACCGAAGGCTCGATTGTGATTGGCGATGATTGGCAATAAGCTATCGTTGCTGTGGACCTGAATGCGCCTATCTCGGCGTGCATATTCTTCCGCGATCCGTAATGTGCCGTCCGTGCTGCAGTTGTTTAAGATAATATACTCCCAGTTCGAATAGGTCTGAGCGAGAACGCTTTCAACGCATTCCCTCAGGTATGCCTCGCCGTTGTAAACCGGAGTAACGATGCTGACAAATGGTTTATCCGCAGTGCTCATTTGCGCAGCTCCTTATTCATGACATTGCAACCTTCCTTGAAAAAATAGCTGATCAAATTAAATCGATAGCCTCCACCGGTTAGAAGTAAACTCTTCGGCCAGGCGGCTCTCAACCCTGGATCTCGCGGCGAGCGGTCAAAACGCCATTGGCCTTCTAGACTCGGCTAACCTGCGCCGGAATTATAATCGTTTTACGCTCAGCTTCGTATTTGGCTACAAGTTCGGCGTTGGATATTGAAGGGCATTCGAGATGTTATCTGCGATGCAATCAACTTGCCCGTTGACGGTTCCCGGGAGGGCGGCGTAAACATATTGGTAGCGATGGCCTCTTTTAATCAATGGTTTTTCGAAGTACACCCAAGAGAGACGCATAATCGCATATAGACAAAACCCGGCTAGCGACGTGAGCGCGAATGTCAATAAGCCAGTCAGTCTCGGGTTGGCCTTGCCGGCCAGTCCATATACGAGCCCGATAACCGGGAAGTGAAAAAGATACAAACCATACGCCACGATTCCAAGCTCGGTGAGCAAACGGAATCTGAATAGGCGACTGACGAACCCACTCTGAGTGACGGCCAGCAACAAAATGGAGAGATAGAATAACGCGATTACGGTATAGCCAAACGATACGAATGCGAATGAACCAGTCGAAGCCAAGTGTCTGTGAATCATCTCTAACATACCAATCCCCAACACCGTCGAGGTCGCGCCGACCACCGTTTTGTGTGCGACAAGCCACTCCCAGCAGCCCTGATTTCTCACTGCCAAAGCCGCTAGGACGCCTAGCAAGAGTGTGTCCATCCGGCAGGGAGCTAGAACATATGCTGCCATCGCCACGTTTTTGGGATCAAGCGCGAACCAAAGTGCAATGCGAATGGTCGGAGCGAGAAGCACTCCAATCCCGAGCAGGTACGGCAGTTTCTTAGGGCTGACAAACCTGACCACAAAGGGCAAAGTCAAATAGAATTGTTCTTCAACGGCAAGAGACCATGTTACAGAGAGTGGGCAGCCACCCACGGAGACAACTTTCGCCATCCAGAAGTTCTGTCCAAAAGTTAGATAAGCGTACCACGGTATCTTTTGATCAACGAACAACCAAGCGTGAGTGCTAAGAGGCAGGTAAAAGAGAGCGACGGTCAAAAGGCAAAGTGCGCCGTAGAGTGGCAGGATCCGATAAAAACGCCGTAAGTAAAAAACTTTGAAATAATTGGTGGAATCTTTCGCATCAAGTAGTATCCCGCCAATCAAGAAACCAGAGAGAACAAAGAAAAGATCAACACCCGACCACCCAAAGAGCAATACGCTTTCAAGCTTCCCGGGCAAGACGGAGGGACCTTCGACGGCGATCCAGTGGAAAAGGACGACCGCTAAAACAGCCGTCCCCCGAATACCATCGAGCTCCGGAATGTGACCACGAAAATCCCTCACAAGTTCCGGAGTTACACCCTTCGTTGCCAGTCTCGTAATCATGGGCAATAAAAGACTTCGCGCCGCCGCGCTGGCACTCCAGGGCGTGCTTACCCCAAGACTCTCACTCACTTGGGCTTGTTTTACGTCCACCACAGCCTAGTTTGCTCCAGTGGATCGTACGAAGCACCGCCTCACCTGGAGCGAGTGAAACTCGACGATCTCCGACGACGTGCAGCGTGCGTCCAGATATTCCTGCAATTTAGGCCTCACTTGAGACACCCACCACCCGTACGACATAACCACGTCAACCTCCTTATATCTTTCTGACGCCATTTCGCGCGCCAGTAGCGCTAGGTCATCTGTATGGGGGTCAAAAAGGAGGTCCATCATCCGCTTTTCAAGATCTACGTCGTGGGGATCAAATCTTGTGAGAAGGCCCGTCAACTCAAACGGTGGACCTGACTTCGACAACCCTGCCGCGTAGTAGTGCACCAAAGGCAAACCAACATCGGGCACTATCACCACGAGCCGGTCTCTTTCGGGAAGCTGCACCAAATATTGTGTGGTTCCTCGCCAGTCCGCATTTTGCTCTCGCCGGAGATAGCCCGCTGTAGAGACGACGGCCAGCACGAGAACTACAAGCCCAACGCCCAAAAAGGCTTTCCTACGGTTGCCGACCTGAAATGCAATCGGAGCCGCCAGCAACAGCGGCAACACGGAACAACAGCCTGAGAACACCTGAGTTTGGTATACGGAAGTCGAGATACGACTGTGCGCAAACGTCAGCAGGACCGGACTCAGTGCATACACGGCCAGCGCGGCCGTCTTTCGCCGGTCTGCAATGCGTGCGGCAAGAAGTCCCCCGAGAATGCAGCCCGCGACCACCGCTAAAAGCAGCGGGGTCCACGTCCAAAACCCAAAGAGCCGGGAGATATGAATGTGAAGTTGATCACGAAAAACCGTCTGCAGAGTGCGAGGATCAAAACCGGAAAGTATACAAAGGCCCTCTAGGAGTTCTCCAAATCCGGGTGTGGGAAACTCGGGCAGCCTCCGAATCCTTTGCACCTGCGCAACCAGTGTCGGCACCCATGGTAGGTACAACAGCAATACGACAGAGGCAGCAAGAAGCCCATCCTTGACGCGACCAAGGAGAGTCCTTTCCGCGGGGTAGACCAGCCACAGGACCGCGAATCCAGGCAGGTAAAAGAGCACCATATTATGTGTATACAAGCTGAGAGCCAGGGATAGCACCAGGCCACAGAAGGGGACCCACTTGCGATTTTCAAGGTAGAGCAGCAAACAATAAACACTGCCCAAGGACAGGAAGATAAGAAGTGAGTAAAATCTTGCGTTCCGCGCGTGCCACACCTGAAAGAAAGCCACTGCATAGAGAGCCATCGCGAACCCTACAGCCATTCTGTCCACAAGGATCTTACGCGCCAGAAGGAAAAACAGTGGGATCGAAAGAGTGGCGAACACAGCCGACGGGGCCCGCAGCGAGAACTCCGAGGTTCCGAAGACGTAACTCCAATAGTGAATCAGCACATAAAGCAAAGGAGTGGTGGTGTCCATCCTTAACACGTGCCAGATTTCTTGAGGTGAGAATCTAGAAAGCCAAAGCGTATATCCCTCATCCGCCCAAAGGCTTTGTGAGCCTAAACCCCGCCATCGCAGCCATACTCCAGCAAGGACAATGGCCACAAGAAGCATGCCCCAGAGGATGTTTTTGGCTTGGTCGCGCGTCAACACGGATTTTTTCAAAGGCGATGTTGTGCTCATGATTGCAAGATGTACAAGACGACGGAGGTTGTCAGGTTGCCCAGAATCAAGAAACGGTTTCGGTTTTCAGAAACATGCGGAAGCAATTCACAGCACGACGGACAGTCAATGCGATGGATAGCGCGACCGCTGGAGCACTGCCGTGGTGCGCTTTCTGAAAATCATATTGATATCAGGAGTGGACACGATAGCGAAAGAGTTGGTCAAGTCTGGCCGAGATGAATACCGGGCCTGATCAGAAGCAGCTATTCGTCATGGAGAGTGGAGCCTCGCCAGATCTTTCCATCCCACCAGTATGATGCGATTGCGCTCCAGGGCGTCCTTGAACTCCGGGCTGGTCACCGTGTCGAAGTCGCGCTGCCGCCAAGCCGCGCCAAACGACGGATGGTCCACCGTGACGGCTTCGAGTTCCGCATCATGGTGGCCGGGGTGAACGATGAGGTAGTGAAGACCGGGCTTGAACGAATCAAGCACTTTGATGTAGGACTCTGTCCACTGGTTGCGGGGCACGCTCGAATCGAACACCACCAATGAGTCGAAGACGGTGTCCGTCTCGGAAAACAACGACCGAATCCAGCGGCCGCCGTTCCCGCGTACAGCCAGGAAGGGAATGTGAAGATCGTGACCCACCTTTATCAGGGTGGCGTAGAGTTGCGGCGTGGCCGCCAGCGTCATCATGTGCATGTCGAGGTGGGTCGGGTGGATACCCGTCTTAATCGCCAGCTCGATCTGGGCGCGGATTTCACGCTCCGCTTCCTTGGGCTTGATGTGCGCCGCGGCAGAAGGGACATCGCGGTAGAAATAGCCCTGCGGATCGAGCAAGCTCGGCACCTGGTCCCTGGGCGCCACAGGCCCCCAGCGGTAAGTTTTCCACTCGCTGGTCAGGGTGAGGTGCACCCCCAAGTCGGCATCGGGGTGGGCTTTGGCATACTCGGCTACCTCCGTGAGACAAGGGCACGTAACCATGACGCTCGCGGAACTGATGGCCTTTTGGTCAAGCGCGGCGAAGCTCGCCATATTAACCGAATGGGCCATGGCGACGTCGTCGGCGTGAATAATCACCAGCTTGGCATCGGCAGGATAACCCAGGCGCTCGGCAAGAGTCTTCGTCTGAACGTGAGTGCCGAAGCCCATATCCGCGAGGACGATCGCACATAGCTTCCGGATTTCCTTCAATCTAGGACTCATTTATCGATGTGTTTCGAATAACCAAGGGCCTGCATTCCCGCGGTTGCCTCTCGATCTATGATCAAACGTTCGCACCAACTGAGACGAGAACGCTTAGTGGTACCGCCAACGGAGACCGAGAGTGCGACCTTCTCTTTAATTTCGATTCCCAACCAAGATTCCAATTTGCGGAAGTCGAAATTGCCGCCAATAAGATCCTCGTACTTGATGAACACGCAAGGGAATCCCGCAGGCAACTTGGACCAACTCACCGCCATATGATTCCAGATTCTCGCGAAACTAACGGCCGAATTCATAACGGTATTTGAATAACGGTCCCAGCAAACGTGCCAATTCGAATCGACCAATGAACGATAGCAATCATATGGATGGCGCGACAGAATTATGAACTTGGCCTTGGGGTATAACCACTGTAATAGGGTCGCCTCGGCTGCGCCCAGCCGAACCTCTTTGAAGCCCCAACGGGCATAACCAAGCTCCCTAGCCGGCTCGCAAAGCCAACGATCGACGAAACTTCGAAGCGCCGATCGGAAATCCTTGCCGGGAGGGAAGAGAATGTTGATCCAGGACGTTGGCAGCGAGGAAGAAGGGGGATCGTCGCTGTTTCTCCACTGTTGCATGTGGTATGGATCCACAGAGCCACTAACCGCCTCCGTAATTCTGGATATAAGCCCCATTTGGCTGAGGGGTTCACCCCAAAGAAGCAGGCGCGAGTCGGTGACCAGGATGCGCTGGAGCAACGTTGAGCCCGCTCTCCCACCCGTGGAGAGCAAGAAGATAGGCGCCTCCCCTTTTTCTTCAGCCGAGTCCTGCGCACGAATAGGGATGGCCGCGATAGACTCGGTCAGCTGTTGCACATTTGAGGGGGCTATCTTCTTGCATTGTGCCCAGGCCCAGAACTCGCGCCGGCATCTCCGGCACTCCCTTACAGACCAGCCCAGCCAGCTCGCGCGCGCCCAGGTCCAGAGCCGCGTTTCCTTATATTTCGGGGTTCTCGTCAAATTCCATGTAGCGTTCATGATGATTGCGCCTCCAAGACTACGCGCGTCTATCTTGCAGTCTAGAATCTAAAACGGCTTCGACTTCAACCAGTCTTGGGAAACAATTCACCGCACCACGGACCGCCGATGTCGATCCGATGAAAACTGTCGCAGCTGGTCCTTTCAGGTCGTAGGCTTTCTGAATGTCGTACCTGCCAATCGCCACACCCACATAAAATGTGCCGTGACCCATATTCAGGCTCAACTCGAATCTGCATCTGTGGCTTTCCCCAGGATCGAGACAAAATCGGCTATAGCCTAACTGTTCGGTCGAGGTATGGAATATCTGGTATTGCGTCGAGTCGGCAAGCCAAAGTAAGACGGTCAATTTCTCGACCCTTTCCCGGGCAGTTACCTCGACGTCTATCCAGGCTGTTTGTCCGGACTCAAACGTGCACCGCTCCCCCATTTCGTCGCCGACCGTAACCTGAGAAATATAGACCGGCTTGCTCTCATCGTCGGCACACGGCTCTTGCGCATCTTTCAGATAGTGGCGAACCACGGTATCGGTGTCACCAATGATGGCAACCTCCCCCTTCTTCAGCAGCATGGCCCGGCTGCAGAGTTCGCTTACGGCTTTCAGGTTGTGAGACACAAAAAGCACGGTTGTGCCTCCCTTAAGGATCGAGCTCATGCGTTCCATACATCTTTGCTGGAACATGTAATCGCCTACGCTCAATACCTCATCGACGATTAGAACCTGAGGATCAACGTGCGCAGCCACTGAAAATCCGAGCCTGGCATACATGCCGGATGAATACCGCTTCACGGGAGTATCGATGAACTCCTCGAGCTCCGAGAAGGAGATGATCTGATCGAGCTTTGATTCGATTTCGCGCCGACTCATACCCAGGATCGTTCCGTTCAGAAAGATGTTCTCTCGGCCCGTGAGGTCGTGATGGAAACCGGCGGATACCTCGAGCAGCGCGGAAAGGCGGCCATTCACTACCATGCTTCCCTTTGTGGGCTTCATGATGCGGCTCAGGATCTTCAGAATGGTGCTCTTGCCCGCGCCGTTTTGGCCGATGATGCCAAATGCCTCTCCGGGCTTTACCTCAAAGGACACATCCCGGAGAGCCCAGAACTCTCGTTGATCGTCGCCAGCAAGGTCCTGCCGCTGGAACATCCTTCCCGTTAAAGCCGGAACCAGATCCCGCAAGGAGTTAAACACCTCTCCCTTTCGGAATTTCTTGTACACATGCTCCATCTGAAGCGCGGTGTCGGACATGGTTTCTCAGTTCCCCTCAATCTGTTTTTTCCCCTTCTCTGCGCCTCTTTGACAGCGCGCCTCCGATTAAGCACTAACGTTTCTCGGGACCTAGGCAATCATCGACTAGTCGCGAGTTACATTAACTTGCTTGCAACAGGGAGGGCTGCAGGCGAGGCAGGGCAGCGATGTGCCGAGGCAACTACGAACACGCCACCGGCAAGAGTTACCAATGGAATCAGCCATAAATTAAACGATGGGACATTCGATGCTATAGCAGGCAGAAGAAGCAGACCCGACGCAAGGCAGGAAAAAACGCACAGCAGCGAGTTTACGGATGGCCACAGACCGATGCAGGCCACCGCTACAAGTACCCCTAGACTTGCCGCCATCAATGGAATCCATTGGTCACCATCTTCTGAGATCACTGCACATTGACGATCTTCTTTTGTCGTATACCCTGCTCCACTCCTATCGGCGGGCGCAACAGAGCGATCAGCAGCGGCGTTACTGACAGACTGTCCCCTCATAACAGCCGCGATTTCGTCACTCGTGAGAGCGAACGAGTAGACACGCACATCATGGATCAAGCCAGCGAATCCAAAGTTTTCCGAATCGCTGCGCCGGGCTATGTAAACAGGCCAGCGAGAAGTGCGTTGAGTGCTCGCTATCGGGCCAACTAATGGGCCGTTGTCGGTCTTCCCGTTCAGGTAAACGTCGAGTGTGTGTTTCGAGGCGTCATAAACTCCGGCTACGTGATACCAGGTGCCCGCGACGAGAGGCGTGGCTCCGTATCGTGCCATGAGATTCCTGAGATTTCCACAGGGGCTACCGAGTTTAAATCCGATCGTCCGCGGACCTTTGTCGATGGTCGTGTCCAGCTGATAACCACGAAAACCAGACTCCTCTTCACGAAATTGCGAGACGATTGCCGCATCGTCGTAGGGAAAGGAGGAGGAGTTGATCCAGGCGGTGATCGTCATGCTCCCGGCAAGTCGAAGCGCCCTTGAGCGGCCAATGTCGACGTATTGCGTGCTGCCGTCGAATACGGTCCAAGTCCCCATTGGGCCAGAAACACGTTTAGGTTCTGTACTGAATCGCCCATTAAGGCCGTGTCCCGAAGAGTCAAATGCTACTCGACCACTGGTTTCGTCGAGCTTCCAGTAGGCCTCAAGAGTCCCTCGTTGCGAAGTAGTTCCACGCGCATTTACCGGAGGGCCCTCCTCGATCCATATGTAAGCCATCAGCCCGAACGCACCCGCGGCGGCTACCAGCGACATCCATCTGTTCAATCTCAAGGCTGGTGAGCGAATTTTCCAATGTGCACAGAGGATGGCGCCTAGGAGTGCGCCAACCGAGTTCATAATCAAATCGCTGACGGAGGAGTCGCGGTTCAACATCACCAGTTGACCTGTTTCGGCAAGGCCTGACATCAAGGCTGCGGCGGTGACAGCTCGCAGCACGCCGTATTCCCCTAATACAAACCCTACAGGAACGAATCCCAGGAGATTCACAAACGCGTGCGAAACATCGAAGCTCAAGTCCACAGCGGAATGATGTCCCAGCGGCAGTAACTCGACGGGAATAGCAATTGCAGCGAGAACCAGAAATATCACTGGAGCGCGCAATTTGATTCTAGTCACCATAACTCAAATGCTCTCAGCGAATGCCGGCTCGAGACGCTTAAAAAACAAATAGCCGCCAACCAGTGCGGCCGTACTGAAAGCCAGGCTATATGCAATCCACAACGGATCCGGCAATGACCTGTGGGTGACACAGGCGCTGAGACCTTCCAGGAGAGGCGCCACGGGATTCAGCAACAGCCATTTGGCTTTATCGCCAAACATCCGCGTATCATAGAAGACCGGAGTAAAGAAAATCCCGAACGTCAGTATGACTTCGACGATATATTTCACGTCGCGAAAGAAAAGCCCGGCCGCTGATCCGATCATCCCTATACCGCACGCGAAAACCACGATAGTCGCCAGCAACAAGGGCGCCCATAGTAGCTGTATGCTCCAACCGACCTGTATCGCAAACAGGAAAATCAGGAGGGCGCCGGACGCTACGAAAAGATCGAAGAGGCTGGCCATGACGGCTGCCAGCGGGAAAATCTCCTTGGGGAAATATATCTTTGTGACGAGCTCTTTATTGTTGATAAGACTGCTGCACGAAAATCGGATACTGGAGACAAGAAACGCCCAGGGCAGGGACTTCACCGCAACACTCGCGATGTCCGCTTTGTTGAGCGGCACATGGGCCGTGAAAGCATACGCAAAACGAACGACGATTCCGGACATTACGATCAGGACGGGCATCAGGATCGCCCAGAGGAATCCCATCACCGATTGCTTGTACCGCACCTTGATGTCGCGGTACGTGAGCATCCAAAATAGTCCGCGGTAGTTGTTTAGTTCTCGGAGGTACTCTTGCATCTGTCCGCGCTCCCTCACTTTGCGCTTTTCGACTGAAGGGCGTGCTATAGGGAGAGACTCTCCAGGCTCGCCAGGCGCGAGCTCTTCGGGGAGCAGTTGATTCGTGTCCTCATTCACGGGACTCTCTTTCATCGGATCGAGCCAAGAGCAACTTTGCGAATATAGAAAGCCTCGGCGTAACCGCTCGAAGCGTTGCATTCCATGCCCCGCAATCGCATGAGCGAGAAAAACGTATCCTGCCGAAACCAGCGCTTGCTCTGCTGGGACTGAAACGCGTCGAGGATGTAACGAACCTTTTTGTCGCACAACTCGGATTCGAGCGGCACGAACAGATTCGGTTGGCCGAGGTCGCCGTCGTATTTCGGAATCTCGTACTCCATTATGAAATGATCCCGAAACGTGTTCCAGGTCAGTTCCGCCAGCAAGCGATGGTCTTGGTGCGCGTCGTGGCGATTGTGAGTGAAGATAAGATCCGGCGACGTAGCCTTCAATTCCTCAAAGATTGCCTTCACCTCACTGCCGACAAAGGGCATGAAGCCATCCTGAAACGTCTTGAGCAATGGCCCCCTGAGCGCCGTGGATCCGGCAAACAGTTCGGCCGAGCGCTTGGCCTCTGCGGCCCGCACTCCCACGGCACTGAACACCACCCAGTGAAACACAGCGTTCGGATACTGGCCGGCGAGATGCAGAATTGTGCCGCCGCAGCCGATTTCGATGTCGTCCGAGTGCGCTCCTAAACAAAGAACTTTGAGGGGCGATGCCGCATCCAAAGGCAGACTTAAAGAAAGCATCGATGGGGCATGCTCCTGGCAGCGAGATTGCTTATGATTCGTTGAGTTGGTTCAGACATTTGCGAGTTTCTTCTCCTTTTAGAAATCTGCATCCGGCTGGCAATTCCTTTAAGCGGTGGCTCGCAATCGCAGACAATCCTCGGCGGCCGCCCACACCCTTGGGCGGACCGCTTCCCACGTCCAGTGATCCAAGTAACGACGCCAAGCCCTTGCGGCGATTTCAGCGGCCAGGGCAGGTTCCCGGATGGCACGGACACAGGCAGCGGAAAAGGTGGCGGCTGTGTCGGCAAGAAACATATCGGATTCGTTCACGGCTGCGTAACCGTGAGCACCCAAGGTTGTGGACACAACTGGGCACTTCAGACTAAACGCCTGCGCGATTTTGACGCGAGTGCCGGCACCAATGCGAATGGGAACCACCATGGCGGACCAAGTCCCGATCTCGTCAGAAGGATTCGTGAGCCAGCCGAGCGCGTCGACGTCAGTCCCGGCAAGGGTGCGGATGGCATCACTGCCCTTGCCAATGAGTCGCAATCGTGCGTTCGGCACGGCAGCTTTGATTTGCGGCCAGCATTGATCTACAAACCATTGAATTCCATCACGATTTGGGATGTATTCGAAGAATCCGATAGACCCGATCCGAGGAGGCACTGCGGGATTCCGAACCGGCTCGATTTCCGGTTTTTCAAATGCGTTCGGGATTACGTGGACAGGAACTTCGACTCCGAGTTCCGTTAAGTATCGCTGGTCCTCCTCGCTGCATGTGCAGAGCAACGTAAATCTTCTTCCAAGCAGCTTTTCTCGCCGTTTCCACACGATTGCCTTGCGAAGAGCCGAGAAGTGAGCCCACGTGCCGGTTTGAGTATTGAGGTGCGTGCGTACGTGAGAACTCTGAAGGTCATCAATATCCAAGACAGAGTTGGGCCAGGAGGAAACAGGAAACATGTCGGCAGTATGGATCGTTGAAAACCAGACCAGATCAAACGAGGGGATTCGACCGAGAATGCGACGAACCGCGTCATCTTCCACGGCGAACCCGTTTGGATATGGTTGCTCCGGATCTACAGTCCGTCTGATCTTTTCGCTCAATCCACTATTGGAACGAAGCTCAAACCGATATGTGTGTGTAAACTCAAATTCGGAATCCGCACTTGAACTTGACCCGATGCCTTCCAGCCCGATGACCTCCACGCGCCCGATCTGCTGGAGTGCACGGAGTATGTTGAGGGACCTCACATGCGCACCGCACTCACTGGGCCAGATTCGCGTGACGTAGAGGATGCGCGGCGATCCGTTTCGCATAGAAATCTCGATTGAGTAAATCTCCAGCCAGAGCGTTGCATTTAAGAAGGGCGAAGTACCGTTGGCGCTGACTCCGCGGTGGACTTTCTTTGACCGAAGGCAAGTTCGAAAGCTTGCCCGAGAGAAGTTGACAGTAGAAGGCGCCAGGTGAATCTCTGGGCCGGTTCAGAGGCTGAGAGCCAACGGTAGAGCCTCCTGGGACACTCGAAGCTGAGCAGCTTGACAATGGTGAAATAGCGGCGCGGGATACCATGAACGGCCGGCTTGCTCTCTGTTTCGAGCGCAATGTACCGTCCCATCTGAAAGTACCTATTCAAGATGTACTTCCTGCTGATTCTTTGGGTGTCAAATGGATGGCGGATGACTGCCTGCGACTCGTACCGCAATCTTCCGCCGCGCCGAAGAACACCCTCGCCAATGTTTTGGTCTTCACAATTCGTGGACCGAGCACCCGGCAAGCCGGGGCCGATGTCTGTGCGGAACAGCCCATGCTCGAACACGTCGCGCCGGAAGGCCATGTTGGCGCCGTAAGGAGCGAGGCTCATGTCGCGAGATTCGTCGCCCAGATCAAAACTCCCCCACAAGACACCGTAAGTGTCACGCGGGACCCAATCCGGGATCGGGGCCGTATTCAGGGGGAGAATCTTTCCACCGGCCCCCTGCCATTCACCGGAAAAAAGGTTTCTTGTCAAATTCCAAAGCCATTCCGGTTCGGCAATCACATCATCATCCGTGAAGGCCAGCACGTCTGCCTGGGTCTCGCGAACTCCCCTATTCAGCGCGAAAGATTTTCCCTGGCGCGGCTCGAATGCGTAGCGGAAGCGTCCCGGAAAACGGCTCGAAAAATCTTCGACGACCTGGCGCGTCCGATCCGATGAGTTGTTGTCGATCACCACGATTTCCCATTGGACAGAATTGGGAACCGTTGAGGCAGCAAGACTTTCGAGAGTTTTCGCCAGCGTATCGCAGCGATTATAAGTACAGACAATGACCGTCGCTTTCATCGTCTTCCGCCAGCCGATACTCGAAATTCCGGAAGGCCCGGGGCTAGAACGCTCTCAATGCACTGGGCCAAAAAATCTTCCCCGTTGTAGACGGGAGCGCGCAACGTAACTAACCGCCCTTGGCCCGGGCTCATATCGTTGCTCCTCGAGGGAATAACTGATCGAATTGAGTAAACAGAGTCTTCTCATAACAGGCGGCCTTCTCGGCCATCCGGTTCTTGATTGCGTCCCGGTTCGCCACTAGAGATAGGAACGTGTCTTTCATCGTGTTCGCGTCGCACGTCCGGATGTCCACGCAATATTTGGCCAGTCCCAGATCGTTCATCAAACTGGCAACTTTGGGGTGGGGCGACAACGCGAGGACCGGCTTATTCAGAAGATGAGCAAATACGACCCCGTGAAAACGGGAGGTAACGATGTAATCCATCGGCCGCATCGCCGACAACAACTCGTCGATTCCCGCGACATGCTCGCACTTTACCTTGTGCGGCAGGTCGCCACTGGCGCTCCCTAAGAGTGTGTGGACTTCCTCAATGGCGTGCGAATCAAATGAGACTTCTGTGCTAAAGAGGGTCAAGCGGTAATGATTTTGGCGGAGCCAGAGGCCAAAGGACGCGACTTCGCGAATGTAGCGTTCATAAACGGCTTGGTCCTTTTTGAAATAAACCCGAGGGTCGCAATAGGCCATGGGAGAGAGCCCGACCAGAAGTTCCTGATGCCCTGTGCCATTCGTCGCCAGGGCCGTCGAGGGACTCAGAGCATAGACGCAATCAGCCGAGACCTGGCTTTTGCCACTGAATCCAACCTTTTGCACAAGGTCTCTCGAGTCGCTATCCCGAAAGGAAACATAGTCTGCGAGACCGAGAGCGCTCCTGACAAACCATTTCCCCAAGAAAGAGTCCAGCGGGCCGGCGCCGACGTTGAGAACGTAGCACTGTGCGCGAGATAACTTGGCCAGCAACGTCCATTTGAAAACCGTGTACGGAAATCGCCAGGGGCCGCCCCAAGAGTCCAGCAGTTGGCCGCCGCCGCTGATGATCAATAAATCGAACGGCTTTACGATTCGAAATGACGCGCGCAGAAAGGAAGTCTCCTTGAATATTCTGCGGGGAGCTCTGACCGTTAGAGTCTTAAGGGTTTGAAGAAGCCGATACAGAAGCGGAACTCTTCGTAGAGTGTCTTTCAGCTTGTTCTGGGCGGGGGAAGCGCCGATACCGTTTCCTTCGGAGCGGTTTCCAAACTCGGCTCGAATCGGGTAAGCGGCAACCCCGTGCCGGAAGCGGCTGTCATCCGGGTTCATCGAGAACAGAACGATGTCCGCGTTGGGCCAGCGGTTTCTAATGTGTTTCATGACCGCTGCCTGGGTGGCGTCATCCCCAAGATTTCCAAAGCCTATGTGATCCACAAGCCCGATTTTTCGAACCGGGACAGCATCTGAATGCGGGGATTGCGAGGTCCTCAGGGGTCGCATTTTGCGGTCGTTCTCGTACCCGTTCAACGAAACGTGCGGCTTGGAAGGGGAAAGCGAAGCTAAAGCGAGGGAAATCAAACGCGCACGGTCTCCTTCATAAGTTTTCCGCTGCCGTTATTGGATGCATGACCTATGGTTGGGGACTTCCACAACTGCCAAGGAGCGACGCCCTTGCCGGCCAAATCGTCCAGCTCTTGTTTCTCTTTAAAGGTATCCATGCTCTTCCAGAAACCGTCGTAAGCGTAAGCCATTAAGTTTTGGGTTTCGATAAGGCGGCGAAAAGGTTCGTGCACCAATTCTTCGCCGTCATTGATGGAATCGAAAATCGAGTGCTTGAAGATGAAATAGCCACCATTGATGCGGATTCCAGAATGATCCATGCTTTTAATATCGTGAACGAGTCCGTCGCTGCTCATGGAAACATAATGGCAGCTCAAAGGAGGCCGCACACAGAGAAAGCCTGCCGTCTTATCTAGCTGATGAAACCGCTCGATGAGGTGCGGAAGGTGGAAGTCGGTAAGATTGTCGCTGTAATTGGCCAGAAAGACTTCCTCTTCGCACAAATAGCGCTCAGCGGCTTTCAGGCGTTGGCCGATATTCGAATTAGCGCCGGTATCAACAAAGGTGATGGTCCAATCGTGAATATCGGAGTTAAATACCTTCAACTCTTTGCCGCCGTTTGACAGCACGAAATCATTGGAGAGGAATTCGGCGTAATTGACGAAGTAATTCTTGATAGCCTCGCCACGGTAGCCTAGACAGAGGATGAAATCCTTGTAGCCGAAATGGGCGTAATACTTCATGATGTGCCACAGGATTGGGCGGTCGCCCACGTGGACCATCGGCTTGGGAATATTGTCCCCAGCTTCCCGAATTCTCATTCCCAGCCCGCCGCAAAACAGAACTACTTTCATGGCGCACCTTCCTTCGACGCTTCGGCGCAGAAACTTCCAGGGTGGATTCAGACCGGTCAAGCCTGCCGAACCGCTGCAGTGGAGAGCGCCTGTTCGGCAGCCCTTTCGCCGGTCTTGAAGCTCTCGTCTGTCCACAGGTAGCCCCAGTCGCCATATCGTCCGCAATAGGCGATACCGAGGTCATCAAGATAACCATGGACGGTCTGGAGTGCCGCCGCGCGGTCCAGATCAAAGATGATGTTAGCGTATCGAAGCATCATGGCTTTTTTGTGCAGGATCTTGTCGTCATCGTGCAGGTAGCCGCAGCGGCGCAGGTCTCTGATGACCGGCTCAATGCAATCGTCCGGCGAACCGGTAAGGGGCTTATATTTTTCAGAGAAGTAGACTTCCGCTTGAATGCTTCCAGTGCCTGGAGGTGCGTTTGTCGCGGAAAGCATGTGAGGGAAGCTGAGGCGCGTAAAGCTGACGTCCTCGTCATAGAAGTACGTGATATGGGCGCGAGAAATGTCTGGACGATCCACGCCGATATTGACCAGCACCAAAGTTGAACATGCCAGCCGCCGCGCGGCATCGACGACGTCCGGTGGCGCGCTTTCGATCATCCGGATGAGTTCCGGCAGCGGCACCGAAGAAATCAATGAGTCGTATTGGGCGACTGTGCCGTTTGAGAACTTGAGCCGCTTGTTGCGAGGATCGACGGAGACCAGTTCGTGGTTGAACTTGAGGTTCCCCAGGGGAACAAACTTCCTCAGATAAGATATGAACCCGCCTTCCTTGGGATAGCGGAAGTGAGTGATGTAATGAACCTGGGGAGCCGATGGCGACAACGCGCCGCGGAGCACCTCCTCCAGAGTGGGGCGATAGATACGTGGCCCCAGCCAGTCGACGCTCATATTTTCGGCGGTGGTCAGGTGGTATTTCCGAGTGTACTGCATTGGAAAGAGCTCGGAGAAGGTCCGGCCGAAGCTAGCCAGCAGCCAGTCCGCGTAGTTATTGACTTGACGCTCAGGGGCCTGGCGTTCCTCAACAAAGTCGTTGATCACTTTGACGATGACATCTTCCGGCAGCCCGTGAAGATGAAGCTGCACGGGATGCTGCGGCCAGTAGCCGCGCCAGTAATTATTCAAATCGATCTGCAGGGCTTCGTACTGGTGGTCCACGCTGTCTGCGAAGAGATCTTGTATGCGCGGATCTTTGGTGAAGGAGATATGCGGTCCGATATCGAACAAGAAGCCGTTGTCAAAGCGGAACGACGCGGTATGGCCTCCGTGGTAGCTATTCTTGTCGTACATCACGGGAGCGATGCCCTCGCTGTGCAAGCGATAAGCGGCGCCGAATCCAGCCATTCCGGTTCCGAGGACGACGATGTTGGGGTCGGGCATTGAGCTCAGCCTTCCTGCGCTAAGTGAGGTTGTGTGCCAGCGGCGTTGATGCCGCCGATGAATCAGAAGTCTTTATCAGTTCTTCATACCGCTCGATTTGCATTCGAGTGAGGTTGCGAAGGTTGGCGCCGGCCTGGAACGCGCGATACCATTCGCCGATCCATGCGAGCGCCTGATCCAAGGGCAGCATTGGATGCCAGTCCAGCAATGCTCTCGCTTTGGAAATATCCAGCTTGAGGAAGTGGGCCTCGCTCGGGTGGGCCGCGCGATCTTGAATCCAGGAGGCGCCATTTCCCCAACACCGCACCAATTCATCCGCAATCCAGGCGACCGGCTTGGCATCGGTATCCACAGGCCCAAAATTCCAGGCCGAGGCAAAGTCGGAAGGCCTCTCAGAAAGCCGTTCCGCGAGTGTCAGGTACCCGCGCAGCGGCTCCAAAACAAACTGCCACGGGCGGATCGCTGAAGGGTTGCGGATCAAGCAAGGATGGCCGGCGAAGAAAGCCCTCATGAGATCGGGAATGAGCTGGTTCTCCGTCCAATCGCCACCACCCACAGCGTTCCCGGCACGGGCGCTGGCAAGCGCAATCTGGTGGCTCTCGAACGATGCAGAAGAGAAGAACGATTCGCGATAGGCGGAAGTCACTAGCTCGGCGCAGCCTTTGGAATTCGAGTACGGATCGCGGCCGCCCATGGGCTCGTCTTCCCGGTATCCCCAGACGCACTCGCGATTGGAATAGCACTTGTCGCTGGTAACATTTACCACCACGCACGTATGACCCAGCTGTCTGACTGCCTCGAGAACGTTAACCGTCCCCATCACGTTAGTGGAGTAGGTTTCGACCGGGTCCTCGTAGCCGCGGCGCACCACGGACTGCGCAGCCATATGAATCACCACGTCGGGATTGCAATCGGCCAAGGCGGCTCTTAGCCGCGGAAGATCGCGCACATCGGCATGAATGGATCGAACGCTATCGGCAACCCCGGCCTGTTCGAAGAGACTGGGCTGCGTAGGCGGCTCAAGCGCGTATCCCGTCACATTGGCGCCTAGCAAGTCCAACCATAACGACAGCCAGCTTCCCTTGAAGCCGGTGTGACCGGTGAGGAAGACGTTCCGATTTTTCCAAAAAGAGTGATTAGGCATGAAGTGCCGGGTTGCCGAAGCAGGGGGCGATTTTCACGAGAATCTCCCCGCATGAGCCGGCAGGGAAGAATGCGATAAATGCGTCGCTAGAGACCAGCGTGAAGCTTGTTCGCGCCAAAGCTTTGCGGCGAGGCCCGCAGGGGGCGCTACCAAATCGTCAAAGCTGAGAGCGCGGTCCTTGGCAACATCCGCGCGCAATACGCAACCCTCTGAAAGGGCGATGGGGAGGGCATTCTCCGCGCGAGCCTTTGCCGCGTTGTCGATTAGACCATAGGTGCAGAACCCTCCGACGCCGTCGAGCCGCTCGCCGGCTTTCAGGTCGCGTTTCGCGATGGCCAACACTTCGCAAACCGGCTGCGCGATGGGCGCCACGGTAGCATCCTCGTCGATCACTGCTCGGCCGATGGTCGAAGCGATCTGGATATGTGGCAGGTGAAATGGCGTGTAGAAACTGTAGAATGGTCCGTCGCCGAGTTTATAGTAAGCAAACTGGACCTTCTTGAGCGCAGACCCCTCATGGACAATCACAAAAGCGCCCGTGTAAGGCGCCGCTCCCAGAGCAAAGTCAACCAATCCCGTATCGAGCATTTGGTCGGACGGAAGAAGAGAGGCCATCTCTCGGACGTCGTTGCAGGCGGGACCGTACATTCCACGCTGACCAGCATGGAAGCCCGTCGCATTGGCTAGCACAGTCGCCTCCATGGAGAGCTTCGTCGAATCGGCAAAGGAAGTCACTTTCTTGACGTCCTGGCCGTTTCTTTGGGCAAACGCCCGCTGGGTATCCGGGTTCCGATAATAATCCACCATGCCCTTGACGTTGCCCGCGGCCACGGGACGCATTCCTAGAGAACGCAAATAGCGAAGCAGGGTCATGGCCACGCCCGGTTCATCGCCGTCCGTGTGGGTGAGCACTACGCCGGCGCGGTCCGCCTTTTCCTTCAGGATTGGCCCGATGAGCGAGTCCAGCTCGGCATTCACCAGTACAACGTGCTTGGAATGCTCTAATGCGTCGAGAACCACCGCAGCAGCGGGCTCAACGCTTCCCGTCACTTCAACCAAAATGTCGATGGCGTCGCATTCGGTAAGCACGGACGGGTTATCCGTCAAAACGGGGATTCCGCGAGAAATGGTCGTTTCGGCGTGTCGTGCAGATTCAGAGCGGCTCCATTCCGAGATTCCCGCCTCCCGGAATGCCAGTTCTCCGTGTTGCAGCGTGCGGTTGGCGATGGCCACCAGGCGAATTCCCGGCACAGGCGTTCCCAATTGCAGCGCGATAGCCCGGCCCGTCGCGCCCGCGCCGATCATGCCTACGCGAATCGGATGACCTGCTGTCTCACGCTGTCGAAGCGCAGTTTCAATGTTCATAGGTACTTCCTTGTTTGTCCACGAGCGGCCACTTGCGATCCTGATCAGATATGACGGCAGCGGCCAAAGGCCATTGAATGCCGAATGCCGGATCGTCGAATCGCACACCGGCAGCGGCGCTTGGGTTATAAAACGCCGACGTCAAGTAGTACATCTCGGTGTAATCCTCAATGGTCTGGTATCCGTGCGCGCAGCGCTCGGGAACGAAAAGCATGCGTGCGTTCCCGGGAGTTAACTCAACGCCGAACCAATTTTTATAAGATGAGGACTCTGGCCTGAGATCGAGCACAACGTCGAACATTGCGCCTCGCGTGCACCGGACCAGCTTGGCCTCCACAAAGGGCTTTGCCTGGAAATGCATGCCACGAACTGTACCTTTCCGGACGCTGTAGCCCATGTTGGCCTGGACGGGCGAGAAGCTCACTCCTTGCTCCGCAAACTCTTTGGAGCACCACGCGCGCAAAAATCGTCCTCGATCGTCCTCGTGCGGATCCGGGTCGATAACAAATGCGCCGATTATTCCTGTCTGCGTAAAGCGCATTCCATTACTCGACGGCAAAGCACGCTAAGATGCTCGCCATAAGTTGCTCACATGCTTCCGCGGATGAATTGGCTCATTGGGCCTCGGCGATCTGGAAGGCTGAAGCATAACGAATCCGCCAATCGGCTCTGGTATCGCAGAATGGTTCCAATCCATAATATTCCAAGGGCCACCCTCGTCTCAACGAGACATCGCCTTCGTGGATCTCTCGAATCAACTCTAGCACTGGCGTCCAGCGAAGGTCGCGTGCCACGCGGGTTCGCACGTCTAAATCGATGCCCGAGACGAACAAATACCCGCCGGGCTTGACGGTGCGCGCGATATTGCGCAGGCAGCGTTCCGCGGGCCCGGGCTTCATGTGGCACAGGAAGTTCTTTGCCAGGACGATGTCCTGCGGGCCTAGAATGCCGGGGAGTTCGGGATCGGCCGCGTCCCCGCGCAACCAGGAGATTCCTTGCTTGATCCATGATTTGACCTCGGCCCGGTCACCCTGGATCTCGAACATCGATTCCATCTCGTCGGCAGTCACGCGTTCGAAAATCCACGCGTTTTGGTCTCGCTGGGTGTTTCGATGGACATCTTCGTTGTTGGCTGTTGCGCCTGCATCGCCGTTTGTGAGGGAATAGGTCCCGCGTTTAGCGAAATCCACAATTTCCTGCGAGATGTCAACGGCCTGAATACGAAAATTCAAGTCCGGACGCGCCGTCCGGAGGATCCAGGCGACGGAGTAAACTTCCGCGCCCTTGCTGCAGGCCAACACCGAAAGATTGATCGTGGAACCAGGCGCGCTCTGGTCCACTAACCGGCGCATCAGTTCCAGTTCCGGCCGATTCCGGAGGAAGAACGTCGCGAAGTATTGCTGTCGTTCCGCCTGAAGTCGGACCAGGGCATTCAGATGTCTGCCGTAAAGATGGCCCGAAAACCGTTGCAACGAAGCAGGGAGATGGTTCCAAATCCGCCGTCCGCGCGACACGTAGGCGCCGAGGCACCTCTTGCCGACTCTAAAGGCTGCGTACTGAAGAGGAATTGCAGAGGGCCGGTCATTTGCCACCAATGTTTGGCGGATGCGATCAAGCGCGCGTTCTCTCATTGTCAATCGTTGTCGCCCCGGATCTGCTCTTGCCGGATTGCTTCTTGTAAGTAAGCGAGAATATTCGTGAACGAATCGAATCGCGCGGAATCCTTGTCGTCGATACCGATCCCGGCATCTCTTTTGATCGCGGCGAACAGAGTGATTGTAGATAACCAGTCCCAACTTGCAGTTAAAGCCACGCTCGCCTGTTCTGGGATGTGGGGTCTACGCTACCATCCGAAAAAAGCTCAGCTTACCGCGCGCCACAACTGTATCTTCAATAGAGGCAACTCCCTCAATCAAGGCTGCTTCCCCTGTCATCTTAAGGATCTTTACTTCCATGATCATGGTGTGGCCTGGTAACACCGGCACGAGGAATCTCATGTCGTTTACAGAAGCGAGCGCCATGAACTCTCTTTGGTTCACTCCTTTTCCAGAAGAGTAGCTAAACAGAAGAGAGGCTGCCTGACCTATGGCTTCGATGATAAGCGTTCCAGGCATGATCGCATAATCGGGGAAGTGTCCCAGAAACTGAATCTCGTTGCCAGTGACATTCTTGAGGGCTTTGACCCGTTTTCCCGGCTCTAACTCAAGTACGCGATCGACCATCAGCATCGGGAACCGTTGTTTGAGGCACGTCTTCACCTCCTCAAACGTCATGCTGATGCGCAGGTGTTCAGAACCCTGATCGTTGACCGTTTGGACGCCCGAGGAATCAGTCATCATTTCCGATCCATTCACTGCTTGCGCAGAATCATGCCCAGAGCGCGCGGAAGAAAGCGTCCGCCCGGGACCGGGTTGCCTGCGTTACATATAAGCTTTGTGACTCGCAGGCCGACATCCTCAGCCATCTTGAGGGGCTCGCTTTCACGATGGAATTCGTAAGTATGATCGCGCTGTGCCGACTCGAGCGCAGTGCTGAAGAAGACAAGGCCGTCATCGGCAAGATGGTGCGCAATCGCCTCGAACAGAGGACGAGGATCCTGCAGATGCTCGGCGAGCATGGCCGCGATGATCCCGTCATACTTTTCACCGCAATCGTCGTGGGTAAAGGCAAGCGCATTCTTCACTTCGAAGTTGACCCGTCGCTCCAGGCCCGAAGCGACCCGCAGCCGATTGGATACCGCAACGGCAGGCGGACTGATATCGAATCCATCGACCTTGATGTCAGAGCGCGTCTCAGCAGCCAGCAGCCCCATCACTCCATGCCCCGAGGCAAGTTCCAGGACGCGCGCGCTCTGCGGAAGCGCCTTGATAAAGTCGTCCCGGTAAAGAGCTATATGGTTGATCATCGAAGGCCAGAAGGGATAGATCAGAATCGCAGCCCACATGTAGGGCACCATGTAGCCTTCATGCTCATACACCTCGGAGACGATCTCCGGCATTGATTCGGGCGTGTAGCGTCCGCTCTTTTCATACTGCTGTTGGCACTTCCACACACCCATGCAATAGTGGGCGTAACCCTTCGCTGCATCCTCGAAGGCCCGTTCGCCGTAAGCGGCTTGCGCCCAGCGTGCGAGCGGATCAAGCAGCCAGGAACAGAGTTCATCGTTTGCCTCAACGGTTGCTCGCGCTGCCGGTGCAAACGTCTTGGCCTTCAGATCAAGACCTCTAAGAAACGCCGTACCATCTGTCATGAAATGAGTTCCTCGTTTGTAAATACACTTAGTCCGCGGAACTGACGTGGCGGACGACCCGAACCATCGGTCGAATCAAATCGACTCCATCCCACGGCGGAACGAAAGTATGCATGCGCCCCAGCTTGACGATCCGGTCAATGCCTCTTTGTCCAGCCAGCATTGCAATCTCACTTTCCTTCTTCGCGTCGGCCATGCCCAGGCCCAACGTCTGCACGTTTCCATCCAGCTTTGAAATCGCGTCACGCAAGTCGTCTACTTCAAGAACAGCCAAAGTCTTGCCTTGAACCGGCTGGGGGAGATCAGAGCCTGAGCCGACGAGAATCGTCCAATCGGGACCGATTGGAAAAACCGCCCTGCGCGACGGATCTTCGAGCAGCCAGGAAGCTCGGGCTCTCGAAATCGTCGAGGTGAGGGCGGCCGGAATTGACCGCCGGGGATGTGCCTTGTTTTCATTCTCAAATGCGCGCTGAAGATTCGTGAGGAACTCAGCCGTCGATTGCCCCGAACGTTTTTCCAGGTACAAAACCTGCGGCGACGAACAAGCCTGCTGGTCAAATTGCCACACATCCCGCGCCATGCGCAGGCACCAGGTTTTCTGCTCGTCGGGATTGCTCCAGGTTCCGGCATCCATTGCCGCAACCGAAATTCTCGGTCCAAACACGGCCAATCTCGCCCAATGGGGAAATGGCAGCGAACGCACCTGCAAAACGGCTTCCTGCCCACCCCAAATCATTGCTCCATCGACCGCTTTCGCCATGGCTTCCTGCAAATCCCGGCGGTCATGCTCAAAGGCAGCCATAAAGATCCGGCGGGTCAAGCGCTCGTCCGGATCGCTTTGTACGAGCCGGTCCATCAAAACGCTCGTCAGTTCCACCAGCCCTTTGGGAATTCGGACTAAAGCCGCGTTGCCGCCCAGCAACGCGCAGGTCATCGACAGAATCGGCTGGATTTCGACATTGCCGGCGGGCCAATGGCCGATCACGCCCAGCGGAAAGGCCTTGCACTGCGCACGGCCATACTCTGTCCATCCGCCGTCCAGGCTGTTTGATCCGAGCTCGCGGGTAACGATGGGCTCAAGCGTTCCCCGTCTCAGCCACATGCGCAGAAACACGATTCCTGGAATTTCATCGAGATCGCGCGCGTCGAGACTCTTCGCCCAGGATTCAAACACGGTCATCACTTGATTGGGCGAAAGGCTCTCGCCGGAAGTGACCTCACGCAGCTCGGCCGCCGCCTGGGCAATGGCTGTCGGCGAATCCACGGTCTGAATAAGGCCAACTGGAGAAAGAGTCGTCATCTAATTCATCGCCGATCGTTTGATATCGAGGTTGCCGCAGCCGCGGAGCTCCGATTTGGGAACCCGTCCTGCAAATCTGAAGCTGATTCCCCGCCTTCCGCATGGGCAGCCATCGTATGCAATTACCTGGGCCAGATCTTCGGTGAGCAGCAGATTGCCCGGAAAGCTGGTGGGCAGCACGCTGCACACTTGCACGATGCCCTGCCCGCCCGCAGCGACCGGTTCAAGAGTAAGCGGATCGCGGACAATCACATCGCCGAATGCCGGTCCGTGTTTGTTCCCCTCGCGGCAATCCGGGAAAATTACTCCCACGCTCTCGACCATGCCGTAGAAATCAACAACACAGTCGGGTGTGCAACCAAACACCCGCGCCAGCCGCTCGTTGAATACCGATTTCTCGACGGCCTGGTCCTGCAACTTCTTCCAGCCACCGCTATGCAATATCCGCACCTTGGGCAAATTGAGGCAGATGCCTTCTGCCAGCAGTGGCTTCACCAGATGGTTCCAGAGAATGTACGTGAATCCGTACACGAGGACTTCGCTGTGCCGGTGATTCTCGGCGAACTCGGTCAGTTTATCAAGATCCAGCGTCAGGTCGCCGTGCTCGTTCGCGCTGAGACAGTGGGTCGTCTGGCTTGCAAATGGATGCAGTCCTTGGATAGCTGCTCCTCGCGCTCCAAGAGCATCGGCTCTTTTCATGTAATCCGGAGTGTCGACAACCAGGTAGGGCCTCCGAGAAGTCCCAATGAAATCCCGCACAATCGCGACAATTCCCTTTGTCATGCGCCGTGAGGTCGGAGCGTCCAGTACAACCCGGCTGGGTAGTTGCGAAGTGGTGGCGCTCGAAGTCAGGGTTCGTTTTATCTCGTCAGGGCTGACAAAAGAGAGAGGAGGATCTGCTTTCAGAATCCCCACGGGCAAAAACGGAAGATCGGCTACACGCACAGCGGACCGATAATCCACCGGCCAATTCCGCACATAGTTTTCATAGCCACTATGCCGCCGGCAGCCATGCTCCAACTCTTCTTTCAAGAGTTCCAGCAGCCCTGCTTCTCTTTCCTCAGGCGGCTGGCTATACGGGGGGATCGACAGGATTTCGTCGATTCTTTCGCTAAACTGCTCCATAGGGCTCCTTGCTCAGTGCCGCCAGCGCTGGACGCGAGATCTTTCCCGCGGATGTCTTTGGTAGTTCAGCGACCAAACGAATTGAGTCGAGAGTCCAGTGCGCCGGAAGACTGTGGCGAATTTCTTCTGGAGCGAGTCGCGCACCCTGATCCGGAACGACCAAGAGAACCAGCGCCTCGCCGGCTTCAGGATGGCTGACTGCGCAGGCGCCGCATTCGTATACACCGGGAATCGTTGCGACCTTGGCTTCAATTTCGGCAAAGCTGATGCGCATCCCACGGATTTTCAAAAAAGACCCGGCACGCCCCTCTATCCACAAGAATCCATCCTCGTCCTGGCGTGCCAGATCGCCCGTGCTCAGCCAACCGTCATGCAAGATGCGGCGCGTTTCTTCTTCGTCGTTGAAATACCCTGAGCAGATTGAGGGGCCCTTTACCCGCAACTGGCCCACCTGACCGGCTGGCACCGCACTTCCCTCATCATCCACAATTGAAACGGTGAGGTTGTCTAAAGGTTGTCCTACGCTTCCCGGTTTCTCACGCCAGCGGTCAGGGTCCATGCAAGAGATGCGCGCCGTCGCTTCCGTCTGGCCGTACATCACATAGAATTTTATTTGTGGGAACAGCTCGCGCATCTCCTCGACTCGCTCTCGAGACAAACCACCACCGGCCTGAAGAAATCGCCGCAACGTCGGCATCGGAGCCCGACGGATGTTCGAACGACGAAGAAGCACATTGTAAACAGTGGGGACGCCGGCGAATGTCGTGCATTCATATTGACTGATCGCGTGCAGCACTTTATCCGGGAACATAAAGCGTCGGTCAAACACAACTGCTCCACCCTGATAGAGATGCGAATGAATTATGCTCGCTCCAAAACAGTAGCTCACAGGAAGAATTAGCAGGGCTCTTTCATCATCGGCCAAGCTCTGGCTGCGAACGATTGCCTCGGTATTCGTGATCAGATTCTCATGGCTTACCTTAACGAACCGGGGAATTCCGGTTGAGCCCGAAGTCGCCATCAGCGCTGCTAAATCTGAGGATTGGCAATGCGCGGGCTGCAAAGCCTCATCGACCGCATTAGCCAGGTCCCCTGCGAGGTGAAGCGCGGAGAGCTTGTATTTCTCTCTCCCCCCTAATCCTGACTCGGTCCATACGGCCTTTGCACCGGTGGCTTCTACGAGTGATGGAGCAGACTCAGCAAGTGTGCGTTCATCCACCGGTACAGCTACCAGGCCGGCATAAATTGCTCCGAGATAAACTGTAGTGCTCGCGGGAGACAGAGCACATCCGATCAGTACCCGGTCTCCTGCTTTCAGGCCGGCTGCCCTAAGCGCAGTTCCGCACCTGGCAATCAATCCCGGCAACTCTTCTGGACCAATTGAGAGCCCGGTTGCCGCATCGACAAAGCTCGTGTGCGGACTCATCCGCTCGACAAGCCGTGCGGCAAAGTTCCATCCCGCGGCAGTCGTCACGTTACACTTTCTCGGGCAATTTGGGCGTGATCACGCGCACGATTTCGCGCACGTTTTCCATTTCCATCAACTCGTCCACGTCGAGAGTGATCCCGAAGACCTCTTCCAAGCTGCTCGCAAGAGACAGATGCCCCACAGAATCCCACTGTGGAATGTCGCTCGGGCTGGTATCCAGAGTCACACTTTCCGGGTCAACATCAAATCCGGCTTTGAATGCCTGCCGCACTTTGCTTAATACATAATCCGTATCGCTCATCTGATCCCTTCTTCCTCAGCTTTTTGAGTTGAATCTGGTGGTCGTTCTCTCCAAAGGCTTAGGCCATGATCCCTAAGCCACCGTCGACAATCAGGGTATGACCAACTATTCCCGTGGCCGCATCGGAACACAGGAATTGAGCCCCGTACGCAACTTCTTCCGCGTTGACCAAGCGCCCCGTCGGTGTGCGTTCGATCATCCGGGCGATGCGCGTTTCGCCGTCGGGTATCGCTTTCCAGGCATCGGTGAGCACTGCCCCGGCGGTAAGAATATTGACGCGAATACCGGAAGGCGCCAGCTCTGCGGCCAAGTGCCGCGCAAGTGACTCGAGCGCACCCTTAGATGAGCCCACCAGCGAATAGTAAGGGAGTGCGCGCGTAGCACCCCAGGAACTCACCACCACGATAGTGGACCCCTGGGACAGGCGTCCTTTAATAAGCTTGACCAACTTGAAAAATGCGCGAACATTCAAGCTGAAGGTCCAGTCGAAATGACGATCGGTAAGTTCTTCCAGGCGGCGATGAACGCCGGTGGCAGCACAATAAACTACCCCGGACAGATGCGGGCCCACTTCCTGCAGCGAGCGGTCAAGCTGTTCCAGGCCATTTTCACTGGTTAAATCGGCGCGGCAGAGCGAAATGGGCAAACCTTCCTGTGTAGCGATCGCCTTCAGCTCTTCGGCAGCCTGTTGGTTACGGAGATAATTGGCGATGACCGTCGCACCCGCCCGAGCCAAACGGAGCGAAATGGCCTGACCTATGCCGCGTGTACCGCCGGTAACCAGGATCGTTTTATTGCGCAAACGAAACAAGTCGTCGATTTTGGCACTCATCTAAAGGAGTTCCTATCTTTACTAAATACCGCCTCCAGGACACCGAGGAATTACTCGCCAATCGGCACGAACAGTGCTTCAGGATGTTGAGCGCCTCTGTTCCCCTTCTGACCCATACGCCAGGCTCGCGCCTCGGGATCATATTGTCTAATTATCGTCGCGGGCGACCCAAAAACTACGGAATAGTCGGGGATACTTCGTGTCACGACCGAGTTGACCGAGACAACACAATTACGGCCTATCGTCAACTCTCCTCTTCCGCAAATAATAGCAGACCCACGCCCGATCCAGGACCCTGCGCCGATTCGGACTCTGCCACCCTCTGTAATTCCCTGACTAAGGATTGGCGCGTTGATATCTTCGTACGCGTGATTATGATCTAGTATGAGGGCCTGTTGGCCGACAAGCACATCTCGCTCTAAATGAACTCGGTTCTTAGCCGATATCATCGCTCCATAGCCTATGGAGCAATTGTCATCAATCACAATTACGGGCTCGCCTGTGGGGTCGTCGGTGGCGACGATAAGAGACGCGTCCTTTCTGAGGCTCACTGAATTGCCGATGCTGATTCTAACCGACCTTTGCCTGTCCACCTGACTCGTGAAATGAAATGATAACCTTCGTCCTTTGGAAGCAAATGGATAGACCAAACTAACCCAAATGCTGTATAGCTTGGTAAGTCCCCTGGACACGAGATCCAATGGGTCGGTGAACCGCGGCCGATGGTTGGTATGACGCACGTCATTACTCCTTAGGAATGATTTCCACTTGCCGGATCGTGTATCAATACACTCTACACTCTCATCTTCGGTGAAATCGTTCTAGCGAAACTGGGAGCAACGTGCGTCAGGGCCCACTTAATCGCGAGCTGTGGCGATGGTTCATACCTCATAGCCATGCACACCGCCTGCCGTGCTTCTCTATACCGTTCATGTTCGAGGTACCAGTTTGTCCAGGCACTATAGATATGACGTAAACTATGGTTCAGAGCTCTCAGTACGTCCTGTGGAAGCTGCGCATCCAATTTCAACCACTTCTCGAACATTACCTGCGAACCTCTGAGACGGACTTCAACTTCATCCCACGGTCGGCATTGTGAACCTTCCGGAGATCTACTTCGGTCAAGTATGGACAGCGGCCGGTTAACATAGCAGAAGGGAGTTACGAGAGACAGTCGAAAAAGAAAATCGTGATCCTCTGCATATCCGAGTTGATTGTCAAACGATCCAAGCTGTTTAACAACGTCAGTGCGAACGACAAGGGTAGAGATCCAGAAGGGGTCGCGATACCTCACAAGGTTTCTGACTGCTCCGAGGTCAATTCCCAGAGTTTCCTCATAGTGCCTTCCACTCTTACGGAAAGCCGAAGTGTCCATTCCCAGATTGTCGACCAGCCTTGCATCAGTAATACAAGCACCGCACTTGTCCTTGAACTGCTCGAGAGCACGCAGTTGCCATTCGAGTTTCTCCGGAAGCCAAATGTCGTCCGAGTCCAAAAACGCGACCAGTTCGCCGCGAGCTTTCTCAATCCCCATGTTTCGAGCAGCGCTTTGGCCCTGCTTGGGACGAGAGAAGTAGCGGACCCGTGTGCCGTCATAACCCTCCTCGTTGATGAGCGTCTCAAGCGCCTTGCCCGTTCCATCTGTGGATCCGTCGTCAACGATGATGACCTCGAACTCCGAATAGGTTTGTGCGAGAACGCTTCGGAGGGCGGCCTGCACTTGTCGCTCCCGGTTGAAAGTCGGGATAACCACCGATATTAAAGTTCGCTGATTCACTGGTCTACTTAAATTCGGGTCTAAGTGGCGGGTCCTAGGCTTCTTCCTTGATCCGCAAAACGGCTGGTACACAGATGCCGTAGGCAAGCAAGAACGCACAGAGCGACAATGCTACCTGGGTCGCGCTCCCTTCGGCTAAGCGCAGGGAGCGGATACAGAGTCCGCCGCAAAGAAGTATCGTGCACACGAGCCCGGCACGTACGAACGCCGCACCATACCGAGCCAAGTTCAAACCTGTCAGAGTGCGAATCCTCATAATTTGAAGGAGGTAGCTCGTCCCAATCGCGACCAGAGCCGCAATTTGAGCACCCACTACACCCAATATCTTACAAGCGGGATAGATGGCAATGACCATGATGACTGCAGAAGCGGCGACGGCGCGACGGTGTAGACCCGGTCGACCCAAAGCAGAAAATGCGTCCGTGATGACACCATTGATAACACTAATGAACGCTACTGCCGAGGCTACGGCCAGGGGGCCGGCGGATTTCAAATACTTAATCCCATAGGTGACTCTGAGAAGGGAAGGGGCGAATAGCCAAATAACGGTAACAACCGGAAGGCCCAATACAATGAGCCATGACGTAGCTTCCAATATGACGCGGTTGACGCGCTGTTTGTCTTCCTGAACATGGGCAAAGGCAGGCAAGAGTGTTGAACCCACCATGTTTTGAATGAAGCCTGTTGGAGTTTGGACCAGGAATACTGCCATCGTATACAGCCCCAGCGCAGTGGGAGAGTAAAGCTTGGCGAGAACAAAAATGTCCGTGCGCGTGTAGATCAGGTTCAAAAACGACAAGCCGTACGCTCCCTTCGAATAGCTCAGGAGGTCGCGAGCAGCGTCTCGGTTCAACCTTAAAGAGGGCAAACCGGGACAGATAATGTACGATAACAAACACCTGAAAACATTCTCGCTGCAATATCCAATCGCCAATGCCCAAACGTCGCGAATAACGAAGCTGAGAATTACCGTAAGAATGACACCACAGACCGCGCCTCCGTTGCTGATCGCTGCCCAGCGTCCGAACTTCATCTCTTTCTGCGGTAGGCACGACCGCGGACTCATCGCTCCTTCCAGTAGGGTGCTCAGCAAGGCCACGCGAAGCAATGCGCAGAGTTCCAGGTTTCCGTAGAACCGGGCTACCCAGGGAGCGAATACGAAGCAAATGGCATAGACACAGAGACTACGCCCCATCGCCAACCACCAGCCCGCGTTGAGGTATGCAGGCTCCCGTCCTCTTGGATTTCGAATGACTGAAACCCTTAATCCTACGTCGGTAAGGGACCCCACAACCGACGCCAAAGACATGACAATAGCCATCGTCCCAAAAGCGCTTGGTGCGAGAAGCCGCGCCAAAAGCATGTTCCGGGCGAATCGACTTGCCTGCTCACCGAGGCTTCCGCCGCCTAGCAACACTGCGCCACGGGTGGTCCTCGCCCTGAGATTCTCTCCGAGCACCAACCGATCGATGTATCCCCTTGCAGAGAAGTAAAGACGCGCGATATCCATTCGTTTCCGGGAACTCGTCGACGTCATAAACGTCCTCTTGGGGGCACCTTTACGCAAGGTGAAGAATCAAGAATCACGGCCGTTCTCCTTCTCATCACATGTCTTCAGCACAGAAATGAAAGAGTCCTGCCTCATAACGGTCAGCAAAATCCTCTATCGACTCGTAACTCCGAGCTGTCGAAAACTTGGTTGTCCGGCCGCAATCGGATGTCCGGAACTAAATCTCTAGAATTGAAAATACAAAAACACCTTCGTCTGTTGGAGAGACATCAGAGAAAGGGCGAGCAACACGCCGAATGCCATAGCCCAGCGCACCGTCGGCTGCCATAAAAGCCATCGCGGCGCATTGGGCTTAGTTTCGCCTAAAGTCGGCGAAAACTTTGCCATGATCGTCTGGCTGTTCGGCAACGCCCAAACGATGAAGAAACGCAGGGCCAGGCTAGCAGGCGGCACAGCGAAACCCTGAGTTGGAACGGCGAGGAAATGGTGGGTCTTTGTGAGAAATACTTGTACCGGGCCAAAATGTTGGAGCACCGTCATTACAGTGCTTGGAACAGGAATCGGATCGAAACCGTGTAACCCGATCATTCCTCCAAACATTTGCAATGCCCCACCCACAGAAGACGCACGGAACATCACTTGAGTGGCGACTACCGCTACATAGGTTATGACGATACTGAACCCAGCGATTCCAGCTTCAACGAGCCCTCCCCGGCTACTTGCTGTTGGCATTGGGCGAAACCACCGCCATGCATGGTTGGTGATCAGATACACTCCGTGCATCAAACCGAACAACAGGAATTGAAGTCCAGCTCCGTGCCAGATCCCCGCGAGCGCCATGGTGATCAGAATTGGGATCAGCACGAGGGAATTGAAGGCGCCAACCGTCTTCGCGTTCCGGTTGAGCAAGCCTTGCGCCGCACGAATCCGGCGGCGGTTGAGATAAAGGCCTATTGGATTGTAAAGCAAGGAAGTCAAATAAACAGTCAGAGTGATGTGCCAGCGCTTCCAAAACTCAATGATGTTTCTAGACTTGTACGGAGAATCGAAATTGATCGGAAATCTGATCCCGAACATGTATGCCAATCCGATGGCCATATCCGAGTAGCCCGAAAAATCAAAATAAAGTTGCAAAGAATAGGCGAGAGCATACGACCAGGTCGCACACATCGCAAGATTACCCGAATGCGCAAATCCGATCTTCACAACATCGGCCAGCGGATCAGCTAAAAGGACCTTCTTCGCCAATCCGATGATGAAATAGCTTGTTCCGATGGAGAGATTCTTAGATCGAATTCTGTAGGTCTCGGGATTAAGTAATTGTGGCCCGATCTCACGAATATGGAGTATGGGCCCAGCAATGAGGTGAGGAAATAATGTTACAAACGCGGCGTACCGGACAAGATCGAGTTCCTTGCCGCGACCGTGGTCGCAGTCAACCAGGTATCCAATTTGTGTGAAAGTGAAAAAGGAAATGCCCAACGGCAGAATGATGTTGAAGGCGAATCGCGAGGGGATCAGCGAAATCGAATGTCCCCACGACAGGATGGGCCCCATGTACTTGAAGGAAAAAAGCACAACAAGATTAGCAGCAATACCAATGAAGAGCAGACGATGGCGGGACTTCGTGTCCTCTTTCCTCTGGCGCAGGAGCATCGCCCGTCCAATCCCGAAATTGAAGGCAATCGAACAGACAAGCAGAATCACAAAAGCGGGATTCCAAACCGCATAGAAGGCCAGTGATGCCAGCACTAGCCAGCAGACCGCGTAGTCTGCGCCCAACTTAGCCACGAGGTAGTATCCTACCAACGCAATTGGCAGAAAGATAAAGAGAAAGCTATACGATGAAAATACCATATAAAATCAGCGTGGCTTGAACTGCAAATTACGCGAGATGAAGTGGGGGGTCATGTCGGGGCTGGTTGATTTCGGTGGTTCTGACCTTGTCTCAATTCGTAGCTTGAATCTGCCAATTCTTCTGTAAAAATAAGGAGCCGCGCGTACAAACGTTCGCGCTATTGATTCAGTCGGATTTGGCTCCCGCCTTGATACTCACTTCAGGCCCGCTGCGGACAGGGTCGCTAAATTGGGATCGCTGCAGGTCAACGTTTGCCCTTTAGGGATCGATTCACCTCGCCTGAAACGTTCCAATTGCGCCGTCATTGCCCTCATACCTTGTGCATTCAAGTGGAGGGAATTGGCGAAACACGAATCATTGAGAGTGGCGTAATCCGTGATGTCAAACAGTTGACTGTTGCACCTTTCGGCGACAGCGCGAAATTGCTTTTTGCGATCAGCAATAACTGCGCGCACTCTCGGGTCTCGTTCGATGACGTCAGGTAATACTGGCCCCAGCACTATCGTAAAGGGGAGACCCGCTTTGCGGACATCCTGACAGAATTGAGACAGATCGCTCATGCAATGCGTGCAGTGGGGGCTCAGATCAAGAGCTTCGTTAATTCCAGCCCGAGGCCCTTCGGCGCGGACGTCGATTTCCAAAGGTACAGCACCAGTTTTGGTAAACTCCATTGAGGCAGGAGATGTTCGGCTGTGATAGCTCCTCCAATTCGCCCAATACGACATTAATCCCGGAATGTCGCGATAGGTGAATTCTTCTGCCATCGTCATCCTGCCCAGCACGTAGCTGCGAAAAGCGGAAGTGGGAACTTCGACATCCGAACGGTACGCATCCTGCATTTCAACAGGGCTCGCGGCAAAGATAACCTCACTCACTGGGTAAAGATTTGCAAACTGCTGGTAAAAGTCTTCCGAAGATGGCACCGACACGCCGTCAGCGCCCAGATTGACGAACGAATGCCTCTCTTCGTCTTCGAGCAGATCGCTGTCAATATCGTTGAGCGCAATACTCGCACCACTAACTACCGCGATGGGCGTCGGACCAGGCCGATGTTCACGGAGGAACCGCATTTTCTCATTAATCAGCAAGTTTGGCGTAAAAAAGGGGGCAATCCCAAGGGACATACAAGCGAGTTCTACGGCAGCACAGATGCTCAGTGCAGTTGCCAAACAGGTGACGATATGACGACCGAACCTACGTTCGGGAACGGTTTTCACGGTAGAAATAGGCATGCTTCTAGATCAGTCAAGTTAAGCGATTGAGTCTGGACCGATTCCCTTACGATAGGCAGCCACCGCAAAGTGGCCCAACAACAACGGGGGTCGCGTTATGGACCCCGCACAAGCCGCTTTGAGCGGCTCACACAAATAAGGCTCCCGGCTCTGTCCAGACCTCGATCTGGTACCCCACTGCCGGAGGATAGTTACCAATCTCGCGCGTTAAGTCAGCATCGGAACTCACGCGGTTATGCGTCAATGCAGGAAGCGCTCTTTCAGAGTTGTGGCGGCTCGTAATAGATGTTGGTTTTTGCTGAGGTGATTGTCTCTGACTTCAGAAAGCCGTCTTCGTAAGAAAGCCTGAGCTTTCCAGCGCAGGCCGAGCGATCTAACCTCAGCGTGGACGTTTCGATGAATCAAAGAGAATGTCTGCGAACTACCTGGATCTAATTCGACCGACAGTCCGATTCCGGGATCATAGGCCTCAGCGGTACAGCTGGCTGTTCCGTCCGATACCATTTGCTCATTCAAGGCGCTATCGCAAGAATCGCCCCACTTGATGGAATAACGCCTAATCGAAGTTGAGTCGTTCGAAATCCGTGTGGTACCCGAATAAGCGCGAACATGATACGTGTCATCGGGCGCTCTTCGCGTCAGAATGGAATTGCTGACCACCGCCGCTAGGCCTGACCAATGCACTTCTGAGGCCAAAGAGTTGATTCTTGTGGCGATCTCGACCAGAGACTCCGGACGTTGAAAGATCTCATGGTGCTCAACAATCAAAACTGGCCTACCAAAGAACAGATTGAAAGCGATGTCCTGGCTCAGGGTTTTCCGGATAGGTCTCCGAATGAAAACGGGAAAGCCAGCATATCGAAGTACTGCGGGTTGGGCGAGTTCACCTATTGTAAGTCGAAGTGGCTGTTCTACGGGGTAAGGCACGGTATTCACAGCGGCATAGAAGTTGTGGGATTTGAGAACCTTCATTGCTTCGATTGAGAAATTCCCTTGTGGAAACACCATTACTTTGTCACAAGAAAGACCGGTCAGTTGGTGATGCAATCTCATGCGATCTTCAGCGACGAAGAGCAACGAGTTAAGAAGGGTCGAATCCGTCGACGCAAATTCCCCCTCAGTGTGATCGTTACCATGGAAGCAGATCGACAGGTGTGCGGGGTTCTCCTGGAACATGCGGATCACCCGAGACGAATTCCTCCGAAAGTTGTGAGGAATAAACGCGATCGTGGTGTGAAAACTGTGCTCCTTCGCAAGCTGTAGTAGAACGTCGAAATTCAAGAATCCATAGCTCCTCCGCAAAAGCGGATCATCTACGATGATCGAAGCGTAGGCCTTATAGGGTCGCCAGCACTCGTCGCCAGCCGCATATCGCAGCGCCATGGCATGGGGTAGAAGTCGGGAAAAGTAATCGGCCATGGGCGCATCGCCAACCTCAGAATCTAAGTCTGCGACGTCTTCACTGGCCACAAACATGACTTCGGTTCCTTCCAACCTGACCGACGCCATAAAGGGTCGGCCGCAAATTGAAATCAGTTGCCTTACCCCGGGGGCGCTGGCACTGAAGGACATGACATGATCGTTGTCAGGGTTCGCGGGTCCAAATGAAAGTCCCGAAAACGCTTCGGCGACATCCTTGGAATCATTGGCGATCGCATAGGCAGAACACCCTCTGTCTATTGCATCCACGGATCTCAGCCTGCCCTTCGATAAAACGGCGACCATTTCGGCGTCGAAGGGATCCAAACGCAGGCCGTGCACTAAAATATGCGAAAAACGAGCTGAGAGGAAGGCAACCAACTCGTCCGAAACACCGGTTTCCCCAACCCACTCCTGCATCACCTGCGGACTGAGCACGAAACACGAGCAGCGATCCCTCGGAGTCTCATTTGGGAATTTGGCTGGTCCTGACGTTTTCGTTAAAGCTAGTCCCTCACAAGGTATCCCCAGGAATTCGGCCAGGCGAAGTATCCGAGTCTCAAGCGGCCGCATTGTGTCAACGTAGGGAAGAACGAGCCTCATGATCACATTCTCGATTCGGACTTTTCAGCCGGGTTAGTCTTGGTGGCGGCCGGGAGTCGTCTCAACTAGGACCGATGGGCTTTTTGAGATATCGGCTTTAGCAGCCGCGAGAATTCCCGTAAAGGGGTGTCTGGCCACAGCGGCACACCGCAATGCGCGATGCGTACGGCCGGGTTACCCTGCACAACTGTCATTGCGGGTATGGAACTCGTAACAACACTTCCGGCGGTGACAACGGCGCCGTCGCCAATCTCCACGTCCGGCAGAATGATCACGCCCGGCCCGATAAAGACTCGCTTTCCAACTCTCACACCACGGCGCGATTCTTTAAAGTGAGCGATAATGATAACGCCGACCCCAATAAACGAATCGTCCTCTATCGTGATTAGTTCCGGGTAGGCCGTCTCCAAAACAACATTGTAGCTTATCCAGACATTCCTCCCGATTCTTACTCCGCGCGCGCGGTGCAGCAATATGCGTACATTTTGACCCCCCGGCAGAACCATTGTGAACAACTGAAGAAGTCTGTTCACCAATCCCCTGATTGGATTCTCACTCATTTTCTGTTCTTCGCTTTCGCAACACTCCTGTACGAACAAGGTCTACTCGGCTCTGGTCGACCTTGCTTTTGAGAACCAATTACGGCGCGATACCCTGCGTCAAGAGGTGTTGCCTTACAGCATCAAATGTTTCCAGGTCCAGCAATTCTTGTAAGTCGATTTGCAAACCAAACTCTTCCTCCAAGACTGCAAGAAGAGTCACGCCTCGAAGCGAGTCCCATCCTGATATGTCATCAAATCTGGCAGTTCGAATCTCATCGTGAGCTGCTCCGGGGAAAACCGAAACAAAGCACCGCATTAAGCGAGTATCATCCATTTATAGTTACCCTTTCCGATATCTTGTGTGGCATTTTAGGGGTCTTGTTCAAGAACCATGATCTGGACAATTCCGGGTACGACCCGAGAGGTTCCTCAATATAGTAATGCAAAAACTCTAACAGGGGGCCATTTCGGCCTGTCTCTTGCACTTCAAATACTATATCGTCGATCGCAAACGTTTCGAAGAGGTATTGAACGCAATGAAACTCGATACGTCGAGAAAAGGCACGACAGCTCATCACCCAGCTTTGTACGATAAACCTCTTTCCCTCCGTCCGTCCGATAAGCACAGCGATTTTTCCGAGTTTGCCGAACTTATCCTCATAAGATACTGTGACCATAGTTGTTCTGGAATCCTCGATAAGTCTCGACCAAGCGGCTTCATTGTGCCGTTTGCCATTCAGGTTGAATTGGTTGGTTTTATTAACTAACTCGAAAGCACGCGTACTGTCAACCGTCTTGTCCACAGAAAAAGTCAGAATTCCTGCCGCCTCAAACAAGAAATCATCGGAGGAGCGGTGCGGTCCTTCGTCAGATTGCGAAAATGAGGAAGAGCTGCGAATACTTTGGAGCCGAAGAGAGTCTTCTTCCGAAATCGAAGATTTCGCTAAACTATTTCGCAGGTGATGCAGCAGCTTCCAAAACTCGTGATAATTATCCTTCGGAAACACGATGCATTCCATTTCAGGAAAAGCTGCTTGGACTTCAGCAACTTCCATGGGGCTATCATCAACAAACACAACTGATTCTTCGAGCACGTTCCATGTTCTTAGGATCGATTGAACCGACTCCGACTTGCGCCTCCAGTGGGCTTCCATGGGGAATATGCTAGTTCTTGAAAGCAATAGATCGGTTCTGTCAAAAGCCTTGTCGACGAGAGCACGATCGTTCTTTGTCGCCACCGCAATGAGGATTCCAGCGCTAGCGAGGGAGGCCAAGAGCTGTTGGTAGATTCCGTGTAATTGACTGTTTTCTTCGAGGGTCCAATGAATTCCCTCAACACCAACTTCGCCTAAAATACCTGCCCACAAAGTATCGTCTAGATCAGTGATTAACCCTTTCTTAGGCTCGCGCCGACCGACTAGTTCCGCTAGGAGTCTCGCAATCAACGACGCATGAGAGGTCTTATACGGAAATCCTTGCGTGATCTCCGTACGAAGATCAAACCTCCGGTCGAGAGGAGATTCTAAATCTAGACACTGTTCGCTGACGACTGACAAATGATTCCCAGCGGAAATTGCTTCGGCAAAAGAGGCGAGTTTTTGCCTGAGGTTCAGCTCGAATATGCTACTTTGTATGGTCCCTGTGTAAAAGAGCGGAGGGAGTGGCAGCGTAGGTAGGCAAACGCGCGTGGGAAGTGTGGTCGAGACCCTTTGCAGAACACGCTTTAGCCGGTCTAGGCTTTGGTCCGCAGAGGATACGATATCCGACAATGTTTCGACTTGCCACCCACCAAGGGTCCTCACGCCGAGCCTAGGGTCGAGATCCGGCCATTCCATCGCCACTGTGAGTGCGTCGTAATCTTGGGGCCTTAGCCTTTCCAAGTTCCCGACGAGGTCGCCGAACAGTCCGCATTTCAATTCAACTCGACATGCAGAATAGCGAACGCGCAGATGGGCCGCAAGGAAAGTTTCCAGATGAAGGGGAGTGAAGCCACAACCCAGGAAGACTCTCAATAGCGGTGCGTTCTCCGCGACCGGTTCTTTGAGTAGTTCAAGAGCATCAATCAGATTCACGTGCGACAACCCGCTTGTTCATTTCGTGCATAGCCGAGCATATTAGAGAATGAGATGCAGAAAACATGGCAATAGGGGTCAAGCAGGACTTCACCCCGTAGAATTGCGTCAAACAACAGCCGGCGCAAACGTGGCGCTTATACGGTGAATTCCGAAGCTCTCTTGTTTTCCCGGTAGCGTACCGTTTGCAGGGCAAGTCTGGGACTTATCCACGTCAAAAGCCATTTGACTGCGATGTTGAACGACAGATTAAACTGCGCCGCTTTATAAGCTGCTGCGCGTGCCTTTCTGTACTCTCCGGCCTCTAAGTAGCAATTGACCCATCCGCTATGAATTGAGCCGAGTTGCTGGCGAATTAAATTATGGATCGCCGCGGGCTGGTCCTCGGTCAGGCGCGACAAGCTTTCGAGCCTGCGCTGGTTATCCTGAAGGAAGAAATCCGGTCTAGTCCAAACGGAGCTTACTCCCACATGACGATCTTCTACAGGTGATCGGTCAAATAGGACGAGCGGACGATTGACATAACAGAAACCAGTAATCATCGCCATTCGGAACATAAACTCACTATCCTGGCTGTACAAAAGGCTGGGGTCAAATCCTCCTGTCTTTCTCACCGCATCCGCACGTGCCAGGAAAGAGGACAAGCAGACAACCATTCCGGCGCCGCCGGGTTTCACGAGCAATCTAAGTACTTCAGTGTTGACACCAAACTCGCTTGCGTGTTCGTAGCTCTTTTCCGCCAATTGAAACATGCTACGCGCTTCTGAGTGATTCGCAAATCGGACATCGGTATAACTCGCTCCACATTCGGAGCTAAATCGGTCGAGCGCCTTGAATTGCCATTCGAGCTTTTCCTTTTCCCAAATATCGTCGGAATCGAGGAAAGCGATCCATTCGCCCTTTGCTTCTTCGATTCCCCTGTTCCGCGCCACACTGACTCCTTGATTCGGCTGAAAGTAGTAACGAATGCAATCGCCAAATGCAGCCCTGAGCGTTTGCCCCGTTTCGTCGGATGATCCGTCATCCACGACGATAACTTCCAGATCAGTGTGGCTCTGCCTCAAGACGCTCTCCACACTTTTCCGAACCTTTTCTGCCCGGTTATATGTCGGAATGACAACTGTTACCTTGGGATTCATGGAGAAAGTTCTCAGTTCTGAATCTAGTTGGATGCGAAACTAGGCCCTTGCGCAAGTGACATCTGAGGTTTGAAGCCTCTTGGATACATCCGTCCTGTAAGCTGCAATCGTTTCTCGGTATACATCAAGAAGCCGTGCCCCGGCCGCCGTCCAGGTAAAGTCAGGGGACGCTTCGAGAGACGCAGCACGCAACTTCCCAAGAAGTGCTCGATCCTCGTGCAACATGGTGATGTGCTTAGTCAGAGCTTCCACGTCTCCAACTTTGTGCATTAACCCCGTTTTCATGTGACTACAGATCTCCGTGCAGGCCTCTGAAGCGAGCGGAACGCAACCGGACCCCATCGCTTCAGTGATCACGAGACCAAAACCCTCTTCAATACTGGGCAAAACCAGAATGTCGCTTCTTCGCATCAGCTCTGGAACATCGTTTCGATGACCCAGGACCTTGACGCTGGGATGGGAGAGCATGGGCGAAAGCTTCTCCTGATATTCGGGCAAGAATTCTCCAGCAATGAGAAACGTGCCGTCCTTGCACGCTGGAGAATTGAGCCAAGCCTCCAAGGCGTAGTGCACTCCCTTGCGTACAGCGCACACGCCCACGAACAGCATGGTTAGTCCGGGCTTGGGATCACGCACCTTGTTGTCAGGGTGGTAGACCTTCTCGTCGAATCCGTAGATGTGCCGGGCAAGCTGTTCCTTTGGATAGCCTTTGTCGAGAAATGTCTTCACCACGAAATCGCATGGACACAGGAGACGCGTGGCCAGACGGTATTCCTCTTCCTCTCTGTGAAGCTTCTCCGCGTTATACGCGTGCTCGTGATCCGTCGGCAGCGTCACTCCTAGGCGGTCGCACTCTTTCTGCACCACCTCCATGGCGAAACCAGTGTGCGCGTTGCACCTTTCCAGTACGGTGGGGATTCCCATTTGGGCGGCCGCCTCAAGCGTTTCGAGTGCACCCAGGGGCCATGCATGGATGATATCGATCCGCCCCGCCATCTTCTTTATTCGCTGCGCCACGATTTGATCGTGCCAGGCACACGCGCGGAAAGTTCCCACGACTTTATAGGGGACTCGCAGTTTCCCTCTGGCAAGAGTCGGGAAGACTGCTACCTCAGCAGAAACTGGGCTCGAAATAGAGGCCGGGAAAACAAGGACGTCAGCGCCAGCAGCCGATAGGCCGTTCACCTGTTGCCACGCCGTATAGCAAATTCGGTCGGCGCCCAGCCGGAGCGGAAAGCTGTACAGCACCCTAATACGATCTTCTCTTTCTCTCATCCTTATTCGCTCCAGTCCCTGGCCGGTTTCAAATAACAGGCCTCCAAATAGACATATTTATGCAGTGGTGCCCGCGAGCGCGAATTGTTCCTTATGCTGCATTTTCACCTTTTGAGCCACCGGCTGCCTTGCCTCGGATTTTACGGCCGAGATCATGGCCAGCAGAATGTACAGGCTCATTAGCGTCATATACAAGTAATTAAGACCAAAGTGAGCCACCAGGTTGCTAAAGAGGCTCGCGCCGATACACCAAATGAACCACTCCCTCGCGCGGTCACCCGCGACCGCCTTCCTGGCCTTTCCGATATTCCGAAAACTTTCGACGAAAATCGCGAAATAGAAGAGTAGTGGAACCAGGCCGCCTGTCAAAGCAACTGCACAAAACTGATTGCAGAGATCCCAGCTACTCCATCCCCAGTTGACATAATCCGGAGTGCCAATAAGCCACCAGTCGTGGAAATGACGTATCGTCATGTCGACAAGCATTTGGCGCTGATAGCTCGACGAAGAGCCCGTAAGATCGATCCGGCCGATCAACGACCAGACCGGCCCGTGCATAACCAGGTGCAGCGAAACGATGGTCAATAACAGCGCCCAACGCACCAGACGCATTTGCTTTCGCAGCGGCCAGAAGGCAAGCCCCACCAGGCTTCCGGCAAGAGCCATCCATGAAGTGCTCGAATTCGACGTGATGACCATGGCTGTTGCCCCGAAAAGCCCGGCGATGGCAATCATTCTCGATTTTCTCTCCTTCCACAACCAGAGAAATAGCGGAATCAATGCGCCCCCGAACACGCCGGCAGTGATAGAACCCATGGTTCCGCATGCGCGTATCTTGCCGTCTCTCATCCAAGTCCAAAGCTCAGCCCCCGTGAAGTAGCCAAAGACGTTCAAGTGAGTGACCTGCTCGCCGATCATCGGAACGCCCTCAATCAGGGAGATCACCGCCAGCACCTTGATCGCGCGTCGCAAGGTCTCGCCGTCGGGAATGAGAAACCTCGCCGCCAGGTACCCGCCACAGGTATCCACCAGCACCCCAAGGGCCTGGATCAACGTTTCCGTTGTCGGAAACTGGAGAAGAAAGGCGACCTCGGCAGTGATCGACCATAAGATTACGGCACGGTCTGCTGCATTGAATCCGCCCGGGTATTTGTCCTTACGGGAAAAGCCGAATCTTCGCGCCAATGCAACCAGAACCAAAATGCGGAGCGGCGTAAAATGCAGACTGCCCAGCACAACCTCTTGGTACTCTGGGATTAAAAAGACTGCCACCAAGAAAGGTACAATCGCCTTTTGACGGGGAAGCCTCAGGATCAGAACGCAGGCTATCAGCAGAAACAGCGCCATCAGCGGGAGAATTGTCGAACTTCCTGGTCCGCCTCCGAATCTAAGATGTGCTGGTGGCATGGTTGGAAGAATATACGCGCTGCGGTGGTTTCCTGGGATCTCCAGGATGGCACCGATAGAACGGATATAAGTTGGTCTTCCTGTTACCTGTCTGCGGTGTTTTGGGGAAGTCTACGAAACAGTTGCGTGGCGGTCAGCTCTTTGCCACCACTCCACGAACCGGCACCGAATGAATTGCCACTTAGACTCTAAGATCAGACGCAACTCCGATCTTGATCTATCGGGTCAGCAGCAAACCGATTTGCACCTATTGTACGCCTATTGTGCTCGTCGGAAGTTTTGGGGCAGGCGCGGGCATTTGGTATGCCCCTATATCCCATTTAGCGCTTGCAGGCCGTGGGACCGCTACTGGCGTTGCAGTCGGCGTCTGGCAATTCAACGAGTGCGTCGTTGTGATATAACCGCAGCCGTAAGGCACAGGGTTCTGGCAGGCCGACACAGCATTTGAGAGCGTCGAATCCGAGGCTGCCGCCGTTGCAAGTGCAGAGCAATAGGGTTGCACATTCGTGCCCGTTCCCGCGGTCGAGTTGGTCGAAGCCGCGGGAGAATACCCATAGGGCCCGCCGTTCGTGTACTGATCGTAGTGCGGCGAAGTGTTTGCGTTCGAATACCCTCCAGTCGCGGTTCCGCCGTATGCCGAGGTATTGGATTGCCACAGGTTTGTGGTTCCTGTGTACGTCGTACAGCCGCTTTGCAAAGGATTCTGATCGTCAATATTGTGGTCGTTCGTTTCCAGGACCGTCCCGTTCGTATATAAACCGCACCGCACGATAGCCTGCTGATTGTTTGACTGCCATGTATTGTTGAACAGAACATAGTTCCCGTTCGCGTTGCTCCCAGCCGTTCCGCCGAAGTTAAAGTACTCCAGATTCCCAACGTCGTAGCCCAGGTTGTTGAAGATATAGTCATTCACGCCGGAGGTCGGAGGAGCAGGCCACAGAAACACGCCGCCTCCCGAAGTAACGTAGTGCTCCACATGGGCGAATATGTTGTTGTAGATGAGGTTCACGCCCGCAGTCTCTCCAACGTTCTCCAGCAGATTCGAGTGTCCGTTTTCGAAGAAGTTTTCATAAAGGTTGTCGTGAAATACGTGAAGGAGGCTCGGAATGCAATCTGATGTGTAATTAAAGACGTTGTAAGCCACGTTGTAGAATCCGCCGTAGCAAGCCATCTGCCCAGTAGGGTCAGAGTCCGAGAAATCGACGACGTTGAACTCTAACGTTTCTCCCACGCTCCCATTGCTAACACTGCCGGCAAATGCGCTCGTGTTCACACAAACCAGAGGCACGCTATGACACGATGGATTGCTGTTGTAGGCTCCGAACTGAAGATGGCTCGCCCCATGGATATAGAGATTTAGAAAATACAGAGGAGCCTGAGCGCTGCCATACGCTACATAACTGTCAAAATTGCTAGGCTGACCTGTATGACTCATGCAAAGGCCAGTCAACTCGAAGTTATCCAGATAGATGTACTTGCTATATCCCACATCTACAAGGTTATTGGAATTGCCAACCTGGTACGGACAACTGCTGACGTAATAGCCCGGTTGCCCGTATTGATCCGTCCACGAGCTGCAGGTAGCGCCGTCTGAAAGCGTACCGACCGTGTTGGCACTACAGAGTGGGTTGTCGGCGGTGAAGATGGGGCGCGTCCATGAGCTTCCCGAATACCACGCCAGATCGACACCATAATAGATGGGATTTGAACTAGTAGCGTCTATGGCATCAAGGCAAAGCCCGGCCGCATTGTCCCCATTGTCAGCGCACCCTGAAACAACTCCGGCATAAGGCGTGGCACCGGAATTGCCGTAATGCCACGTATCCCCGCCGCGAAAGATTACGCCCATTCCGGCTGAGAGCTTAACAGCCGCGCAATTACTCGAACAATTCGCCATGCCCGGAGAATGGAGAAATGGGCCATGACTGCCGCTGATCGTTTCAGAGGTCCCGTCATAAAGGGAATCCGATCCCGCGGCTGAAACGTAATAGCAGCTTGTGATCCCAAGGCTTGAAAGCGTAACCCGGGAGCCCGTTGGATTCGCCGGGTTGACATAGTTCGCACCTGTTGGGCACGCCCCGACGCCAACGACGGCATATGCGGCATTTGCGGCACTGAAAAAGCAGGCCAGAACAATAGAAAAGCGCAGCAGTCTTGCCATGAACATCACCTCGGCCCAAGCATCCATTAATTCTCGAGTACTTTGGATTACATTTAGGTTACCTTTGGAACATAACCATGTCAACATTACCTGGGTCATGATTGACGCCACCCTCCAGCTTTAAGGCTGAGAATGATCCAGCGCATCAGTTTGGGACAGAGATCAAAGGGCTAATTGGAAGGGCCGGGCGCGACCTCAATACCGGGTAAAACCTGCTGGCTTTCGAGGTATTCCACCAGTAACCTCTTTCTTGTCAACGCCCAGGCAATACGTCGGCCGCCGAATGCAACAGCAGGAACGGGTTGGCGAATCACTGTCGTTCCGACGGTTTTGCAGAACCGGAGGTGCGCGTCTAGGTCATCGACTTCATAGCACAGATGGTGCAGACCGCCTCCCTGCTCCAGGAACCGGGTGACCGGCGATTCGGGCCCGGCCGGCTCAACTAGTTCGATCAGGGGCTCACCGGGGTGCGCACCTTCAAAAAATGCCACCCGTACCTTCTGCAACGGATCGAAGAAAATCTTGCTGCCCCATGACGCACCCAGTGACCGCGCAAACGAATCTGCACTCTCCTCGATTGACGCTAATACAAAACCGATGTGGTGAAGCCTGACTTCACCTGGCGGGCAAAGGTCTCGTGGCGACAGACTACTCATTCGACCTCGCTGCTCTCAATGTCTGATCGGTCGGTTTGGCACTCGTATGCATCTTTGCAATGGTGTCGCTCCTCGCCCACGTCAAAAAAGTGTGACCAAGAATCGTGAAGGTGCGGACTGACCCCAAATGACGAAAAGGGGTTTTTCGAAGAGAGGACAGCTGCGCGTCATTCCATTCTGCTGCCTCAATGAATGCTCGGCCTCTGGATTCCATCGCAAGAGCATCAAGGATTTGGCCGATCAAATATGGATTGATCCCACGACCGCGAAAACACGGGAATACATGGAAATCGAAGAGGTGCACGTCATTTTGTGCCAGTGGAAAGTAATACGGTTCCATCGTGCATCCCTGCAAAGTCCAACCGTAGCCGGCCAACTGGTCCTCGCACTCGACTAGCCACAGCGAAGCTCCCTTCTCGAACCTCTCCCGGAGATTCCGACTCACCAGCTTCGTGTTCCAAAAACTGGTGATCTTCTGAAGTTCTTCGGCGCTAAGTTCAGCCAGGGCCTTCCGCCGCTTCACTCTGAAAGTCGCGGGCAAGTTGATTCCATGTAGCGGTCTTTCGGCGAGATCGCAATAGAAAACTACCATCCAGCCCGCGAAAACCAACCGGCTAAAAGCGATCTGGGCACGGTGCACAGTGGCTGTTACACCGTGACGCCGGTAATAATCGACCACGCGGGAGACCGAGTTCGCAATGCTCATGATGCCAGCTGTTCCTCGGGTTTCGGTGGTACCGCGCCGAATAGCAATTGCCGCAAACACGCGCCGCTCACTCGCTTTCGTACATCGTTTTGGGGCGTTTTTTGCGGCCGCACGAGACTCAGTAGAACTGCCAGAAGATAGCGGAGCGAATGATGGAGGAACAAGATGCTGCGAATTCCAAGCACGCCCACCAGCGTATGATGTTTCTTCCAGTAGCGCAGGATCGAGCGCTGCTGCGCAACGGCAAAGTGTTCCGGGAACGGCGCAGTGGTCTTGCCGCGGTCGTGGATGGCTTGCGCACCCGGATAGAACATGACCCTCCATCCGGCGTTGTGCGCGCGCCTACACCAGTCCACGTCGTCGCCGTACATGAAAAGTCCCTCGTCGAGCACTCCAACCTCATCGAAGGTTTCCCGGCGGATCATAGAGAAACAACCTACAATCACATCGACCGGAATGGTGCGGTCATGCGGAAAATAGAACATGTGTTCGCCGGCAAACAAACGCCGGCCCTTGAAGATGCTCTCCAGCCGCGTTGTCGTACAGATATTGTTCCATAGCGTCGGGAAACGCCGGCAAGTGCTCTGTTGGGTCATATCGGGATTGAAGACTCGCGGACCAACATTGCCGACTTTTGGATTCTCATCAAGAAAGTCGGCCAGTGCATCGAGGCAACCGGGGAACACGATGACATCCGGATTTACGAGCGCGATATAGTGGCCCCGACACTGGCGGATGGCGACATTATTTCCTTTGGCGAATCCCAGATTCTCCTTGCTCTTGACCAGCTTTACCCAAGGAAATTCGCGTTCGACCATCTCGATCGTGCCGTCTGCAGAGGCGTTATCTACCACCAGCACTTCAATGCTCCGCCGCGGAGGTGCCTTAACCAGGCTTTCGAGGCATAGCCGAAGATAGGGCTTGGCATTCCATGCGACGATGACCACGGATAATTCGACAGACTCGATTGATGTCGGCATGACCTAGCTTGTCACAGCTGGCTGCTTGAACGGGCGGCCAAAACTCAGGGGTTTCAATGAAGAGCCAAACCTGCGCTGCAATGCCAAGCCCGCTCTAACCATTCCTGAAGAGACCGCGCTATTTGAGGCAGCGAAAGGCTCAATCTGGCAGACGTCCACGCCAGAGAGGCCTTTTTTGAAGTGATAAACGCCCGGGTTCCCTTCTGGATCGATACCGCCTAGATCGTATGATTTGATTCCGCGCTCTTTGAGCCAACCGATCAACGTCCACTGCAGAAGATAAGCACCCTTGGAATTCAGTCCGGCATGGCCCGTCGCGCCAAGAAGATAGATCGCGGAATCGCCCATCGCCGAAGCCACGAGGCCAGCGGCGGGAGCTCCCTTGTCGTAACAAATCAGGATCTGCATCTGCTGGGATTCGCTGAGAGCCTGCTGGATGCGCCCGAATTCCTCGGCATCTACGACGGTATGAAAGGCCTTGCGCTGATACATCTGGTCGTAGATTTCGCGAAACAGTCGGTATTCTTCGAATCCATGCCCAGCAATCAACGTGAGGCCGTTTTTTTCCGATCGAGAGAGCTGATTTCGCCACTTCTTGTCGAGGCCGCTCCGCAACTCTTCGAGTGGCGACGTCAGATCCATAACGATCGTTCGGTATGCTTCGGCAGGTCCGTTGGTTTCGCCGCTAAACTTGGAGAAAGCTGATTGAAAGGCCGCAGCCCTCGGCGAAGCCACAAACGCATTGGGGAGAATGCGCACAAATAGTTTTCTTTCCTGCAGGTACTCGTCCTCTATCGCCCGAGCCATTCTGAGCGGGACTTCGGGGTCGAAAGCCCGGCCGCGCCGCTCCCACAGGGGTCCCCAACGCAGGTAAGCCATACCAAACTTGAGCGGCGTGGGACGAATGATCCTGAACTGGGCCATGCCCAGAACTTCGCCGTCTCGCTTCAGTACGATACGGCTAAGGTTCTTTTCTCCCCAACGGACTCCACCATACGCGGCGGTCTGATAAATGTTTGCATCGTCAAACAGGTCGAGCATGCTCGACCATTCCGCAGGAGTTGCGCAATCCACTTCGACTTGCCAGCCAAGCTTTTGCATAAGCGTTCGCAGCCCCTTAGTTGGCCTCTTGCCTGATATCGCGACCCATCCCGTTCAAACTGGGACTGCGAAAATGGCGGTTTCTTAATGCCCGAAGTCGTGGGAGAATCTCGAGCTCGACAAAGAACGTGTCGTCACCGCCGACGCGGCTGTTGACTCGGTCAAGATGGAAAGTGTCAGCGCTGGAAGAGTTCGCTGCGCATTCGCTTAGAAAAGCCGCCTCATACCCTGATTGCTTCAGATGGTAGATTAGCTCAGGCGTGAGATCAATTGATGAGCCGTAGGGCTGACTAAATGACCGAACCTTGAGCCCCGAAACAGCTTCCAGTTCCGCCTTATTCCGGTCCACCTCTGAGGCGAAGTCTTCCTTTGAGAATGACCTGCAATGCGTGTGGGTGTAGGTGTGGTTGCCGATTTCGAAGTCGAAAGAAACCATCTCGCGCAGTTGTTTGCTGCTAATATACAGATTCGCTTTACTTGCCAACCGGCTCTCGTCGATACCAGAGAGATTCCGCAACGCATCAAGAAAGATTTCCCTTTCAGCCAGTGAGATCGCCGGAAAGAATGCGCCAAATACTTCGGCAAGAGTTTGAATCTTGAGCGCTTTCTTGCCGGGAATCGCCTGCGCAGCAAGATTAATTGTTTCCATTCCCAGCGTGTCGGCTACATAACACACAAAATTATCCGGCGCCAGCCGCCGATTATCGAGAAACGCGGCATTCACGAAAAAAACAGCCGGCACTCCATATTGGCGGCAGAGAGGCGCGGCCCACTCGGCCACCGATGCATAAGCATCGTCAAATGTGACCAGCAAGGCGCGTGGGGGCAGTCCGCGACCGCCGCAATCAGTCAGTACCTCCTCGAGACACACGGGAGCATAATATGCGGTGAAAAACTTAAGTGCCTCTTCGAATCTTTTCGGCGAAATGCTCACGCTGATGCCCGCCGTGAACGATGACTGCACGTCGCAGATATGATGAAACACCACGCAGCGCAATGAATAATCGCGGCCGAGCATCTTCGCAATCCCGAAGGAGCCGGGCATATGCCACAGCGCGCCGCCCACCAACTTCGTCGCGGCTTGCCGAACTCTGTTATAAGACAACGGTTTCGTTCTCCAGAAATGTGCGCTGCCACAGTTCGAGCGTGAGTAGTGAGAAGATGTCCTTGGAGCGGTCGCTGCCATTTGCGTTGGCTCGTAGCATACGCTCGACGGCATCCTTGCTGAAGTAACCTCGATCGATCGTTCTCGAATCCATTAACACATCCCGAACGAGACCTTTCAGCTCCGCTCGCAGCCAGGACCCATATGGCACGGGGAACCCGGTCTTTTTCCTGTTGCGGATCTCTTTCGGAATCCTCTTCGACAGAGCCTTCTTCAGGATGAATTTGCCCGTCAGCCCGCTCAGCTTGTAGTTAGAGGGAAGCGAGGCGGCAAACTCCAGCACTTTGTGGTCGAGCAACGGCACCCGCAGCTCGATCGAGTTCGCCATCGTCATCTTGTCTGCTTTGATCAGCAAATCGTCGGGTAGCCAGGTTTTGGTATCGATATAGAGCATCGTGTTAAGTGTGTCGCGGCCTCGCATGTGCGCCTGCAGGGCGCGCACCGGCTCCACGCTGTGCTCGCGATCGACGGAATTGAGAAAATCGGTGGAATATACGGCGCCCAGGCCATTGCCGGTGGTGCGGTACGGATTCGTCGTGCGGCTGTAATAGTAGTCCGGAAACTGATCGCTCATGAGTGGGATGTATTTTGCGACCCGGGATGCGGAGAACAGGGAACTGGCCAGAGACATTCCCCCGGCGAGGGCGCTGTTCAGCGCCGGGCCGCCGCGCTTGAGCCTTTCGAGCCAAACCAGGTTGCGATAGTTGCTGTAGCCGGCAAACGCTTCGTCGCCGCCCTCGCCAGAAAGCAGCACGGTAACGTGCTCGCGGGCCAGTTTGGAGACGTAGTAGAGGGCGATGGCCGGCGGCTCGCAGACGGGCTCTTCCATGTGCCACACATAGCTGGGCAGAAAGTCCGCGAAGTTGCGGGCCGTGATGGTCATTTCGTAGTGCCTGGTGCCATACCTTTCCGCGGCCAGACGCGCGTAGGGCCGCTCATCGGCGAAGTCGTTGCCGGAGAAGCCGACGGTGAAAGTGCTGATGGTTTTGTCGGTGTTGTCGACTGCGAGACTTAGAACGCCGGTAGAATCCACGCCACCGCTGAGGAGGATGCCGACGGGCACGTCCGCGATCATGTGCAGGCCGACAGTTTCCGAAAGCAGGCTGAGCAACTCGGCTTCCACATGCTGCTCGCTGGGGCGCGGCCTGGCTTCCACAAACTGCAAATCCCAATATTGCCGAACTGTCTCCTGGCCGTTTTTGATCAGCAGATAGTGCCCGGGGGGGAGCTTTTGGATTCCCTTTAACAAGGTTTCCGCGCCGGGAACATACATGAAAGTGAGGAAGCGGTCGATAAGATCGGGAGCGATAGCGCGGTCGACAGAGGGGTCGGAGAGAATGGCCTTCAGTTCGGATGCGAAGGAGAGCGAGGAGCCGGTGAGGTGATAGTAGAGAGGCTTGATGCCGACGCGGTCTCGGGCCAGCAGCAGGGTCCTGGCCTTCTCGTCCCAGATAGCGAAGGCAAACATCCCGCGCAGCTTCTGCAAGCATTCCGGCCCCAGTTCCTCATAGAGATGTACGATCACCTCCGTATCGGTGCGGGTTTTGAAGACATGGCCCTTGCTCAACAGGAACGTGCGCAGCTCCTGGTAATTGTAGATTTCGCCATTAAAGACGATCCAGATCGTGCCGTCTTCGTTCGAGAGCGGCTGATGGCCACTCTTCAGGTCGATGATTGAGAGGCGCCGGAATCCCAACCCAACCGGCCCGGAGACATAATAGCCTTCATCATCCGGCCCCCGGTGCTCGATCGTCGCCGCCATCGCTTTCACGAGTTCCGGGGCAACCGTATCCCGGGGGTCAAACGCGAGTTTTCCGCAGATTCCGCACATACTCAGAAATAACTTTCCGGAGGATTATCTCCAGATCGTCTCCATGCCGCAGAGGCGTCTCAATTGCTGGCCACGTATATAAGCGAGGTACGAACGATCTTTCAAACGCGGAGGACGAGTCAAATAGGATTTCAAAAATCCGTACATCACGGCGATAGAACCACTGATCCGAGGTTTCTGCGTCAGCCTGCGAACACAGCTTGCGGCGACAAAAAGAGGATGATAGCCGGAAACGTAGCACGCCACACCGTGTTTTATTCTGTCCCTGAACAGCCCATCTTCCGATCCAGTTAGACGATGATGAAAAAGGCCGAGATCAGCAAATGCATAAGTCCTCCAACCCTTCATGTTGGCCATCACTTCGTCAATTGTGTCCCACCCTGATGCCCGCCAGAGCCCCCCAATTGCTTCCCAGCACGCTCTCCGGTAAATCTTCGTGGCGCCGCGCACATGGAAGGATGGTTCCTTTTCAGTCCTCATGACGCCATCAATGTCATGGCGAATCTCGCCACCACCGATTCCCAGTGCGCGGTCCCGGCGAAAGTACTCAAAGCACTTTTCAAAATAATCCTGGTCAAAGGTCAGGTCTCCATCGAGTTTCACCAGATAATCCCATTCGACGCACCCAAGCGTAGAGTAGCCGTCGTAGAAGGCCTCCATCACGCCACCGCCCGATTTGCGGAACCCTCGGTTTTCCCTATGTACCACGTGGATCCAGGAATGAAGCGCTGCATATCGGTCGGCGATCTCACCGGTTCGGTCGCTCGAGCCATCATCCACAATAACCCACTCACTCGGCAGGACGGTCTGCTTGCAGACAGATTCGATCGCGCCCTCCATATACTTCTCTTCATCCCGTACCGGAGTGATGATCACATATTGCATCGAGGTTTCCTGTGACAGCTCTTTTGAGCAGGAATAGGGGTTAGTGCGAAAAATCAGCCAGCGCTTCGGCAACCAATACCGGCTGTCGTTTCTTTGCCATTTCGCGGCAGATCACATCAATGATGCGTGCCGCGCTCTTGCCGTCCCATGATTCGGGCATCATGACACTGGCTCTTGAATCGAGCTGTTGCTTTGTCGCTCGGCGAATGCCCGCGGCGCTTGTTCCGGCAAGTACATTCGTTCCCCTCTCAACTGTAACCGGCCGCTCTGTGTTTTCTCGCACCGTAACACACGGTACGCCCAAGGAGGTCGTCTCTTCTTGAATTCCTCCCGAATCGGTCACCACCATCGCTGCGTGATCCATCAGGCAAAGAAAGTCAAGGTACCCGAGCGGGTCGACCATGCGTATTCTCCCATTCGTCATGACAGATTCCGCTGTCGCACCCGTATCCGATCCCTCTGCCGAACTGAAAAACTGCTCCAGTCCAAATTCCGCAATCTTCTTCTTTGTGCGTGGATGCGCCGGGAAGATAATCGGGCACGTATGTGCGAGATCGTCGAGCCCCTCGAGAATACTCAGGAAGCATTCGCGCTGGTCTACATTGGAGGGTCGATGCAAGGTCAGCAACGCATACTGGGTTACGCCGTTGTCCTGCCGATGCCCCGAAGTGCCATTGCGGAGACCAAGCATTTCAAGAATGGGGGACTCGCCGGCCTTTTGCCTGAAGGCGAGAAGCGAATCGATCATGGTATTGCCCACGAAGTGGATTCTCTCCTTCGGTACGCCCTCTTGCCGGAGGTTCTTGATGCCGCTCTCTTCGGTCACAAACAGAAGATCCGCCAGATGGTCCGTCACAATGCGATTGATCTCTTCCGGCATGTCTCGATCGAAGGAGCGCAGACCCGCTTCCACATGTGCTATGAGTGGTCTTGTTCCTTGGCTGTCAAAGGAGATCTTCGCTGTGACCAGTGCGCAGGCCAGCGTGGAGTTGACGTCCCCAACGACAATAAGCAGGTCAGGCCGCTCGCGCAAAACCACTCCCTCGAACCGCTTCATAATCTCTGCCGTCTGCATCGCGTGCGATCCCGATCCGGCGCCTAGGTGCACATCGGGCCTCGGAATGTTTAGATCAGCGAAGAACTTATCTGACATTGCCTCGTCATAATGCTGACCGGTATGGACGAGCACGCTTTCAATCGGTGCGTCGAAAGCGGAGTCGCTCCCCAGCGTGTGGCATGCTCCAACGCGATCATTGTGATCGCGAATGGCGGCGAGGATGGGCGCAGCCTTCATGAAATTGGGTCTCGCCCCAACAACGGTGAGGACTTTGGTCGCTTTGTTATGTTCCATAATCTGTTCGCAGAAGTTCGAGTGTTGTGTTTCTGGAGATAGTGCAGAAGAATCGCGGGCGCGCTCTCGAGCTGTTTCAACTCCCCGTAAAAGCGTAGAGGAGCCAGCCGAGTTCATAGGGGCGGCATTCGTAGCGAACGTTGAGCCGCCGGCTCGACGTACCGCTGCGCATTTGCAAAAACCTGAGTGCCGCGTCGGTATATGCATCTTTGCGGTCGAGATAGATGCAACGCCAGATCAGACCCAGCGAGGGCTCTACAAAATCGCGGTGCAATTCGTTGTTGCCGCTTATCCAGGCGACACCTTTGTAAAGAGCCTCGTTGAAATCGTAGCCCGCCGCTTCGCCGGCCGCAAACAGCATCATTGGCGCCATGGCGTGTTGATGCACTGAGAAGACCGGATACCGGCTCACGACTCGCCCCGATGCCGCATCATATTGCCAAAACCACTCGCCCTCGGGCCCCTGCAACTGGCACATCAACCTCGATGTACGCAAAGCTTTCTCTCTCGCGTCCTGATCATCCAGAACCTGCGACAATCGCGATAGCGCGATCGTCGGATAGACCTGGTCGGCAAAGCTTCCGATTCTCCGCCGAACATAGCTCTCGAGAGGGCGGCCAAGATGCAAATGACCATAGGCGCCGGAGCCGCCGCAGTTCGTCTCCAAAACCTTCTTCGCTGCCGAGATCTGTCCAGCCAACCCCGGGAGATCGGAGTGGCCACTCTCGCAGCAAGCCGCAAGCCCGGTCAAATACCAAGCCACTTCCATCGTGCGGCCTTGACGACCGTCGATAAAACGTGTCAATGCCTCCGCAGCGCGAACCTGCTCATACACCTGCGGCAAACGAGCAGGAGCTAACTCTGCGCAGGTCCAAAGAAGCAAACCCAGATCTCCGGCGCCGGTGATCCAACTGGTATCCTCCACCAACGCGTAGAGCACCGGTGAGATCGCCACCGGCGAAGGTCTGCCCGCGCGTTCGTAACGATGCAGTCCCAACAGCGTCATCATCGTATAGCGATGCGATACTCCCTGGCGGCTCATGCCGGTGCCTGTCCGAATGTAAGTATGGCAAAAGACCTGCCTTTCCGCATCGAACATTGAAACCAGGCCCGCCGCAGCAAGCTCGCGCAGTTCGGGAATCGTTCGTCCCATTTCCCGTCCCTTCGGCACTCGATCCAGCGTATCGCTTCGCATGCGTCAGCCTCGAGTTTCCAGGATGGCAATGATATGGTTGACCACTGCGTTCAATGTCGCTGTACTGCGCGCACCGGAGCCGTCCGATTTCTCGCGCCTTACCAGAGCCAGCTTTGCGCGAACATCCTGCTCGCTCTGCAATAAGACCAGTTTGCCTGTCTCCGCGAGATGCCGATCCACGGCTCCCAGAGCCCCTCGAAACAGGCTATACACTGGAATCTCGAGCGCCGCCGCCTCGCGGTTCATCGTTCCGCCTCCGCTAATCACCAGATCAGAGTGCCAAATCAGATCCAGGCCATTGACGGCGTGTTTCGGAACAACCACTCTGCCAGAATCAAAGAGCGGCGGAAAAGCGCGACGAAGCTGATCCTCTTGTTTCTGGGTCCGCGGCAGCAGAAACGTTTTGACCTCGGGATGCAGTCCAAGCATTTCGAAAACCGCTGCCAAAAGCTTCTCGCTTTCTGGATTGTGATAATGCGCCTCGGTCGCTGGCGGCCGAATCGTCACCACAATATCTTCTGGCGTGATTCCGAGAAGCTCCTTTAGCGATGGATCCGGATGGAAGAGCGGAACGTAAACGTCTTCCTTGATTCCTGGATAATGCAGAATGCGATCCCTTCGCGTTCCGCTCTCTTCAAAGCGCGCGGAGGGAACAATGGCCGGCGTGAGCACCCACTTCTTGCGCTTCGAGCCAACCATGTTCGTTACGCGCTGATCTGCGAACTCGTAGTCGATGATGTTCAGGCTTTGAATTCCGAGCAGTCCTGAAAGCAGAATAGAGGAGCGCGAACCGTGCGAAACGCCGATGCCCGGTCTTTCACGAATCACAAAATGCGCAAGCTGCGAGACACGGATGGCTAGGCCCAGCACTTTGGCCAGTCGATTCTTGCCATAATGCCGGCCAATCTTCCTGTAACTCAATCCAGCCATGTCGGCAAGCTCGCACACCTGAAAACAGTCTCTCGCCGTAAGAACTACCTGATAGCCTCGCTTTTCCATCTCCCGAATAATTGGAAGAAAGAAGGGAACGTGCGGAGAGTTCTCCAAGTCGATCCAAATCTTGCAGTCCGTCCCGCTAGCCTTCACCAGGCGCGTCTCTTGGCGTGCGTTTTTTCTGCGTACTCCCCGCTCGGCATCAGGCGCCGCAACTGATTGATTGAGCAACATGCGTTTACAGAGGCTTTCTTTATGTTCGCTGCAAGTGCCGGTCGATGGTCGGGGCCCGCATCGAATTTCTCTTGATCTAGCTACGCCATTTAGTTCGCGTGGACGTCAGCCGTGGCATTCAGATATTCCGCCAATCCGATTTCCCAGGGGCGGAATGTGTTCAGCCCAGTAGTTTTGAGTCGCCGGTTCTCAAGTACCGAATAGTGGGGCCTCGATACTTTGCCGGCAAACTCCGAAGCGTCGGCGACATCCACGGGGACGGCCATACCAGCCGCTGCGAATATCTCTTGGGCAAACTCATGCCAGGAACAGCTTCCTTCGGCAGTAGCGTGGTACAGACCGTACGCGCTGCAATCGGCAAGCTCTAGGATCTGCCGGGCCACATCCAGCGTAGCCGTTGGGCTGACGAATTCGTCGGCCACCACGCGAACACGCCCGCGCTCACGGCCCAATTTGAGCATAAGCTCCACGAAGTTCCGGCCGCCCTTAGCCCGGCACGGATGCGCTCCATAGAGCGCCGAAGTCCGCAACACAAAATGTCTCGGATTTATGGTTCGCACGAAACTCTCGCCTGCTAGTTTCGAATTGCCGTAGACGTTGAGCGGCACCGGCGCATCTTCCTCAACATACGGCTGGCCTTTTGTGCCGTCGAACACGTAATCCGTACTAATGTGGACAAGCACTGCACCCATATCTCGCGTGACCACTGCCAGGTGGCGTGCCCCCATCGCATTGACGGCGAATGCCTTCTCCGGCTCCTGTTCACAGCGATCTACGTGATGCATGGCGGCCGTGTTTACCACTATCTCTGCATCCGCAGATTCCAAACAGGACCTTACTGATTCAAGGTTCGACAACTCCAGATCCGAATGATTCATCGGAATCACCTGATCCCCTCGATCAGTGAATACCGACAGCACATCGGAACCCAGCTGCCCGTTGGCCCCGACCACAGCGACCTTCATATCGCGCCCACCATGTTGTGCACTTCAAGTTCCTTCTCGATCGCCTTGAAGCACTGAATATTCGCATAGGCAGGGTTATCCCAGTCCTGAAACTTGGCCATGTTATCGATGAGATCGTCAACGATGGACTTTACCGACCCGGAGGGATGAAAACTCAAGACGTTTGCCGCTTTTTCCGTGCTTACTTTGTAGTTTCTGAAATCCTCGATGTGTTTAATACATAGATTAACGCGATGGTTTAATCTTTCCTCGATAGCGCTCTTGACAAGGTCACCTACCTCACCCACCGTGTAGTTTCCTGAGGCCAGATTGAAAACGCCGGAGATCCTGTAGTTTGCCTCAATAGCACGGATGTAGGCAGTAGCCGCGTCTTCAATGCTCAGGATTGGTCTCCAGATCGAAGGATTATTCACTGTGATAGTGCGGTCGCGCATCGCACTCTTGAACATCGTGTTGATGATTAGGTCGAGCCGCATGCGAGGGCTGTAGCCGGAGATCGTTCCCTTCCTGAGCGAGATCACCGAAAAATTGTCGCCGACAAGTTGCAATACGGCCTGCTCGCCTTGCAGTTTTGAGATTCCGTAAGGATAGGATGAGCTTACGGGGCGAGTCTCGTCATACAGTTCGTTCTCGGTATATCCATATACGGAGCACGACGATGCGTAGATATAGCGCTTCACCTTGGCAATTTTTGCAATGTAAGCAAGATATGCCGGAGCCGCCGCGTTGAAGATGAAGTTCTTGCTGGGCGAATACTCGGCCATTGGATCGTTCGACAATCCAGCGAGAAACACGACCTGATCGTAGGCCGCCAGGTCTTCGGATGTCAGTTGAAATATGTCCTTGTTCAAAATGGCCGTTTGGCGAGGAAGATGATTTCCGAACCAGAACAGGTCCACCACATCCACTTTGTATCCACGCTCAAGAAGTTTTGGTATCAGCACCGAGCCAAGATAGCCGGCGCCACCGGCAACAAGAAGTCTCATCACTTATCTCCTTAAAGGAAAGCCGATTCATTTGTGGCGGTGTACTGAAAATTATCCGATTCAGGTGACGCAAGCCACTCATTTAGAGTGCGGCTTTTGCGGTCCTTATCGGAGACGGCCACGTCACTGAGCGGCCATTGAATGCCGATTGCAGGATCGTTCCAGCGAATGCTGGATTCGGCCTTGCCGTTGTATATTCCAGTGCATTTGTATTGGATCTCGGTGCCATCGCTGAGGGCGCAAAAGCCTCGGGCGAATCCGGCAGGGGCCCAGACCGCGCGCCGATTATCGGCCGTAGCTTCAACGCCGGCCCATTTCCCGAGTGTCGGCGAACCCTTCCGAATATCTACGGCGACCAGGAAAGCGGCGCCGGCAGTTACACGCATGAGCTTACCCATCGGAGGCTCCCACTGAAAATGCAAACCGCGGACAACTCCCTTCGATGATCGGGAATGATTGTCTTGTACGAACTCGGTGGGTAAACCAAGCGCTTGAAACTGATCGGCGCGATAGGTTTCTGAAAAGAATCCCCGGCTATCTTGAAAGATATCGGGCACAACTATGACAACATCGTCCAAGTATTTCGATTCCACTTGAATCTGCATGGAAATGTTCCTTCGCTTTGCTCGATGGAAATTCAGCTTCGTTTGAGTGCAAGTATCCTTGTTAAGTTTTGAACAAAGCTCATCATGCAGTAAGCTCCGCGGCAAAGGATATGGATTCAGGAGAGACTGGCTTCGAAGTGAGCTTTGCGCAGTAAATGCTGATTTCTCCGACCACTCGCGCCTGCTGCTCCGCTGTCAGTTGCGGGAACATCGGAAGGGAGAGGATATCGGCCGATGCGCGAAGCGCCACAGGAAAATCGGCAGGACTGTAATGGAGCCAGGAATATGCCTTCTGCATATGCAGCGGAATAGGATAGTGAATTCCGGAGCCGATACCGGCCTCTTTCAGGTGCTTCATCAACCCGTCGCGATCTTCCGACCGAATCACATACAGGTGGTACACGGAGCGAGACCATGACGGCTCACAAGGGCAGATGATCGCGCCATTGTCCGCCAGCAACCGTTTGTACTCGGCTGCCCGTTCACGGCGTTGTGCGTTCCACTGGGGCAGATAAGCCAGCTTTGCATTGAGCAGCCCAGCCTGGATCGCATCCAATCGCCCGTTATAGCCTTCCACGTCGTGATAGTATTTGTGTGCCTGTCCGTGGTCACGCAGCATCCGCATCTTGGCCGCAGCCTTGCTGTCGTTGGTAACAGCTGCTCCAGCTTCTCCGCAGGCCCCCAGGTTTTTGCCAGGATAAAAGCTGAATGCCGCCGCACGCCCCATCGAACCGGCCTTCATCCAGCGATTCTGCCGCTGTGAGAAATATTCGGCCCCGTGCGCCTGGCATGCATCCTCGATTACCGTCAACCCGTACTGATCGGCGAGATCGATGATTCCATCCATGTCCGCCATCTGGCCATAAAGGTGCACGGGCAATACCGCGGTTACGCGGCGATTGCTGCGCCGGCTGATAAGTACTCCTGACTCATTCCGCGTGCATTGCTCTTCGAGATATTGGCGCAGTCTTTCCACAGACATGTTATAGGTCTGTTCGTCGATGTCGACGAACTCCGGCAACGCGCCTGCCTGGGAGATAGCTTCTGTTGTGGCAATGAAGGTGTGCGGTACCGTGACGACCACGTCACCGGGCAGAATTCCGCACGCAATCAGAGCGAAGCGTAGTGCGTCTGTTCCGCTGCTGACGGCGATGGCGTGGTCCGCTCCGCAGAATTCTGCAAAGGCCGTTTCGAACTCCTCAACCATCGGGCCACCGATAAAACCTGCGGTGCGCAGCGCTTTGCTAAATACGCCTGTAAGCTCCTTTTCCAATTCCAGATGCGGTGTAACGAGATCGAGGAAAGGAATGCTGCTAGCAATGGACATTTTGATCCTCCGATTTTGCCTGGATATAGCGCAGGACCTTAGCCGGATTCCCGGCCACGATTGCGTTAGGTGGAACATCTTTGGTGACTACGCTGCCGGCCCCCACAATCGCGTTTTCACCAACGCTGATATTTGAGAGTAGCGTGGCGCCAGAGCCAATCGACGCCCCAGTACGAACGACTGTCGACTCGACCTTCCAGTCGGCTTCTGTCTGGAGAGTTCCGTCGGCGGCAGTTGCGCGTGGGTAGGTATCGTTGATGAAGGTCACTCCGTGGCCGACAAACACGTTGTCCTCTAACACGACTCCTTCGCAAATGAAGGTGTGGCTTGAGATTTTGCACCGCTTGCCCACACGGGCATTTTTCTGGATCTCAACGAATGCGCCGATTTTGGTTTCGTCACCGATCTCGCATCCATAGAGGTTGATGAAGCGCGCGAGTCTCACATTCGCGCCGAGCTTTACGTCGTCGGCGATTGAATTCCAGGTGTTCACAGACTGACGAGAGCTCCCTTATTCTTCAGTGACTCTGTTGCTGCCTCCAGCATCTTCACGACGCGCAAACCGGCGCAGCCATCGTTATGCGGATCCTGGCCGCTCGAAACGCACTCGACGAAATAGGTCATTTCCTGGCGTAGGGCCTCAACCTGTTCCAACTGCGGAGACCACATGTCGCCGGAGCGATAGCTTACAAGCAACTCATAGACACCCTCGCGGTTGTTGATCATTACACCCTTGTCATAGACCTTGAGCTTCTCGTCGGCCTCGAGGTCGTTCCATACCAGCATCCGCTTCTCTCCGCCGATGAGTGTTGTTCGTACCTTTACCGGGGACAGCCAATTCACGTTGATATGCGCAATCACATTGTCCGGAAAGTAGAGGGTCATGAAGGCAATGTCTTCGTGGCAGTTCAGGTGATTCTGTCCGGTAGCCACAATC
>Ga0335074_10000309_pt1 | contig 73514 bp, 68 predicted proteins | sample Lox_Sample_23_FD_206715 | JGI IMG/M metagenome (GOLD analysis project Ga0335074, IMG submission 206715) | Soil microbial communities from Loxahatchee National Wildlife Refuge, Florida, United States - Lox_Sample_2.3 | ecosystem: Environmental > Terrestrial > Soil > Wetlands | place: USA...
CAGCCCAGGAACACAGCACTTCTGCCCGCAACGCCCTAGCGGCTTGCTTGAGCCGGATGCGAGGAAACCCGCACGTCCGGTTCTTAGGGGGCCGGGGCGCGGTGACGCGCCCCGGCTACCCGACCGGCGGCTGCCGCTGCCGACACGACCACCGCATCAAGCAGACCCCCGGCTGGACCCTCACCCAGCCGCTGCCCGGATACCACCAGTGGACCACCCCAGCCGGCCGCATCTACGTCACCGAACCCACGCGACACCCCATCTAGGGCTCCCAGCAGGCCAGCCCCGTCTCGGGCGCGACAGCGATCCACACCGACAAGTGGGCGGGTTGCCGTCGGCTCAGGCGGGTAGCGTGACAAGGCAAGGCGATACCGTCCGGGAGTTGTCTGATTTCTTCGTTTCTGCGACTAGCCAGGATCGTTGCCCTCCACCTCGTGACCTTCCTGATCATCGCGGTCGGCTCGATCTGGCTGGCCTTGCAGGTCGCGCCCATGCAGACGGTCTCCGCGGCCGGCCAGACCGCCCAGGTCGGGGCGGCTATCCCAGCGTTCAGCTGGTCGGGACCCGGCGAGCTCGACCTATTCGGCCAGGTGATCCCCACCAAGCCGCAATTCGAGGGGCCCATCCGCCCGCTCCTGCAGCTCACCCACATCACCATCGACCGCCAGGTCGCCCAGCTGCTCCGCTCCGACAACCCGCGCCAGCTCAAGCTGAGCCTCAGCCAGCAGCTGGCGCAGGGCTGGACCAGGTATTTCGAGTGGGAGACGCTCATCGCGGCCGGATTCGCCGTCGTCGCCCTGCTCGCGGTGGCCGGGGTGCGCCGGTCATCCCGTCTGACCATGATGAAGACGGTCGGAGCAGGGCTCGCCGTCGTCTGCGCGCTGAACGTCGGCGGCGTGCTGCTGACCGCGTCCAGCACGCCGCGGGTGCTGCGCAGCGTCAAGACGCTTGACGATCTGGTGGGCACCGACCCGCTCCAGGCCGCCCCTGCAGCCGTGGCGCGGCCGCTGTCCGGCGTGCAGGCGGTGGTGATCGGCGACTCGACCGCCGCCGCGATCGGCAACCCGCCCGCCGCGAACGCCAGCGCCCTGGACCGCGCCTGCGGGCGCAGCAGTGAGTCCTACGCCGCCGATCTGGCCGTGGTGAACAACTGGAACGTGCTGAACCTGGCCTGCAGCGGCGCGACGATCCAGAACGGCCTGCTCGGCGTGCAGGTCCTCGGCGACGGGCAGGTGGCGCCCGCCCAGCTGACCGAGGCCGAGCGCGCCACCCACGCCAAGGTGATCATCGTCAGTGTCGGCGCGGACGACGTCGAATGGTCGATCATGACGCGGCTGTGCGTGGCCAGCGCGGTGTGCAACGACGCGGTGTCCTCCGCGTATTTCACCCAGCTGCTCGGCGCGTTCACCCGCAGCTATTACCAGCTCCTGGCCGACCTGGCCGACCTGCCGGGAAGCCCCGCCGTGCTGGTCAACGAGTACTACTCGCCGTTCGGCCCGGACATCGGCTGCCTGGCCAGGTACGGTCTCACCGCGGCCAAGGAGAGGGTGCTGCTGGCCCGGCTCGGCCAGGTGAACACCGTGCTGGCGCAGGGCGCGCAGGTGTTCGGGTTCGGGGTGGCTGACCCGTCGTTCGCGGGCCACGCGTTGTGCACTCCCGACCCGTACGTCCAGGGCCCGGGCGACCCGGCGCCCCTGCACCCGACGGCGGCCGGCGAACTGGCCATCGCGCTGGCCGACCAGCAGATGCTGCCCGAGGTCGAGGGCCTGGTGCCCGCCCCCGCCGTGTCATCCTCGGCCGGAACCGGCGGCGCCCCGACAGAGACCGCAAGAACGGTCCGGCTCAGCTCAGCGCAGGGATGATCTCCGAACCGTACGCGGCCAGGGTCTCCTCCTCCTGGTCGTGCATCAGGTAGATCGCGAACTGGTCCGCGCCGGCCTCGGCCAGCTCCTGCAGCCGGTCCACGTGCGCGGAGGCCGGCCCGAGCAGGCAGAACCTATCCACGATCCCGTCCGGTACGAAGTCCACGTCCGGGTTGTCGGACCGGCCGTGGTGCGCGTAGTCGTAGCCCTCGCGGCCCGCGATGTAGTCGGTCAGCTCCCGGGGAACGGGCCCGTCCGTGCCGTACCTGGTGACGATGTCCGCCACGTGATTGCCGACCATGCCGCCGAACCACCGCAGTTGCTCCCGCTGGTGCGGCAGGTCGGCCCCGACGTAGGCCGGCGCCGCGACGCACATGGTCACCGAGTCGGGGTCACGCCCGGCCTCCTTCGCCGCCGCGCGCACCGCGCCGATGGTCCAGCGGGCGATGTCGGGGTCGGCGGTCTGCAGGATGAACCCGTCGGCCTGCTCGCCGACCAGCTTCAGCGCCTTCGGCCCGTATGCGGCCATCCAGACCTCGAGCTTGCCGTCCCGTACCCACGGCAGGCTCAGCGGCTTGCCGTGGTGCTCAACCTCGCGCCCCTCGGCCAGCTCCTTGATCACGGTCATCGCCGCCGACAGCGTGGCCAGCGACATGGGCGGCTGGCCGATGACCCGCCGAGCCGAGTCGCCACGGCCGATCCCGCACACGGTCCGGTTGCCGAACATGTCGTTCAGCGTCGCGAACAGCGAGGCGGTCACCGACCAGTCCCTGGTCCCCGGGTTGGTCACCATCGTCCCCACGGTCATGGTGGAGGTCTCGGCCAGGATCGCCGAGTAGATGACGAACGGCTCCTGCCACAGCACGTGCGAGTCCCACGTCCACCCGTGGGAGAAGCCCGCGTCCTCCGCCCGGCACATCATCTCGACCACCCGGCTGGCCGGCGGGTTCGTCTGCAGAACCACCCCGAAATCCATGACCCCTCCTTTTATCCCGAACGAACCGTGGTGCTTGTTACAGCAGATACTGATTCAGTCCACGGGCCAGGAACGTGCCGTGCCCGGCACGGCCCTGGTAGGTACCGTCCTCGATCACCGTGTGGCCGCGGGACAGCGTGGTCACCACGCGCCCGGTGATCTCGAGCCCCTCGTACGCGGAGTAGTCCACGTTCATGTGATGCGTCGCGGCGGATAGCGTCTGCTTCGCGTTCGGGTCGTAGATCACGACGTCCGCGTCAGACCCGGCCGCGATGACGCCCTTGCGCGGGTAAAGCCCGAACATCCTGGCTGGCGCGGTGGACGCCACCTCGACCCAGCGGGGCAGCGTGAGCTGGCCCGCCGCCACCCCGGCGTGCAGCAGGTCCATCCGGTGCTCGACGCCGGGCATGCCGTTCGGAATCTTCGAGAAGTCGCCCCGGCCGAGTTCCTTGCCGTCCTTGAAGCAGAACGGGCAGTGGTCCGTCGATACCACCGACAGGTCGTTGGTCCGCAGCCCGCGCCACAGCGAGTCCTGGTGGTCCTTCGGCCGCAGCGGCGGCGAGCAGACGAACTTGGCGCCCTCGAAGTCCGGCCTGGCCAGGTCGTCCAGGGACAGGAACAGGTACTGCGGGCAGGTCTCGGCGAACACGTTCTGCCCGCCATCCCTGGCCTCAGCCACCGTTTCGAGCGCCTGGCTGGCGGACAGGTGCACGATGTACAGCGGGCAGTCTGCCACCTTGGCCAGCGTGATGGCCCGCGAGGTGGCCTCGCCCTCCAGCTCCGGCGGCCTGGTCAGGCCGTGGTACACCGGGTCTGTCCGGCCCGCGGCGATCGCCTGCGCGACGAGCTGGTCGATGGCGATGCCGTTCTCCGCGTGCATCATCACCGTCGCGCCGGACCGGCTGGCCTGCTGCATGGCGAGCAGGATCTCGCCGTCGGTGGCATAGAACACGCCGGGGTAGGCCATGAACATCTTGAAGCTGTTCACCCCGGCGGCGATGCAGGCGTCCATCTCCTTGAGCGTCGTCTCGTTGACGTCCGAAACGATCATGTGGAAGCCGTAGTCGATCGCGCAGTTCCCGTCCGCCTTGGCGTGCCACTTGTCCAGCGTGGCGAGCAGCGAGGTGCCCTTGGCCTGCACCGCGAAGTCGATGATCGTCGTGGTGCCGCCCCAGGCCGCGGCCCGGGTGCCGGTCTCGAAGGTGTCCACGGAGAACGTGCCGCCGAACGGCATCTCCATGTGCGTATGCACGTCGATCCCGCCGGGCAGCACGTATTTGCCGGTCGCGTCGATAACCCGGCCCGCGGTCACGCTTGCCGCCTGGCCCGGGTTCCGTGCGAGCACCGCGGCGATCTTCTCGCCCTCGATGAGCACGTCGGCGTCCAGCGTGCCGTTGGCGGTCACTACGGTGCCGCCGGAGATCAGGGTGCTCACGGCTCTGCTCTCCCGTTCGCCTCCGCCCGGTGACGGCTCATGGCTGCACCAGCGTCCCGTACTGGTCGGGACGGCGGTCACGGTAGAACTGCCACAGGTTCCTGACCTCGGCTAGCTGGTCCATGTCCAGGTCCCGGACCACGACCTCGTCCTTGTCGTCCGCGGCGGCGTCGCCCATGAGCTGCCCGCGCGGGTCCGCGAAATAGGTCTGCCCGTAGAAGTCGTTGTCGCCGAGTGGCTCGACGCCGACCCGGTTGATCGCGCCGACGAAGTACTCGTTGGCTACCGCGGCGGCGGGCTGCTCGAGCCGCCACAGGTACTGGGACAGGCCCCGGCTGGTGGCCGACGGGTTGAACACGATCCGCGCGCCGGCCAGGCCGAGCGCGCGCCAGCCCTCGGGGAAGTGCCGGTCGTAGCAGATGTACACGCCGATCCGGCCCGCCGCGGTGTCGAAGACCGGGTAGCCCATGTTGCCCGGCCTGAAGTAGAACTTCTCCCAGAACCCCTTCACCTGCGGGATGTGGGTCTTCCGGTACTTGCCCAGGTAGGTGCCGTCCGCGTCGATCACGGCGGCGGTGTTGTAGTAGATGCCAGGGTGCTCTTCCTCGTACATCGGCGCGACGATCACGATGCTGTGGTCCCTGGCCACTTCCTGCAGCCGCCTGGTGGTCGGCCCGTCGGGGATCGCCTCGGTGTAGGAGTAGTAGTCGGCGTCCTGCACCTGGCAGAAGTACGGCCCGTAGAAGAGCTCCTGCAGGCAGACCACCTGCACCCCGGCCGAGGCCGCGGTCTGGATGTGACCTACCGCCGCCTCGATCATCGATTCCTTGTCCCCGGTCCAGCGCTGCTGGATTAGCCCCGCCCGGACGATCTCAGCCATCGGCTCCTGTCCTTCCCTGTTACGCGCGACTCCTCATTTTCCCGCTTGACCAGCCCCGTCGTAAGCCGTTAGCCCCCAAGGAAGACGCGGCCTGCCCGGCCCCTGTTGTATATCCCTACAGGTCCGGCGGAAACGCGTCACGGCTCCCGACGCCGAGTTCACTACTGTTCTCTGTACGAGCAAACGCGACCCCGAGAGCTCCCGGGAGGGACATAGATGAGTGAGCAGCCCGCGGCGAATGCCGCCCCACCGGAGATCATCTACATCATCCGCCACGGCGAGAAGCCGGCCGACCCCGTGCCGCCTGCCCCCGGACAGGCACCGCCCGCTCCGACTGCGCCCTTCGGCGTCGACTTCCAGGGCAACCAGGACCCGCATTCGGTGCTGCCTCGCGGCTGGCAGCGCTCGGGTGCCCTCGCCGTCCTCTTCGATCCCGCCGTCGGCGGGCTCCGGGCCGGCTTGCAGACCCCCGCCACCCTGCTCTCGCCGGATTACGGCAGCCCGGACAAAACGACCGTGCACCGGACGTACCAGACGATCGAGGGCCTGTCCGATCGTCTCGGGGTGCCGATCGTCTCCGCCTTCGCCGAGGGTGACGAGCCCGCGCTGGCGGCCAGCGTGGTGAGCAGCAACTCCGGCATCGTGCTCATCTGCTGGGAGCACGACCACATCCCGGCCCTCGCCACGGCCCTGCCCACGGTGCCCGGCGCCGTCATTCCCCAGCCGTGGCCCGGCGACCGTTTCGATGTCATCTGGACCTTCACGCTGGTCCCGGGATCGAAGCCGACCCAGTACACCTTCAGCCAGATCCCTCAGCAACTGCTGTCCGGCGACATGGACACGGTCATCTCGGCGTGACCCCGCCCCCGGTGCCGCCGGATACGCCAGATGATCGGCCGGTGGCAGATGAGCTGACGCCCGGCGGCGAGCCGGCCTCCCCGGACGGGGCCGAAACCGACTTGCGCGCCGCCGACCGGCTGATCTTCTTCTCCGACGCGGTGGTCGCCATCGCCATCACGCTGCTCGCGCTCGACCTGCCGGTGCCCACCGGGGGCACCGTGCCGGAGTTCTGGAGGTCGGTCCAGCACAACGACGGTCACTACGCCGCGTTCCTGATCAGCTTCGTGGTGATCGCATCGGCGTGGAGTGACCATCATGATCTGTTCAGGTACGTCAGGCGCACCGACTCGCGGCTGCGCGTGCTCGACAGCGTGTGGCTGGCGACGATCATCCTCAACCCGTTCGCGACCAAGCTGCTACTCGTTAGCGGGCAGACCCTCGATACCAGTGCCCTGCGGTTCGGGTTCTACGCGCTGCTGCAGCTCCTCGAGTCGGCCGTGGTGTACGCGATGCTGCGCCACCTGATCTCGCACCGGCTGGCCGACATTCCGCCGCAGGTCGCGAAGAAGATGGCCAGCGATTCCCGTGACCTGATGCTCGGCTTCGCGCTGTCGATTCCGTTCTTCTTCGTCACCAACTTCGCCTGGGTGCTCTGGTTCATCACCCCCCAGCTGGCCGGACGGCTGCGACAGCGCTGGACCAGGAACCGACCGTCCGCCACATAGCTGATGTCTCACGCGACCGGGAACGCCGACGATGAACGGGAGGCGGCGGGCACCAGGCTCGCCGCCGTAACCGAAGGATGTGACCCTCACATGAGCGGCAGCAGGAGCGCGCCGGGCGGGTTCTTCGCGGACGCCGATTTCGACTACGAGGCGCGGATCGTGCTCGGTGCCGCGGCGGGCGGCATCGGCGACGTCGGGCTGGTCCTGGCGGCCCTCGACCGGATCACCGACGGTGACGCACAGAGCTGGTTCGACGCCTGGAGGGGGCTCGGCGCGGACCTGGCCGCCCGCGGCGATGACGCCCTCGGGCGCGGGCATCTGCACACCGCGAGCTGGGCCCTGCTGGCGGCGGCCGAGTATTACGCCAAGGCCCTGGTCTTCGTCGACGGGCTGGCGGACACGTCCGTGCTGCTGCCGACGTTCCGCCAGCACCGCGCCTGCTGGGAGAAGGTCGTCGACGCCTCGCAGGGCCGTTTCGTCCGGGTGCAGGTGCCCTACGAGGGCACCACGCTCCCGGGCTACCTGCTCCGCCCGGACGCCAGCGGAGCGGCCCGGCCGACGCTTGTGGTCACCAACGGGAGCGACGGCTCGCTGCCCGGGCTGCTGGAGTACGGCGCGGCCGAGGCGCTGGCCCGCGGCTGGAACGCGTTCCTGTTCGACGGCCCGGGACAGCAGTCGATGCTGTTCGAGCGCGGGATCCCGTTCCGGCACGACTGGGAGGCGGTGCTGACGCCGGTCATCGACTTCCTGGCCGCCCGGCCCGACGTGGACTCCTCCGCGCTGACCGGGTACGGCATCAGCCAGGGCGGCTACTGGATCGCCAGGGCGGTCGCGTTCGAGCACCGGATGGCCGCGGCGGTCGCCGATCCCGGCGTGGTGGACGTGTCGGCCGGGTGGACCGCCCACCTGCCCCCGGTCCTGCTGGAGATGCTGGACGCCGGCCAGAAGGACGAGTTCAACGCCGTGATGGCCCAGGCGCAGGCCGGCGCCGACCCCAAGGTGGCCAGGACGATGGCCTTCCGGGCCCGGCCTTACGGCCTGACCGACCCGTTCGACCTGTTCACCGAAGTGCGGAGGTACCAGGTTCGTGACGTGGCCGGTCAGATCACCACCCCGCTGCTGATCCTGGACCCGGCCGATGAGCAGTTCTTCCCCGGCCAGCCCCGGCAGCTGTACGACCTGCTGCCGGGTGAGAAGGAGATCATCGAGTTCACCCAGGCGCAGGGCGCGAACTTCCACTGCCAGCCCACCGGGCGCCAGCTGACCCACACGCAGATGCTCGACTGGCTGGCGGACCATCTGCCGGCCCGTCCGAAGTGACGCGGCCTTAGGCTCGAAGAGTGACGGAAGGCGCGGGCAGTCGGCCTCTTCCGTCCGATCGCGGCACGGTCGCGCAGACCGTTCATGACCTGATCCTGAGCGTGGTCCGGCGGCAGACGCCGGCCGGGGTCAGCGTCGTCCTCGAGGGCCCGGCGGGCATCGGCAAGACCTTCCTGGCCCGCCAGGTCGCCGATTCCGTCCCGCCGGGCGAGGCGAAGATCGTCCGCCTGGCGGGCGAGCCGGGCCGGCGCAACGATCCGTTCGCCGGCGCCGCGCCGCTCCTCGGCGACCCGCTCCGGACCGCCGATCCCGGTGACGAGGCGTTCGACCGCGTCGACGAACTATGCGCCGACGGCCCGGCGGTGCTGTGTGCTGACGACGCGCACAACCTCGACGCGGCCACGCTGACGCTGCTCCGCCGGCTGGTGTGGGCCAGCCGGAGTCTGCCGCTGGCCGTGCTGGTCACCACCCGGCCGGATCCGTCCCGTGAGCCGCTGACCATGCTCACCGGGCAGGCGCAGTTCCGCCTGCGGCTGCCGCCGATGGGCCCGATGATGGTCGAACGCCTGGTCTACGATCGCACGGGTCGCTGGCCAGGCCCGCTGCTGCGCCGCGTCCTCGGGCTGGCCGCCGGGAATCCGCTGTTCGTGGCCGAGCTACTGCGCGCGTACGAGAACGCGGGCGCCCTGATCTCGTCGGGACCGGACTCGATCGAGGCCAGGTTCGAACTCGACCTGCGCGGCACCGGCCTGGACCAGGTGATCCGGGCTCACCTCGGGCAGCTGGACCAGCCCGCCCGTGACGTCCTGGCCGCGATGGCGGTCTGGGGGACCGACATCGGCGTCGGCGATCTGGCCCGCGTACTGCCGGGCCCGGGCGATGCCCTGGGCGAGCTGCTCGAGCAGGCCATCGGGTCCGGCCTGATCCGCGGCGACCCGGCCGGTGCGATGGGCTTCACCCACGACCTGTTCCGCGAGGCCGCCTACGGCGGGGTAGCCGAACCTCAGCGCCGCCTCATGCACCGGCGAGTCGCCGAGGTGCTCGCGGGCGCGGGCTACCGGCCGAGCGTCGTCGCGGACCACTTGCTGCGGGCCGCAGGGACCGATGACGACCCGGAGCTGGTGACCGCCCTGCGCGAAGCGGTCGCGGCGACCCGCGCGTCCGCACCGGAGGTCACCGCCGACCTGCTCGCCGACGTGGCCGCGGTCAGCGGCTCGGACGTGCCCGAGCAGTTCCTGCTTGACCAGGCGGACGCGCTGTTCCACCGGGGCCGCGGGCGGGCCGCGGAAACGCTGATCCGCGAGCGGATCACGACCGTCACCGACCCCGCGGTGGCTGCGCAGCTACAGGTGCTCCTCATCCGCTCCCTGGCCAACCGGGCGGACATCACCGCGACCCTGACGGTGATCGACCGGACCACGGCCATCCCAGGCCTTCCCGACGCGTCCCGCCGGCAGCTCGAGGCGACCCGGGCCTTCCTGCTGGCCCAGGCGGGGCAGCCCCCGCCCGCCGCCGAGCTCGACGCGATGATGGCCCGCTACGTCGCCGCGGGCGACCACGACGCCCAGGCCAACCTCCTGTCCACCTTCGCCTGCGCCGCGTTCCTGTCCGGCCGTCCGGACCGGGCGCTGGAACTGGTGACGGCCCGGGACGAGTTCGTCCCCGATCCTGGCCGCCTGCGGTCCCGCGCGTCGGTGCTGTCCATGCCGGCCGTGTTCGAGCTGGCCGCGTCCGGGCCCGCGGCCGCGCAGGCGGCCCTTGACCGGGCCCGGCGGCTGAGCGCCGAACGGCACGCCGAGTGGCTCGATCCGTTCCTCGGGTTCGCGGCCGGCGGTATCGCCTTCGCGGCCGGTGACTGGGACGGCGCGGTGGCGGAGCTGGACGCGGCCCTGGAACGGGCCGAGGAGACCAACACCGGATGGATCTCGCTGCCGGTCGGCATCCGGTCCTACATCGACGCGCACCGCGGCAGCAGCGGCCCCGCCCGCGCTCGGCTGGAATCGCTCCGGCACCGCGGTCTCCCGCTGCTCTTCGGACATGACCGCCCCGGCTGGGCCGAGCTGGCCGTGCTGGAGGCCGAGGGGGCGGCGCGCGAGGCGGGTACGCTGGCCAGGACGCTATGGTCCGCGGTCAGGAGCCACCCCAGCCGCTGGGCCGACGAGCTGGCCCCCGACGTGACCCGGGTCGCCCTGACCGGGATGGATCGCCGCCTGGCCGGCCAGATCGGCGAGGACGTGCCAGCGTTCTGCCGTCCTGACGTGTCCGGCCTGGTCCACGGCATGCTCGCCGCCGATGCGGACGCCATCGAAATAGCGGCCGCGGAACTCGCGCACGCCGGCCGCCTGACGGCCGAGGCGTTCGCCCGCGAGGAACTCGCGTGCGCCGCGGCCGCGGCCGGCGACCGGGACCGCGCGGCAGCGGCGCTGGACGCCGCCCTGGCCGGTTACCAGCGCATGGGCGCCGTCCCTGACCGGGACCGAGCCCTGGGGCGGCTGCGGGCGCTGGGCATCCGCCGGGGCCCGCGCGAGGCTCATCGCGACGCCGACTTCGGCTGGGCCAGCCTGACCGCGACCGAGAACCGGATCGCCGCCCTGGTCCGCGACGGGCTGACCAACCGGGAGATCGGCACCCGGATGTTCATCTCACCCCGGACGGTGCAGACCCACGTCTCGCACATCCTGCAGAAGACCGGCCTGCGCTCCAGGGTCGAGATCGCCCGCGCCGCCCCCACCTAGATCCGCCGGCTGGCTGATGTCTCCCGGGTCAGCTATTCCTAGGTTCAAAGCATGAAATCGCTGATGCTTATCCTCTCGTTCCTGCCCCTGATCGCCTTCTCCGTCCTCGCCCGCCTGCTGCCGCACGGTGACGTCGGCGCCTCCGGGCTGACGGCGGCGGTGATCGCCGCCATCGCCCTGCTGGCGGTCCGCCCCGTCTGGCCGCCCAAGGTCCTCAACGCCTGCTCGTTCGTGCTGTTCACCGTGCTGGCCGTCGTCGGCTTCACCGGAAGCTCCGGTTCGGACCGGTGGCTGGCCACCTGGGCCGCGGCCGGCGTCGGCCTGGTCATGGGGCTGGTCATCCTCGCCCTGGTCCCGGTCATGCCCTTCACCGAGCAGTTCGCCCGGCAGAGTACGCCGCGGGCCTACTGGGCCTCGCCGACGTTCAAGCAGATCAACCGCGTCCTCAGCCTGGCCTGGGGGGCCGCCCTCATCGGGGTCGGCGTATCCCGGCTCGCGGCCGTCGCCATCAACGGGCACACCACCCGCCGCCTGCCCGACCTGCTGCTCGGCCTGGCCGTGCCGGCCCTGATCACCCTCTACATGCTCAGGTTCTCCAAGAGCTACCCGGATCGCGTCGCCCACCGCCAGGACGCGCCAAGCGAGCACGCTCCCAGCCTCAGCTGACGCCCTGCTCAGGGTCTGCCGCCCGCCACAAGGGGCTTAATCTTCCCCAGCGGGCGGCGACACGTACGGCAGGACGAGAGCCGCGGCCGCGATGAGGGCGCCGGCTGCCACCAGCCGCAGTAGCGCCGACCCGGCGCCCGGGCCGGACGCAGGCAGCATCCCGGCCCCCGCGCCGAGCGCGAGCAGGACCACGCCGACGGCCAGCACGCGCACCTGCGGCCGTAGCACCCGGGGCGAGGCGTCCGACTCGGCCAGGTGCACGGCGAGCAGGTAGGCGACCAGTGCGCCGCCGAGGAGCGCCGTGTGCCAGGGCCTGGCCGGGTGCTGCACCTCCAGCCACACGATGGCGAGCAGTGCGCCCTCCTCCCACGGCGCCGCGCGGAGAGCAGTAAGGAACCTTACGACGATGTGCTCCGGCGCAGTCAGCAGGAAGGTGTCCTGCGGCACCGGAATCCCGGCCAGCGCGAGCCGCAGCGCGCCCGCGGCCACGCCGCAGATCGCGAGGAACAGCGCGAATCCCGCCGGGCCCCTGTGCGCGGGCGGCTCGGCGGCCCACGCCACGCAGCCCGCGCCGAGCAGGCAGGCGGCGACGCGGACGGCGACCGCGGTCGCATTGACCCGGCCGACGGTGAAGGGGCGCACGGCGCGGATCACCGGCGCGGACGCGACAGCAGCGGGCGGCGGTTATAGCCGGCCAGCGGGAGGTCCAGGGACTGGACTCCGTCCCAGTGGACGACGGGGATGCCGAGCTCACGCAGCGAGAACCGGATCGCCTCCTGCTCCATCCGCCAGATCCGCCTGGCCATCCGGTCCACGGTGGCCCGGCGGCCCGGCGGCGCGGCGTTGAGTACGTCGATGACCAGCATGGTGAAGCCGCGCTCGCGCATGTCTCGCAGCGTCTCGACGAACCGCTGGTCAAGCAGCGGGCTGAACACCACCACCAGCGCGCCTGGCGGCAGTGCGGCCCGCGGGAGCCTGAGCAAGCTCGCGCCGCGGTCCCAGCCCGCGCTGCTGGCCAGCATCGAGTCGATGATCCGGTATACCTGGCGTCGGCCCAGCCCGGGCACCAGCCACCTGACCTCGCCCCACTGGTAGGTGATCACGCCCACCCGGTCCCTGGCGTCCAGGTAGGCGCGGGCCGCGGCGGCTGCGCCGCGCAACGCGAGATCGAGGGCCGATGACCCCGGCTCGCCCACGTCCGACGTGGCGTCCGCCAGCAGCACGACGTCTTGCGAGCGCTCGGCGGCGAAGATGTTCACCTGCAGCCGCCCGCGCCGGGTGCTGGCCGGCCAGTTGATGCTGCGCTGCCTGTCGCCCGGCACGTACTCACGCACGCCGGTGAACTCGATGCCGTCGCCCGAAGTCCGGGCCGGATGCTCCCCGAGCCGGTTCGGCAGCCGGCTGAGCACCACCCGCGTCTGCTGCTCCGCCGGAGCGGGGTAGCAGTGGAGCGCGGGCAGGGTCACCGTCAGGCGCCCTTCGGCCAGCCGCCAGCGGTCCCGCAGCACCACGTCCACGGTGCCGGCCTGCCGCTGCCCCCAGCGTTGCGGTGTGACGGTGAAGCGGGCTTCCGGCCCGTCGGCCACGGTGGGGCCGGCTGACTCGATGAGGTCGCCCGGGTGCAGCGTCCACCGGACGCTGCACCCGTCGTTCCCGTCGGCGGCCACGTCGATGGCCACGAACTCACCCTCGAAGGCCCGCCGGGCACTGAGCTGGACCCGCACCCCGATCCGCGGCGGCCGCCGCTGCACGCGCCCGGCCCCGAGCAGCAGGAACGCCGGGGCTGCCACCCCGGCGAACTCCGGTCGCCGGGCGGCGGTGGCGATGAGCACTCCGGCCAGGCCGAGCGTGAGCAGCCGGCGGGCGTGACGTGAGGACCTCCAGCGCAGCTCGAGCTCGGCGTCCGGTCCGGGCCCCTGCTGGCCGTCCGGGATTACGGGAGACATCAGCCGGTGACGGCGGAGACCTGGTCGCCGCCGGCGAGCCGGGCGGTCCCGGGGTTCGGGTCTGTCTTCGGTGTGGGTACGGCAGAGAGCAGCTTGGCTACCACGTCGTCGGCGGAGACCTGGCGGACCCATAGCTCGGGCCGCAGCGTCACCCGGTGCGCCAGGGCCGGCACCGCCACCTGCTTGATGTCATCCGGGACCAGGTAATCCCGCTGGTGCAACAGCGCCTGCGCCCGGGCCAGCTGCACCAGCGCCAGCCCACCCCGCGGACTCGCACCCACCTGGACCTGCGCATCCCGCCGCGTCGCCGTCACGATCGCCACCACGTAGTCCAGTAGATCCGGGGTGATCTCCACCTGCTCCAGTGACGCCCGCATCGCCAGCACACCGGCCGGGCCGGTCACCGGGCTCAGCTCCACGTACTCGCTGGCGCGGGCCACCCGCCGCTGCAGCATGGCGGTCTCGTCGGCGGCGGTCAGGTAACCCAGCCGCAGCCGCATCACGAACCGGTCCAGCTGGGCCTCGGGCAGCTCATAGGTGCCCTCGTACTCGATCGGGTTATCGGTGGCCAGCACGATGAACGGCTGCGGCAGCGGCCGGGTCTGCCCGTCCACGCTCACCTGCCCTTCGCCCATCGCCTCCAGCAGCGCGGCCTGGGTCTTGGGCGGCGTCCGGTTGATCTCGTCGGCCAGCAGCAGCTGGGTGAACACCGGCCCGGGCCGGAACACCATCTCCGCCGACCGCTGGTCATACAGCGAGGCCCCGACCACATCGGAAGGCAGCAGGTCCGGCGTGAACTGGATCCGCGCGAAATCCAGCCCCAGCACCCGCGCAAACGACCGCGCGATCAGCGTCTTACCTAGTCCCGGCAGATCCTCCAGCAGCACATGACCCCCCGCCAGAATCCCCGCCAGCACCAACTCCAGCGCCCGGCGTCGGCCAACCACCGCACGCTCAAGCTCATCCAAGATGGCCGCGCACTGCCGCGCGGTTTCTTCTGGACCCATCAGAGCTTCTCCAGTCGGTCGATCAGGCGGCTCAGGGTCCGCCGTGGGATGCCGTGTCGCTCGGGCGCCCCGCGCGGCGAGGTCTCCGGCCTGGTGCCGGGGCCGATCCACCGCCACAGGTCGGCGTCGCGCCGGTTCCGGCAGAGCAGCCGCTGCGCCGCGGCCGGATCCTGGTAGAGGTTAATGCCGTGGCGTTCGGCCAAGCGGGCGGCCAGCAGGTGCTCAAACACCGGCCGCAGTTCGCTGTCGTAGAACCCCCCGCTGGTCGACGCGGTCCGCACCACGAAACGGCGGTGGGAGTAGCCGGTGAGCGTGCGGGCCGACGGCTTGTCCCTGGCCTTCCTCGCCTCGTCCGGGGTCAGCTTCGGCAGCATGGCCCGCAGCACGAGCATCGCGATGGCCACCGTGGCGATCGTCACCGCGGACAGGCCCGCCCACCCGGCCATGGCGTAACCGGCCAGGGCCGTGGCGCCGACCAGCACGGCCGCGATGACCAGTTCCGGCGTTGTCCCGCGCCACGAGCTGACCATGCCACCGTCCTGGCGCGCGGCCACCGTCAGCTTGTCACCGGGGGCGGTCATGGGCCCGTCCCGCCCTGGCCCGTCCCGCCCTGGCCCGTCCCGCCCTGGCCCGCCCCGGTCTCTGCCGCCGCGGTCCCGGTCCCGGTCTGGGCCAGTGCGGCGGCCAGCTCGTCCAGCGCCTGCTCGGCCGCGTCGCGCTGCCGCCTGCCGAGCGGATGGCTGGAGAACCTGGCCTCGTAGAACAGCGCGGTCAGCCGGGCCGCGGCGGTGCCGCGCACCACGCCGCTGCTGGTCGCGCGGGCCAGCAGCTCGTCTGGCGTGTCAGCGATGCCCCGGGCCGTGCCCCGTTCGGCCAGGCTGTTCTCCATCGCCAGGTAGCACGCGATGATGGCGGCCCTGGCGTCGTCGATGGCCTGGAGCGCCGACCGGCCCGATGCCACCGCCTCCCGCAGGTCCTCCGAGTCCTCCACGATGAAGCCTGCCGCCGAGGGGCCCCCCGGCGCGCGGAACCGCCTGGCCACCACGATGGCCATCACCACCCCGGCCAGGAGCGCGACGACGAGCAGGGTGTACAGGAGGGCAGCCACCGGGATGTGGACGGTGGAGGAGCGGCTCGGGCCCGTCGACCGCAGGCGGAACGTCGGCGCGGCCCCGGGCTGCCCTGGAACCCGCGGCCTCCTGGCCGTCTCCGTGAACAGGTGCAGGTGCAGGCCGACGAGGACGGTCACCGCGACGGCGGTCATCTCGGTGCTGAGCACGAGCATCAGCACGACTCGGAGCTTGACCGCCGCCGCGTTGACTGCGGCCGGCCTCGCCCTCGTCTCTCTCTCGCTGGCGGAACGGCGCCGCAGCGTGATCACCAGCAGGGTGCCGAGTACGACCTCAAGCACGATTCCGATGGCCACGCCGTAATGGTGCAGCGGCCCGTTCCACCGTGGCCGGCCCGCCGCGCCGCGCAGCCCGGCCAGTCCCAGGAGGATGAGCAGCGTCAGCAGCGGCAGCCACGCGAGCCATGGCCGGGCGGCGGCCCGGCCGGTTCCGCCGGGCCCGGCTTCCGGGGTCCCCGAGCGGCTCATGGTGGTCATGGTCTCGTGCTACCCGGGCTACCGGGCTTTGGCCGCCGCCTTCAGCGACTGCTTATACGAGCGGACCTGAGCCAGCGAGCTGGCGTCGGTGATGTCGGCGACGGACATGTGCGAGCCATCGGCCCCGAACGTCCCCGCCGCCTCCCGCCATCCCGTGGGCTGTACCCCGAGCTGCTTGCCGAGCAGGGCCACGAAGATCTTCGCCTTCTGCGCGCCGAACCCCGGCAGCGCCTCCACCCGCTTCAGCAGCTCCGTGCCGGTTCCCGCGGACCGCCAGAGCTGCGCGGCGTCGCCGTCGTACTGGTCGACGATGATCCGCGCCAGGTCCTGCACGCGGGCCGCCATGGCCTTCGGGTAGCGGTGCAAGGCGGGTCGTTCGGAGAAAATACGGGCGAGCGCCTCCGGGTCGAAATCCGCCAGTTCAGCGGCGGAGGGCTCGTGCCCGAGCCGGCGGACCAGGTCGAGCGGCGCGCTGAAGGCGCGCTCGAGCGGTACCTGCTGGTCCAGCAGCATCCCGGTCAGCAGGGCGAGCGGGCTCCGGCTCAGCAGCTCGTTGGCCTCGGGCTCCACCGGCATGCAGATCGTCACGGCACCTCCCAGGGTCACGGTCACGCGTGAGGACGCGTATGGCCGCAGCGTACCCGGCGTCGCCCCGGAGCCAGATCTCCAGGAGCGCTATAAGCTAGAAGAAGCCGGGAGCCGGGGGCACCCGGCCCAGGATGGATGAACGGAGTCAGCATGTCGCCGCACATGAAGTGGGGTATTGCAGGGGTCGTCATAGGCCTGATCCTGCTGGGGTTCGTCCCCTGGTGGCTGGCATTCGCGCTCATCGTCGTCGCCATCGCCGTCCCGGCCACCGCCTGGCTGATGCTCGACGAATCGCAGCGGCGCCGGTACCGCGAGATCCGCCGCCGGCGGCGAGGGCAGCTCGGCTAGCACCGCCTCTTCCGCCGGGAATGCCGGCGTCCCGGCGGGAATTGCTGCTATCAGCAAATTCCGAGGGAAGGAAGCCCCGATGGCCGTCCGCCGCCTGAACCACGCCGTGCTGTACGTGCACGGTCTCGAGCGCACCGTCCGCTTTTACACGCAGACCCTGGGCTTCGAGGTCCGCATGGAGATCCCGGGGCGGGCCGCGTTCCTCGGCGCTCCTGACTCGGCCAACGATCACGACCTCGGCCTGTTCGAAATCGGCACAGGGCACGCGCCAGACCACCCGCAGGTCGGGCTCTACCACCTGGCCTGGGAGGTCGGCACCCTGCGGGATCTGGTCGAGACCCGGGCCAGGCTCGTCGAAGCCGGGGCGCTGGTGGGGGAGAGCGACCACCGCGTTTCGAAGTCGCTGTACGCCAAGGACCCGAGCGGCATCGAGTTCGAGGTCATGTGGCGCGTGCCCGCAGAAGACTGGGCCGCGGAGTCCGCCGACGGCGGCACGACCCTTCCGCTCGACTGGGACGCCACGCTCGCCCGCTGGGACCGCGACCAGGTCACCGGCGCCGCCGCCGGCTCCCCGACCTGACCCCGGCCGGACTCAGCCCGCTCGCGGCCCACCCGCGTCGGCGAGCCCCCCAGCCAGCCCTCAGCGCCCTTCGGCCACCCGCGTGATGTAGGTAACCCCGACAAAGGCCCGGAACATCGCCAGCGGATCGTGCCCGCGGATGCTCACCGTCCGCACGCCGGTCCGCTCCACCCCGCGGACCCAGCTCGCCACCTCGGCCATGTCCGCCGTCTGGACATGCACCTCCAGGGTGGCCGGCAGCGTGATGGCCGGCAGCGCGAGCACGGCAAGATCGTCCTCGTCCTCTTCCGGATCCTCGTCTGAATCCTCCGTCACCCGAGGCGCCACCCGGGGCACCGCGGGCGCCGCGGCGATCTCCCAGACCTCCGACTCCTTGACGGCCGCCCGCCCCACCGCGCGCCGCGCCCCGTCCGCGATCAGCTCGCGCGCGATCTCCGGGTGCAGGTTCGACGCGCCGAACCGGCTGAACGACTCCTTGACCACCACGCGTTCGGCGTCCGCCATGAACGGGTCGGCCTCGTCGATCGTCTGCTGGTCCCCGGTGATCAGCCCGACGGGCGCCTGGCAGGCCAGCGCGACGAGCGCGTTGATGCCGCTCTCCCCGACCCGGACTCCGTTCAGCTCGACGTGCGAGACCACCGAGGGATTGTAGGTGTGCGACAGCACCGAGCTCTCGCCCGAGATCGACCCGTGGTACCCGACCATGAACACCAGGTCCGCAGTGGCGTCGAGCCCCTGCATCATGTACAGCGGCTTGTGCCGGCCGGACACGTAGCTCGCCTGCCCGTGCAGCTCGGAGGGGTCGAGGTTGTTCATCGTCCCGTGCGAGTCGTTGCACACGACCTCGGTCGCCCCGGCCTCGAGCGCCCCGTCGATCGCCGCGTTGACCTCGCCGAGCAGCAGCCGCCGCCCCTCCTCGTACGCCTGCCCGGGTCCCCGGCACTGCGACCAGTCGACGATCCCGGCCACGCCCTCCATGTCAAACGAGATGAAGACCTTCACGGAACACCATTATTTCCTCCCGGCCCCGGTGACGCAGGCGCCTCCGCGACGCCCGCTCTCGCCGCAACGCGCACCGTGTCAGAGCTGGCCCGGGAACAGCAACGCCAGCTCCGCCGGGTAGCCGGCGATCAGCCGCAGCTCGTCGTCGGTCAGCGGCCTCCCGGTCGCCGACGCGCAGAGCTGGACCAGCGAGAACACCAGGTCCTCCTCGCCGCCGGAAACCGAGACCCCCAGCCCTTCCATGACGTGCCTGAACCCGGCTTTGCCTCCGTACTCGCCGGTCAGCACCACCCGTCCCTCCCGGGCGTACCAGTCAGACGGGAACGGCCCGAGCACCGAGTCGTCGTACAGCTCGTAGTTGCCGCGGTCCTTCAGCGCCCCGTCGGCGTGGATTCCCGACTCGTGCGCGAACGCGTTGCGCCCGACCCCCGGCCAGGCGGGCGGCAGCGGCTGGCCGAACGCGTACGCCGCCCACATCCCGAACCGCCGCGCCCACGACAGGTCCAGCCGATCGCCGATAGACGCCACGTCACTCACCCCGAACCCGTACGAGAACGCCAGGACGCACGACAGCAGGTCCGCGTTCCCGGCCCGCTCGCCGATCCCGTTGACGCAGGTGTTCACCCACGCGTCCTGCCCGGCGTCCAGGTCGCCGAGCGCGCCAGACACCGAGTTCGCCACGGCCATGCCCAGGTCGTTGTGGCAGTGCGTCTCGACGGGCAGGCCCACCGCCGACGCGAGCTTGGCGAACCGCTCCCTGATCCGCCCGGGGGAGTCGCCCCCGATCGTGTCGCAGTAGCGCACGCGCGACGCGCCGGCCTCCCGCGCCGCGAGCGCGAACTCCAGCAGGTACCCGTCGTCGGTCCGCGACCCGTCCTCCGCGTTGACCCCGATCGTCTCCGCACCCGCCGCCCGCGCCACCGCCACCGAGGCGGTCATCTCCTCGATGATCGCGCTCCGGTCCAGCCGGCCGCGGAACTTGTGCGCGATCATCTGGTCCGAGGTGGAAATCGAGACGTTGTAGTGCCGCAGCCCGCGCCCGCTGGGCCCCACGACCGCGACCGCGGCCTCGACGTCGGCGGGCACCGCCCGGCACCAACCGGACAGCCGCAGGTCCCCGAACGCCCCCGCGTCCGCCAGGGCCAGGCTGGCCCGAACGTACGGCACCTCGTGGAACAAGAACGGGAACCCGATCTCGGACTGCGCGACGCCCAGGCGCCCGAGGTAGAAGTTGACCATGACCTTGCCGAACTTCGACAGCCCCGTGCGCGCGGTCTGCACGCCATCCCGGTTCGTCACGTCAAGAAAGTGGATCGATGGCATAAATCAAGATTGATAAGTTGATCATCTTCAGTCAATATTGATTAAAATCAATTATCCCGAACGACAGTGACGGGCCCTCATGACAGAGTTCCTGACCGCCGCCGAAGCGGCGCAGCGCCTGGGCGTCAAGCCCGCGACGCTGTACGCCTACGTCAGCCGCGGCGTGCTCAGCCGGGCCCAGGCTGCGGATGGCCGCGGCAGCCGGTTCGACGCCGGCGAGATCGAGCGACTGGCCCGGCGCGGCCGGCCCCGGCGCCCGGCCGGGGCCGCGGACATCACGGTCGAGTCGGCGATCACCGAGATCGCCGGCGACCGCCTCCGCTATCGCGGCCTGGACGTAATGAAACTCGCGGTCAGCCGCACCTTCGAGGACGTGGCCGAGCTGCTCTGGACCGGTGAGTTCCCGCCCGCCTCCGCTCCCCGGCCGTCCTGGCGGGCGACCCCCGCCGCGCTGACCGCGGGCCGGGCCGCGCAGTCCGCGCTGCCGGCCGGGACGCTGCCGCTCGAGCGCCTCCAGGTGATCGTCCCGGCCATGGCGGCGACGGATCCGCTGCGGCTCCAGCTTGACCCGCCGGCCGTGCTCGCGGCCGCGCGGAGCATCGTCGCGGGCATGGTGGACTGCCTGCCCCCCGTGCCCGGCGCCCGGCTGGGCACCGACCCGGACGAGCCGGTGGCCGAACGGTTGTGGCCCCGGCTGTGCGCCCGGCGGCCCGGTCCCGCCCTGCTGCGCGCGCTCTCGGCGGCGCTCGTGCTGCTGGCCGACCACGAGCTCGCCGCCTCCACGCTGGCCGCGCGGGTGGCCGCGTCGGTGCGGGCGGATCCGTATGCGGTGGTCGGGACCGGCCTGGGCGCGATGAGCGGAACGCTGCACGGCGGAGCGTCGCTGGCCGCCGAGGCGCTGCTGGGCGCCGCCGCCGACGCCCGCGACGTTCCCCGGGTCGTGGGCGAGTTGCTCCGCCGGGGGGAGCGGGTGCCCGGGTTCGGGCACGCGGTGTACCGGAGCGGCGATCCGCGCGGCATCGTGCTCCTGGACCTGGTGCGCCGCGCCGCGCCGAAGTCAGGGCAGCTCGCCGTGGCCGAGGCCGTGCTCGCCGAGGTGAGGCGGAAAGCCCTGCCCGAGCCGAACATCGACCTGGCGCTCGCGACCTTCGCCCGCGTGGCGGGCATGGTCAGGGGCTCGGGGGAGGCGATATTCGCCGTGGCGCGGACGGCCGGCTGGATCGCCCACGCCCTGGAGGCCTACGCCGGACCCGGGCCGCTGCGTCTCCGCGCCGTCTACACGGGCCGCGCCGCGGCCGTCGGCCCCTGACCCGTCAGTCGCCCGTGGCGCCGTCGGTGCGCTCGCGGAGCAGGTCCGCGTGGCCGAGGTGGCGGGCGTACTCCTCGATCATGTGCAGGTAGATCATCCGCAGCGACATGGTCTGGCCGCGGTGCACGAACGTGTCGTCGAGGGAGGCGTTGGCCACCGCCGTGTCGGCCAGCTTGATCTCCTCGGTCAGGCGCGCGTAGTCGGCCGCGGCCCGGGCCGGGTCGAGGCGGTCGAAGTCGGCGTCGACCTCATCCCCGAAGGGGCTGGCGACCGGCTCGCCCGCGAACCGCTGGCGGAACCAGGCGCGCTCCACCTTGGTCATATGGCGCACCAGCCCGAGCAGGGTCAGGCTCGAGGGCGGCACCGCATGCTCGGCCATCTGCTCGCCGGTCAGCCCGGCGCACTTGTGCAGCAGCGTCGCGCGCTGCCAGTCGAGGAACGCCTGCAGCATCGGGCGCTCGGGGCCGGTCAGCGGACCTTCCGGCCGCTCCACGTCTGGGGCTTTCCACGTCACGGCGACCATCTTCCCACGCCGCGCCTTCTTCCTCGGCCAGGCCGCGGGCGACCCGCCGCGCCCGTGACCAGCAGGAGATCTGTCAATATTGAGCCGATGCTGCTCAATTAAGTTTAGTCATTGACAAAATTATTTTGCCTCGCCCCTTCACCCGCACCGGGCCGCGTCTTCGGCTGCCGATAAGACTAAAACTTGAGTCGATCAGACGCAAGTTTCTTTAGTATCAAATATTGCCGGCCTGGTGGCGGCGGTGTCATGCTCCGGTGCGTGAGGCGTGAGTGGCTGCCGGGCAAGGCAGGCGTGCTGCGAGAACCCAACTTCCGCAGGTTCTACGCCGGTTACGTGACCTCCCTGCTCGGCTCCTCGATGTCGACCGTGGCGATCGCCTGGGCGGTCCTGGACAGCGGGGCCGGAGCGACGGGCCTGGGGTTCGTGTTCACCGCCGGCGTGGTGTCCCAGGTGGTGATGCTGCCCCTCGCCGGGGCGGTCGCCGACCGGCTCGGGCGGCGCCGGGTGATGCTGACCGCGGACGTGCTCCGCGGCGCCGCGCAGGCCTGCCTCGCGGTCGCGCTGTTCACGGGTCGGCCGGCGCTCTGGCTGTTCATCCTGCTCGCCTGGCTCGAGGGGACCGGAGAGGCGTTCTTCTCGCCGGCCCTGAACGCGCTGACCGTCGAGATCTCTCCTCCGGATCAGCTCGTCAACGCGAACGCGCTATACGGTCTGGCCAGCTCGGCGGCCAGGATCGCGGGCCCCGCGCTGGGCGGCGTCCTCGTCGCCGTGGCCGGGCCCGCCGTCGTGGTGGCCGCGGACGCTGCTTCGTTCGCCGCGAGCGTGCTCGCGCTCAGCCTGCTCCGCATGCCCGTGGCCACCGTGGCGGCTGGCGCCGCCCGCCGCGCGCACCGGAGCCTGCTCGGCGACATGTCGCAGGGCTGGGCCGAATTCCGGTCTCGCACCTGGCTGTGGGTGATCAGCGCGCAGTTCGCCTTCTTCAACCTGATCACCTGGGCGCCCTGGATGCTGCTGGGGCCGGTCGTGGGCCGGGAGCGCCTCGGCGGCGCCGCCGTCTGGGGCGCGATCATGGCGGTCCAGGGAGCCGGCGCGATCGTGGCCGGGCTGGGTTCGCTGGGCCGTAAGCCGAGGCGGCCGCTGGCCATCGCCACCATCGGCACGTTCTGCTACGCGCTGCCCGACATCCCGATGGCCCTGCACGCGACGGCCCCGTGGGTGGCCGCGGCCGCCTTCGCCTGCGGCGCGGGAGCGTCGCTGTCCAACACCTTCTTCGGCACGGCCATGCAGCAGCAGGTTCCGCCCGGCATGCTCGCTCGGGTCAGCTCGCTCACGACGTTCCCCGCCTACGGCATCGGCGTAATCGGCTACGCGATCGACGGCCCGCTGGCATCGGCGCTCGGAACCCCGGTCGTCTTCGGGGTCGGGGCCGTGTACGGGCTGCTGAGCAGCGCGGCCGTCCTGGCTCTTCCGGCTATCCGGTCCGTCCGCTGGCTTGAGGCGCCCGGGTCAGCGTTTCCTCGCTGCGGCGCGGAGGGCGGCGAAGGCGGCCAGCCGGGCGGCCACCGCGATCACGACCGCGACCGGGAGTACCTGGGCGATGTCGACCGCGGGGGTGAGGGCGACGAGGCCGAACGCCACCACGACCCCGCCCACGGCCAGGGTCAGCGCCGCCGCGACCCGGCGGGCGCGCAGGGTCCTGCGGACCAGCAGCCGCGCCTCGCGGGGCAGCCGTAGCATCATCCAGGCGAACGAGCCGGCGGCGAGCGCGGCGAGCACGCCGAGGCCGATCGCGAACGGCAGCCGGTCCAGGCTGGTGACCGCCGGGACCCAGATCAGGATGAGCGCGATCAGCGTGAACACGTAGACCGCCCGGGACACCGCGCGCAGGATCACCACGTCGATGTTCCTGGTGTAGATGTGCTCGTCCGGCGTGGCGCGCGCCGCGCTGATGAAGTGCCTGATCGCGCCCGCGGTGTCGTGCCGCCTGAGCCTGATCCGCCCCAGCTCGTTCATCGCGCCGCTGTGCCCGGGATCGAGGGCGAGCGCGCGTTCCTGGTGCTCCCGGGCGTCGGCCAGCTCCCCGCGCACCAGGCTCACCTTGCCCGAGAGGAAGTGGACGTCAGGCTCGTTCGGGGCCAGGACCCGGGCGCGCGCCGCCGCCTCGGCGGCGGTGTCAAGCCGGTGCGCGGCCAGGGCGGCCTGGGCGACGCAGACGTGCGTCTGCCAGTAGCTCGGAGCGAGCCTGCAAGCCTGGTGCGCCGCGCGCAGTGCGTCCGGGTAGCTGCCCAGGTGGACCAGGGCGTTGCTCGCCAGGCGGTGCGGCCACTCGTCGGCGGGGTCGAGGGCCACGGCCCGCCTGGCCGCCTCGGCCGCCTCCGCGTAGCGCTCCGCGCCCAGGTGCGCCCGGGCCAGCAGGCACCAGGCGCGGCTGCTGTCCGGCTCCGCCGCCACGATCCGGGTCAGCAGCTCGCCTGCCTCGTCGAACCGCCGGACGTCGAGCATCGCGGACGCGCGCGCCAGCTCGTGGCCTACCTCGATCACGGCGGGCTCACAGCAGGCGGCGCTTGCGCAGGTAGGCGGCCAGGTCGTCGTAGGTACCGCCCTCGTTAGCGAACAGCGCCACGTTGCGGGCCACGTCGAACCACGCGCCGAGCGACGGCTTGACCTCGGCGATGGCGGCCTCGAGGTCCTGCGTGCCGATCAGCCGCGGTTCGCCGCGGCGGACCGAATCCAGCAGGGCCCGTTCGGCGGCCGTCTCGCAGATGTGGGCGATGTCGGCGCCGGAGTACCCGTCGGTCAGGCTGGCCAGCTTGGCCAGGTCGATCCCGGCGACCGGGCGGTCCTTGAGGTGGTAACGGAACACCCCCTCGCGGGCCGCCGCGTCCGGCGGCAGCACCAGCAGCGTCCGGTCGAAACGCCCCGGCCTGCGCAGCGCGCTGTCCACGTCCCACGGGTGGTTGGTGGCGGCCAGCAGGAACACGCCCTCGTTGTGCCCGGCGATGTCGTCAAGCTCGAGCAGCAGCTGGTTGACCGCGCTGCGCAGCGGCGTGTGCCGCAGCTGCGAGCGCTTCTGCCCGATCGCGTCCACCTCGTCGAGGAACAGCACGCACGGCGCGTTCCGCCTGGCGATCTCGAACAGCTCGTGGATGTTCCGCTCGCTCTGCCCGACGAACATGTCGATGATGTCCGCGAACGAGACCGCGATGAACCTGGCGCCGAGCTCGCCCGCCACCGCGCGGGCGATGAACGTCTTGCCGCAGCCGGGCGGCCCGTACAGCAGGAGCCCGCCGCGGAGCGACTTGCCGTACAGCCGGCGCAGCTCCGGGTTGCGCATCGGGGCCAGGAACGCCGCCTCGAGGCGATGCTTCACCTCGGTCATCCCGGCCACGTCCGCGAGCGTCAGTCCGGCGTGCTCGGCGTCGTACGCGTCCGCCCCCTCGATGCCCGCCGAGGCCGATTCCGTCGCCTGTTCGCCGATGAACATGGCGGGCAGCACGTCGCGCAGCTCATCCTCCGCCTGCGACCAGTCATACTGCGGCGCGGCCCCGCGCCCGGGACCCGCTGCGGGCGCCGGCGCGGCTCCGGGCCCGGGACCCGCTGCGGACGGCGGCGCGGCTCCGTGCCCGGGCTCCGACCCTTGAGACCCTTGGACCCCTTGAGCCCCTTGGGCCTCCCGCGGCACCGCGTCGCGCAGCAAGCCCAGCGCCTCCGCGTTGCCCGGGTCGCGCTGCAGGACCGCGCCGAGCTGCCTGATCGCCTCGTCCCGCTGGCCCGCCCCGAGCAGCAGCACCGCCAGGTGCAGCCGGAGCGGCACGTCGTCGGGCATCGCGTCGACCGCCTTGCGCAGGCTGTCCAGCACGGTGGGTTCGGGTTGCATGCATCCGTCCGTGGCGATCGGGGGTTGGGCGTGGCCTGTTCTAGCTCGCTACCAGGGTAGTGCGGGTCCCGGACACCCGCCCCGGACCGGTCAGGCCCACAGCTCGGTCACGCTGACCCTGAGGCTGGCCAGCAGGCGCCGCAGCACGGGCAGCGAAACGCCCAGCACGTTGCCGTGATCGCCGTCGATCCCCTCGACGAACCAGCCGCCGCGCCCGTCCAGCGTGAATGCCCCCGCCACCGCGAGGGGCTCGCCCGAGGCGACGTAGGCGGCGATCTCCTCCTCCGACGGCGTGCCGAACCGCACCCGGGTGGCCGCCACCGCCGACGCCCGTCGGCCGCTAGCGGCGTCGATCACGCAGTGCCCGGTGACGAGCGTGCCGGTCCGCCCGGACATCTCCCGCCAGCGGTCGGCCGCCTCGCCGGCCGAGGCCGGCTTGCCCAGGGCGCGACCGTCCAGGTCGAGCAGCGAATCGCAGCCGATCACCAGCCCGGCGCCCAGCCCGGCCGCGACCGCCGCGGCCTTGGCCTGGGCCAGCATCCCGGCCAGCTCGGCGGGCGTACCGGCGGTAAACGCGCTCTCGTCGACCCCGCTGACGATGACCTCAGGCTCGAGCCCGGCCGCGCGCAGCACCGCGAGCCGGGCCGGAGATCCGGACGCGAGCACAACCCTAGTCACGCGATCCGACCCTACCGGCCCCGTTCCGCCCTCGTTCCCGGCCCGGCGCACCCAGCCCACACCACCCGTCCCATCAATCCCACTCGTGAAAGCTCCTGCGGCTTTTCGTGGAGGATCCGTGCTCGACGGAAGAAAAGGCGTCGAATACAGCGCCTAAAATTCCGCCAAGCACCGATCTTCCAAGATCCTTTAAGCCAGGGGCGCACCACAGCGCACTGGCGCACCACAGCGCACTGGCGCACCACGAGCACCACAGGTGGTACCGTACGGACCGACCGGCGGCCGGTAGGGTACGGGCGTGATGGACACGACCACCCTGGGCCGGGGCGGGCCCGTAGTGTCCCGGGTCGGCCTGGGCCTGATGAGCATGTCGGGCATCTACGGCCGGGCCGACGACGCCGAGAGCATCGCCACGATCCACGCCGCGCTCGACGCCGGGATCACCCTGCTCGATACCGGCGACTTCTACGGCATGGGCCACAACGAGCTGCTGCTCCGCGACGCGATCCGCGGCAGGCCCAGGGACCGCGTGTTCATCCAGGTGAAGTTCGGCGGCCAGCGGGACCCGTCCGGCGCGTTCATCGGCCACGACGTCAGCCCGACCGCGGTGAAGAACTCGCTGGCCTACACGCTGACCCGGCTCGGCACCGACCACGTCGACCTGTACCAGCCCGCCCGACTCGACCCGCGGGTGCCGATCGAGGACACGGTCGGGGCGATCGCCGAGATGGTGCAGGCGGGCTACGTCCGCTACATCGGCCTGTCGGAGATGGGGGCGGACACCATCCGCCGGGCCCGCGCGGTGCACCCGATCGCCGCGCTCCAGATCGAGTACTCGCTGATGAGCCGCGGCATCGAAGCGCAGATCCTGCCGACCGTGCGAGAGCTCGGCATCGGCGTGACCGCGTACGGGATCTTGTCCCGCGGCCTGCTGAGCAGCGCGACCGCGCGGCTGGCCCTGAATGACCCGCGCCGCCGCTTCCCCAGGTTCCGTGACGAGAATCACGCGAGGAACCTGGAGCTGCTCGCGGCGCTGGAGGCCATCGCAGCAAGCAAGGGGCACGGCGTAACCGCCGCGCAGCTGGCGATTGCCTGGGTGGCCTCCCGCGGCGAGGACATCATCCCGCTGATCGGGACCAAGCGCCGGGATCGGCTGGCCGAGGCGCTCAAGGCGCTCGACCTGAAGCTGACCGCGGACGACCTAGCCGCGATCGAGGCCGCCGTACCGCCCGCTGCGGTCGCCGGGGACAGGTACGAGGCCACCCAGATGGCCGCCCTGGACAGCGAGCGCTAACCGCCCCGGTAGTCACCCGCCAGCTCGCGCAACCGCGCGTGGGTGCCGTCCATCGGTCCGGCTGCGCCCAGGTAGCGCTTGGCCATCTTGGCGATCGAGGTGTAGTTGGTGTCGCAGACGTTGGCCAGCGGCGACTCCACCGCCTGGGTGACCAGCTGGTAGGCGTCGAGCGGGTCGAGCCCGCACAGCTCGGCGACCCACGTCACCATGTCGTGCTGGGCGATGCGGAACGCGTCCTCGAGCGGCCGCGCCGAGCCGGCCGACATGATGTGCGTGTCCGACTCCAGCCGCGGCCACGGGCACGGCACGCCCTTGATCAGGTCGACCACCAGGACCGTGTTCATCGCGCACTCGACGGCGACCCCGCAGGTCTCGCCCTCGCCCTGCCGGGCGTGCCCGTCGCCGAGGGAGAGCAGCGCCCCGGGCACGTTGACCCCGAGGTAACAGGTGACCCCGGCGCGCATCTCGGGCGTGTCCATGTTCCCGCCGAACGCGTCGGGCACCAGCGCGCTGCGGACCTCGAGGTTCGCCGGTGCCACACCGACCGTTCCGTGCATGGGCTGCATCGGCAGGTCAACCTCGAACGAGCTGCGCCGCGCGGAGAAGCGGCAGGTCCGTGCGGCCGCGTCCAGCCGCCACAGCCACACCACCTCGGGCAGCGGATCGTGCAGCATGGCGGTGAGGTGGGTGGCGGTAAGCGCGCCGAACAGCGGCACCGTGGTCGACGCCGCCCAGGACCGGGCCGGCTCGATCGACACGAAGTGCACGGCGACCGTATCTCCCGGTGAAGCGCCCTCGATGTAGAAGGGCCCCGTCTGCGGGTTGAGGAAGGGAAACTCGCACACCTGCGAGACCAGGTCGTCCTCGCTGCGCACCCGGCCGGCGAAGCAGTCCTCGGTGTACACCTCGAGCAGCGCGGGCGGCCGGATCCGCCGGGCTGGAGCCGCGCCGCCGAACGTCCACGCGTACTCGTCTGGCTCGGGCCGGAACTTGATCACCTCAAGGTCGCCCACGTCGCCACCTCCGCCTCGGCGCCCGTATGGCGTCATGATCGCATGGACATTTCCCCGCGCCCAGGGCGCCACCTGGGGCTGGCCGGAAGATTTACCGGAACGTAGCCCTGGTACCAGGCGTCAGCCCAGGCCGTTGCGGCTCAGCACGGACGGGTCGGGCTCGCCCCGCGGCAGGGACACGTCGCCGGTCACGTCCGCGGCCAGCCGAACCCTGTCCCCGTCGACCAGCCGGACCTCCGCGCCCGGCAGCACCCGGTCGTCGTTCACGTAGGTGCCGTTGGTCGAGTCCTCGTCCCTGATCGAGGCGTGCCCCCAGTCATCGACCTGGACCGTGGCGTGCCGCCTTGAGACGTTGTCGTACCGGGCGAACGCCGCGGCGACGAGCGACTCGGCGGGGTCGCGGCCGAGCAGCACGGACGTCCCCGCCGGGATGTCCACGTTGCCGGTGGGGAAGGTGATCCTCATCACGACGGTCGAGATGCGCCGGTTACCCTGCGGCAGCCGCTCGCCGCACACCGAGCAGATCACGTCCGCCGCGTCGGGCGCCGCCGTGCCGCAGCGCGGACAGGTGACCGCCTCGGTGGCCCTGATGAAGTGCTGCGAAACGGTCGGCGTCAGCACGTCCTCGTCAGCAGCGCTGGAGTACGGCAGGTTAGCTCCGCACCGGAAGCAGATCAGATCCTCCGGCTGGACCTTCACGCCGCAGTCTGGGCAGCTCAGGCCGTCCATGTCATCGCTCTCGTGTGTAGGTACCTGGCCTAGCCCAGACTACCGCCGCTGGTGCGGAGTTTGCAGCGGCCTGTGCGAAGGTGTCCTTATGATCAGTTTCCAGCTCGCGCCGGAGCAGCAAGACCTGCGAGACTCCGTTGCCCAGTTCGCCCGCGAGGTCGTGGCGCCGGTCATCGCCGGCTACTACGAGGCCGGCGAGTTCCCCTACGACATCGTGGCCAGGATGGGCAAGCTAGGCCTGTTCGGGCTGCCGTTCCCCGAAGAGTACGGCGGCATGGGCGGCGATTACTTCGCGCTCTGCCTGGCCCTGGAGGAACTGGCCCGGGTGGATTCCTCGGTCGCGATCACCCTGGAGGCCGCGGTATCGCTCGGCGCGATGCCGATCTACCGGTACGGCACGGACGAGCAGCGGCGCAGGTGGCTACCCGCGCTGTGCGCGGGGGAGCGGCTGGCCGCCTTCGGCCTGACCGAACCGGGCGGCGGCTCCGATATCCCCGGCGCCATGCGCACCACCGCCAGGCTCGAGCCGGGTAACGGGGCGGCGCAGTGGGTGGTGGACGGCAGCAAGGTGTTCATCACCAACGCCGGGACCTCGATCACTTCCCTGGTCACGGTGCTCGCCATCACCGGCAGGGACGAGGCGGGCCGCAAGGAGATCTCCTCGGTCATCGTCCCGGCCGGCACCGAGGGATTCGTCCCTGGCCCGGAGTACTCCAAGGTCGGGTGGTGCGCCTCCGACACCAGGGAACTGTCCTTCTCCGGGTGCCGGGTCCCCGAACAGAACCTGCTGGGCGAGCGCGGACGGGGTTATGCCCAGTTCCTGCAGACGCTGGACGAAGGCCGGGTCGCGATCGCCGCGCTGGCCACCGGCCTCGCCCAGGGGTGCGTCGACGAGTGCGTCAGGTACGCGGGGCAGCGGGAGGCGTTCGGCCGCCGCCTGCAGGGACACCAGGCGATCCAGTTCGCCATCGCCGACATGGATGCCCGGGCGCACACGGCGCGGCTGACCTGGTATGACGCGGCCGCGCGGCTGGTCGCGGGCGGTTCGATCAAAAAGGAGGCGGCGATCGCGAAGCTGACGGCCTCGAACGCGGCCATGGACAACGCGCGGGCCGCCACCCAGGTGTTCGGCGGATACGGCTTCATGAACGAATCACCGGTCGGCCGCTTCTACCGCGACGCAAAGGTACTGGAGATAGGCGAGGGCACGTCAGAGGTTCAGCGCATGCTAATAGCACGAGAGCTAGGCCTTTCCGGCCAGCCCTCTTTAGGGCGCGGCGCGCCGGAACGTAATCCGGTGCGGGACCAGGGGCGTAGTAATTAGCGGCAATTTGCATCACTATGAGCGGACTATCTGACCGGGTTCTCCCGGCGGACCCTGGTCCCGGGCCTGATCCCGACTTGACCGAAGGGAGGCGGCCAGGCCAGCACCAGGCGTTACCATCTTGTCACCAACTAGTTAGCTGGCGCCCTCGGACGCGCCCTGGACAGACTGCGGCGGCGACGTGCTTCGTGCAAGATCTTGCCCGTTTACTGGCGAATGCACCGTGGCGCCCACCCAGAAGATGATTATATGTCCTTACCCGTTTTGTAACCCGAGAGTGTGGCCTCGGCTGCCCTGGGCGACCCGAGCAGCGGCAATCGGCTGCGAAGGAAAGAGGCGTGCGGATGCTGTGTAGCTTGAGCGGTCGCAGCCCGGCAGACGTCCAGGTCAGCTTTGCCAATGCGAGGTGCGAGCGTAGTGCGTAGACGATCGGGGACGAATCTCGGCGATGCCGCTGGATCCGTCAACGGAGGTCAGGCCGACGGGGGGGGTTCAGGACTTCTAGCAGGAAGTAACGCCGCGGGCGACGGCGCGCTGGTCACCGGCGGCACCGCCAGCGTGCCCCAGGTGGTGCCAGCCCAGGTCACGGCCGACCGGACGGGCGCGGTGGTCGCACCGGCGTCCCCGGCCGCCCAGGCCCCAGGGCCGGCGGGCGCGCCCCGCACGTCCCGTACCGGCCCTTCCCGAGTACGGCAGCCAGCTCAGGCCCGGTCCAGGTTCGCGCTGGCGAACTGGCGCGTCCGCTGGCGCCTGGCGGCCATGATCGCCGTCCCGACCGCGATCGCGGCAATCCTCGGCGGCCTCACGATCTACTCAGACATCCAGGCCACCAGCGCGAGTGGCCGCGTCCAGCACCTCGCCCAGCTCAACGCCGCGGTCGTCCAGCTCACCCAGGCCCTGGAGGACGAGCGCGACCTTTCCGCCGGCTACGCGGCGAACCGGGGGCCGGCGGGCGCGGCCGTCCTGACGCAGCTGAAAGCCGCGCAGACGGTCACCGACAACGACCTCGTGCCCGTGGAGAACGACGCGAGCGGCGTCACGGACGGGGCCGGGTACCAGCCGAACACCGTCGGGAACCTCAACTCGCTGATCGACGCCCTCAAGGACCTTCCGTACGTCCGCCAGGACGTGACGGGCACGGCCTTCCCCGCGGCCGAGGTGATCCGCGTCTACACGAGCAACATCATCTCGGCCGCGAACGCGTTCAGCGCGGAGTCCGGCGCCGGTGCCAACGACGCCGAAATCCAGGGCGACATCACCACGCTCGGCGCGCTGCTCCGGGTCGAGAACGACACGTCGGTGCAGCGGGCGATCCTGTTCGCCGCGCTGAGTTCGCCAAGCCGGTCGCTCGACGCGGCGACCCTGGCCGACCTGAACCAGGCCTATGAGCAGGAAGTCGCGGACCAGGCCGACTTCAGCGCGTCCACGAACGAGGCCGAGCAGGAGAGCTACACCAACACGGTCAGCGGTCCTCAGGTGGACCAGGCTGCCTCGGAAGAGACCCTCGCGGAGTCCACGCCGCTCGCCCAGCGCATCGGCCTCACCGCGCCGGCGTGGTACGCCAACATGAAGTTCACCATCGGCAAGACCCGCGATGTAGCCGACCAGCTCGTGTCGGACATCAGCGCCCGGGCCCGGTCGCTCAACTCGCAGGCCACCAGGAACCTGCTGATCATCAGCCTGGTGACCGTCCTGCTCCTGCTCCTGGTGCTGCTGGTTTCGACGATCGTCGCGCGCTCGCTCATCCGCCCGCTGCGCAAGCTCCGCGCTGACGCGCTCGACGTGGCCGGCCACCGGCTGCCCGAGATGGTGCGCAGGCTCAGCCACAGCGAGGGCACGGACGAGGGCGTCGACATCGAGCCGATCGGCGTCACCTCCACCGATGAGATCGGTGAAGTCGCGCGGGCCTTCGACCAGGTCCACCGCGAGGCGGTCCGGCTGGCGGCCGACGAAGCCATGCTGCGCGGCAACCTGAACGCCATGTTCATCAACCTGTCCCGGCGCAGCCAGTCGCTGATCGAGCGGCAGCTGTCGCTGATCGACTCCCTTGAGCAGAGCGAGCAGGACTCGGGCCGGCTGAGCAGCCTGTTCCGCCTGGACCACCTGGCCACCCGCATGCGCCGCAACTCAGAGAACCTGCTGGTCCTTGCGGGCCACGAGGTGACGAGGCGGTGGAGCCAGCCGGTCCCGCTCGTCGACGTGCTCCGCGCGGCGATCTCCGAGATCGAGCAGTACGAGCGCGTGGTCCTCAACGTCCAGCCCGGGATCGTGGTCGTCGGCCAGGCCGTCAACGACGTGGTGCACCTGGTCGCGGAGATCGTCGAGAACGCGACCACGTTCTCACCGGAAGACACCCAGGTGTACGTCTCCGGCCAGCCGTTGAGCAGCGGCGGCGTGCTCCTCGACATCACCGACAACGGCGTGGGGATCTCCGATCAGGAGATGTCGCACGCCAACTGGCGCCTGGACAACCCGCCCGTGGTCGACGTCGCCGTATCCCGGCGGATGGGCCTGTTCGTGGTCGGCCGGCTGGCGGCCAGGCACGGGGTCCGGGTCCGGCTGCGGCACGCCCAGGCCGGCGGCCTGACGGCGCTGATCTGGCTGCCCGACACGGTGGCCGCCCCCGAGGTTGCGCCGCCGCTCGGCAGGCTGCGCCGCTTCGAGGCCGAGGACTTCGGGCCGGCGCCCTCCCTGTCCGCGCCCACCCAGGCCCCGTCCGGCACGGCCACGCAGGCCGCGAGGATTCCCAGGTTCTCTCCGACCTCGTCGCCATCGACGCCCGCGCCTCCGTCCTTCAGCCCGGCGGCAGCCGGGGGCGCGGCAGGTTCCGGCGGCGTCGCGGACATCCCGGCGGCGGCGAGCCGCGGCTGGGACGACGTCAGGGAAGAACCGCCCCTGGCCCGCCCGCAACGGCTCGGCCAGCCCCGCCGCGCCCGCCAGCGCCGCCGCGCCCGCCAATGCTGCCGCGCCCGCCAGCGCCGTCACGCCCGCCAACGGCTCCGCGCCCGGCGACGGCTCCGCGCCCGGCAACGGCACAGACGCGGCGAGCCAGCGGCCGCCGGCGCCCGTAACCGCGAGCACCCCCACAGGACCGAGCAGGCTGCCCGCGTTCGGCGGCCCGGGGCCCCATGCACCGCCGCTCGCGCAATCCCCGATCGGCGGGCAGAACGTCCGCGGCGGCGACGGCCCGAGCGCGTCCGATGCGACGCCCCCCGCGGCCGTGCCGAACGGCAGCAGCCAGGCGGCCGACGGCGGGGATCCCGATCCCAGCAAGATCACCGTCCCGCCGACCGCGGTCCAGGATCAGCGGCTGCCGATCTTCGACTCGCTGGAGTCTGACTGGTTCCGCCGCAGCGGGAAGACCCTCAGCTCGACCCGGGTACAGTCAACGCAGCAGGCCGCGCCGTCGTCGTGGACGTCGCCGGCCGACGAGGGGTGGCGCGCGGCACAGGCGCTCACCGAACCGGCGGCGGGCGAGACGACACAGGCCGGGCTACCCAGGCGGGTGCCGAGGGCCAACCTCGTGCCAGGCTCCATCGGCAGCGGCGGCCCGGAGGCGGAAGCCGAGGGGCCCGCCAGGTCGCCGGACGCGGCCCGCAACCGCATGGCCAGCTTCCAGCGAGGCGTGCGCGAGGGCCGCGCCGCCGCACCCCAGACCGAGGAGCCGCAGGACTGATGAACTTCCCAGGCCCAGGCACACCGACACGAGGAGGTACCTGTATGGACGGGCGACGAGAGGAGTGCGGGTGAGCACGCCAGGACGCCCAGCGCAGGACCTCAACTGGCTGATCACGAACTTCGTGGAGCGGGTCCCTGACGTGGCGCACGCGGTCGTGGTGTCCTCGGATGGCCTGCCGCTGGCCTTCAGCGCTGGTTTCCCGCAAGAACGGGCCGATCAGCTCGCGGCAGTGACGTCCGGGCTGACCAGCCTGACGCAGGGTGCGTCGCGCGTCTTCGAGGGCGGCGCGGTCGTGCAGACGGTAGTAGAGATGCAGCGGGGTGTGCTGGTGATCATGGCGATAAGCAACGGCTCAAGCCTGGCCGTCCTCGCCGCGTCCACCTGCGATCTCGGCCTGGTGGCCTACGAGATGACCCTGCTGGTTGAGCGGGCCGGACGGGTACTTACCCCGGCCACCCGCGGCGTCATGCAAGCAGCCATCCCTGGCGATGGACGACGGTGACCGGAGGTTTCTGTGGCGGGCCAAGGGCGAGGTGATGACCGGTCACCCTTCGCGGGCTTGCCTGGTTCCTGGCAGGGTGCAGGGGCCCGGGCCGGCCTGTGGGATGAGGGGCCGGGGCCGGCGCGATCCGGTTTCGGCTTCATGACCGAGGAGGACGGTGCGACTAAGCTCGTCCGGCCGTATACGGTTACCGGGGGGCGCACGCAGCCCAGGTACCAACTCGCCATCGAGGCGCTGGTGACCGCGACCGTCCTGGAACCTCGTGACTTGTCCGTTCTCGCGCCTGAGTGCCAGGCAATCTTGCAGTTCTGCCGTGACTGGAGGTCGGTGGCGGAAGTGTCGGCCGTGCTGCGGCTCCCGCTCGGCGTGGCCAGGATTCTCATCGCGGATATGGGCGCGGACGGGCTCGTCCGCATCCACCAGCGCGATGATTCGGAGGGCCGTCCGGACCTCCATCTGCTTGAAAGGGTGCTCAGTGGACTCCGTAAGATCTAGCGTCGCTCAGCCGAGGTCCGACGCGCCTGCGGCCATGACGTCGGTGAAGATCGTCGTGGCCGGCGGATTCGGTGTCGGCAAGACTACGTTCGTCGGGTCGGTGTCGGAGATCACGCCGCTGACGACCGAAGCGGTGATGACGGTCGCCAGCACCGACGTGGACGACCTGTCCCACGTCCCCGACAAGTCCACGACCACGGTGGCGATGGACTTCGGCCGGATCACCCTGGACAAGGACCTGGTGCTGTACATGTTCGGCACCCCGGGTCAGCACCGGTTCTGGTTCATGTGGGATGACCTGATCCAGGGCGCGATCGGCGCCGTCGTCCTCGTCGACACCCGCAGGCTCGCCGATTCCTTCCCCGCGGTGGACTACTTCGAGGCGTCGGGCCTGCCCTTCGTGATCGGCATCAACGGGTTCCACGGGCAGTTCCCGCACCGGTCGCGCGACGTGGCCGAGGCCCTGGCCATCTCCCCGGACATCCCGGTAATCCCGTGCGACGCCCGGAACAGGGAATCAACCAAGGCGACCCTGGTCACGCTGGTCGAGCACGCCATGTCAATGCAGACCGCCGGAAGATACTGATACGTAGCTGCTGGATCTACCCTTACCCATTCTCCCGAACGATCCGTGGTGTCCCTCCCGGGATAGCGTTACCGCTCCGGGGTGTGCCCTACCCGAGCGTGCGCAGGAAGTCGGCCGAGCGTCCGACGATCGCACCCACGTCGCTCGCGCCGTGCCACATATGCGTGGCGCCCGGCACGAGCACCAGCTCGACGGGCGCCCCGGCCGCGCGGAGCGCCTCGGCCAGCCGGATGCTCTGCGCCGGCGGCACCAGGTCGTCCGCCGCCCCGTGCATCAGCAGGACCGGCGGCGCGGCGGCGCTGGCGTGGGCCACCGGGCTGGCCTGCCGAGCCAGGTCGGGCGCCGACTGGGCCGGGGCGCCGAGGAGCTGCGCCTCACGGGAATCCGGCCCGGCGTCCGGCGCGCCGCCCGCGGCCGCGACGTCGGACGGCAGGCCGAGCAGGTCGGTAACCGGGAACCAGGCGACCGCGCCCCGCATCGTGGTTCCGGTCAGCGCGGCCAGGAGCACGAGGTGACCGCCGGCCGAGTCGCCCCAGCCGAACACGCGGTCAGCGTCAAGCCCGTACGCGGCGGCGTGGTCCCGCACCCAGCCGAACGCGGCGCGGACGTCCTCCAGCGGCGCCGGGAAGCGCGCCTCTGCGCTGAGCCGGTAGTCGGCCGCCGCCACCGCGAATCCCTGCGCGGCCAGGGACTCGTAGAAGTCCTGGCCCAGCCCCGGCAGCGGCTCGCGGCGCGACCCCCGCCGCCACCCGCCGCCGTGGACGTGCACGATGACCGGGCGCGGCGCGTCACCCCCGGGCCCATCGGGCAGGTAGAGGTCCAGTTCCAGCGGCCGGTAGCCGGGTACCTCGGCGTACCGGACGTCCGGCACCCGCCGTACGGACGGCCTCACGCGGCGGTCAGCTCGCCGGAGAGCTTGCGGAACTCCCCGTTCTGCATGATCGCGAGCAGGTTCCCCGCGTGCTGGAGCACGCTGACGTCCACGGCAGGCTCGCCGCGCACCACCAGCACGTCGGCCAGGTACCCCGGCGTAAGCAGCCCGACCGGCAGGTCCATCAGCTGCCCGCCGTAGTGCGTGGCCGCGCGCAGCGCCTCGGCCGGCGAGTAGCCGAACAGCGCGACGAACAGCTCCAGGTCCCGGGCGTTCCGCCCGATCGGGTTGTTCGGGAAGCCGTAGTCGCCGCCTGGCAGCACCCGCAGCCCGCGCTTGCGCAGCTCGGGATACAGCTCGGTCATCGCGCGCAGCGCCTTCACCGACCCCATCGTCTCCGCCATCGCCGTGTCGATGCCGTACTCGGCGCCCTCGTACACGTTGGCCCACATGATGCCGACCGCGGGGGACAGGAAGATCTCGTCCTTGTGCTCCTCGAGCAGGTCGATGGCCTCGGCGTCGGCGTAGGTGCAGTGGTAGACCGACCGGAACCCGTTGCGCACCGCCAGCTTGATCGACTCGGGCGCCTGGGCGTGGCAGTTCAGCCAGACGCCGGACTCGCGCGCCTGCTCGCCCGCGGCCTGCGCCTCGGCCGGGCTGTACTGCGTGATCATCGACCCGCCCGCGACGAAGACGTCGTCGTTGCTCATCAGCAGCTTGACGCTGTCGAAGCCGGTCGCCGCCTGCTCGGCGATGAACTCGCGCACCGCGTCCGGGCCCACCCTCTTCGGCCGCGGCCCGTCCGGCCCCATCTGGACCGGGTTGTTGTCCCGCTCGAACGACGCGGCCCGCATCCGCGGACCCGGCGCCTCGCCCGCGGCGATCCGGTCGCGCAGCCGCACCTCGGTCGGGACCGGGGTGAGCGAGCCGGCCGAGTAGGCGCTGGTGAACCCGGCTTCGAGCAGGATCCTGGCGTTGCGCTCGGCCAGCGCGAGATGCTCCTCCGGCGTCGGCATCTGGCGGAAGAAGCTGACGTCGAGCGGCGGGTTGAACGACGGGTCGATGTGCCCGACCGCGGACGGGAACGTCAGGTGCGCGTGGGACTCGACCAGGCCGGGCATGACCGTCGCCCCGGCGCAGTCGATCACGCGGTCCCCGGGCTCGGCCTGCGTGCCGCCGCCGGGCCGCACGCTCTCGATCCGGTCGCCACGGACCACGACGTCGGCCGGTACTGGCGGAGCGCCGGTGCCGTCGAAGACCTGCCCGCCGGTGAACAGGATGCGGTTCTCGCTCATCACTTTCTCCTCATAAGATCGGCCCCGTGACGACGAGCCATGCCGGGGACGTTGACGTGCTGGTCATCGGGTGCGGCCCGGCCGGCGCCAGCGCGGCCATCGCCGCGCACGACGCGGGCGCCCGCGTCCTGGTCGCGGAAAAACAGGCCAGGGGAGGCGGCAACGCCCTGGTCGCCGGAGGCTTCCTCTGGGACGTCCGCGGCGACGAGGCGGTCCGGCACGTAGAGACGCTCTTTTTCGGCAAGACCGACCGGGCCGTGGCGGAGGCCTACGTCCGCGGGCTCAACGACCTGCGACCCTGGATCGCCGGCCTCGGCGGCGAGGCGGTCAGCGTCGACCCGCCACCGGGCTCGTTCCCCGCGGTCCTGCCCTCCTGGCCGCACGTGCCGGGCGCCGGCGGCGTGCAGTACTGGGTGGTCGGCGGCCAGCCCGCGCTGCGCCGGGGCGAGGCCCTGTGGGACCTGCTGGCCCAGGGCCTGGACGCCCGCGGGATCGCCGTGCGCTACGGGCACGCCGCGACCCGCCTGGAGGTGTCCGCGGAGGGCCGGGTCGTCGGCGCCGGGCTGATCAGCGAGCGGGGCAGCGAACTGGTCAACGCGACGCACGGCGTCGTCCTCGCCTGCGGCGGCTTCGAGGCCGACGACTACTTCAAGGACGCCTTCCTGTCCCTCCCGCGCCTGTACCGGGTGGGGCACGCCGGGAACACCGGTGACGCGATCCGGATGACGATGGCGGTCGGCGCGGCGCTGTGGCACATGCCGGAGTTCTTCGGCTGGTTCGCCTTCAAGGCGCCCGGGCACGCCGCGGCGTTCGCGATCGACTTCCACGGCCCGGGGTTCGTCCTGGTCAACGCGGCCGGCCAGCGGTTCGGCGACGAGACGGGCTACGAGGTGCACGAGCGGCTGCGCGCCCTGGTGAACGTCAAGCCGGCCCTGCGCTACTATCCCGCCCTGCCGGCCTACGGCGTCTGCGACGGCCGGACGCTCCGCGCCGGCCCGCTCAACGGCGTGGTGGGTACCCCGAACGATTACCGCTGGAGCGCCGACAACTCCGCTGAGCTGCGCGAGGGCTGGATCACCCGCGCCGCAAGCCCGGCGGAGCTCGCCGCGCGCCTGAGCCTGGACCCGTCCATCCTGACGCAGACGCTGACCGGCTTCAACGCGGCCGCCGAGGCGGGACGCGACGCCGAATTCGGTCGGCGCCCGGAGTACCTGGCCCCTCTCGACCTGGCCGACCTGTACGCGATCGAGCTGTGGCCCGCCGTGGCCACGACGTCCGGCGGCCCCCGGCGCGACGCCCGGTCCCGGGTGGTCCGCCCGGACGGCACCGCGGTGGCGGGCCTGTACGCGGCGGGCGGAGCCGGCACGGTCTGGGGCCCCTTCACGCACTCCGGCGGCGGCCTCACCGACGCCCTGGTCTTCGGCCGCCTGGCCGGCCAGCAGGCCGCCCGGTCCCGCGATGGCGGACAGCAGGACGCCGCGGTCCGGCCCTAGCAGCGCCCTCACCCCGCCCTTCCGGCCCTTTACGATGCCCTTCCGGCCCGCCCTGGCTCTCATCCTGCCCCTCCGGCCCGCCCTGGCCGGTGCAGGAGTTCGAGGAGGTTGCCCTCGGGGTCGGCGACGAACGCCATCCGCACGCGCGCCTCGGGCGACGGGCTAGGCGGCATGACCGGCCGCGCCCCGCGTGCGACGGCGCGGTCGTAGGCCGCGTCCAGGTCAGGCACGTCGAACGCCATGTGCCCGTACCCCTCTCGCAGCGCGGCGTCACCCGGCGTGGCGGGCTTGCGGTCCGCCGCGGAACCCGCCCGGTGCAGCAGCTCGACCCGGTAGCCGTGCACCGGGTGGATGAGCATCTCGATGTCCAGGTCGAGCGGCCCGACCCGCAGCGTCCGCTCGGGAACGAGCCCGAACACGTCGCAGTACCACGCGGCGGCCCAGGCCAGGTCGGCGACGGCCAGCCCGACGTGATCCAAGCGAGCTGCCTCAGCCATGGACGTTCAGCCGTTCCGGGTCGCGGGTCAGGTACGAGGCGAAGCGCCCGGACGGGTCGCGCTCGGCCCGGACCGCGCCGAGACGCTGGTACGCCTGGTCCGAGAGGAACCGGTCCTGCCGCCGGGTGAAGTCGGTGTCGCCCAGGTAGACGCCCGCGCCGTGGGCGGCCAGCGCGGCCGTCCGGTCGTGGACCCAGCCGGTGTACCTGGCGTCGTCCGCCGGGTCGGTGTAGATCACGTAGGTGGCCAGGTACACCTGCGCTTCCACCGAGAACGCCATGTCCGGCCGGTCCTGCTGTGGCGCCCACCCGTACCAGATCGAGAACGAGTGCTCGGTGTCCAGCTCGCCCCACATGGCCTGCAGCCGCGGGGCCAGGACGGCCGCCGGCGCGTCGCTCCAGGTGCAGTCGACGGCGTACCGGTGGCCCTCGGGGTTCTGCGCCGCCTGGGCCAGGTTCTCCTCGACCACGCTCGTCCGGCCCCGGACGTGGCCGAGCTCATGGCCGGCCAGCGGGCCGTCCTGGAGGGGCGCGAGCAGGGCGAACGCGCCGGCGTCGGAGTCGGCCATCACCGTCGTGTGCAGGAGGAGGACCGTCCCGCCCGGGCGTGCCGTCCCTTCGCGCAGCGGGATGTCAGGCAGCCGGGTGGCGGCCACTACCGGCTCGACGCGCCGGTCCAGCCCGGGCAGCACGTCGTGCAGCCAGGTGAGCAACTCAACGGTGTCGTCCAGGCGGAACGCCCAGGTGTCGTGCCACATCGCCGGCGGGGCCTGGTACGTCTGCAGGTAGAACCGGGTCACCACCCCGGGGAACCCGGGCCCGGCGCCGCGCGCCGCCCACAGCAGGTCTTGGTTCTGCTCGGCGTCCGCGCGGACACACCTGCCGTCGGCCGTCACGACGTCCAGGCCCACCACGCTCTGGCAGGCCCACCCGCGGGCCCGCCCGTTCCAGCCCTGCCCGCCCTGCAGCAGGTAGCCGCCCAGGCCGACGGACCCGCAGTGGCCGGCCGGGAATTCCCGGCCCCGCCCGGCCAGGAACGGCGCGAGCTCCAGGCCGCCCTGCACCGCCGGGCGCACCGACACCACCCCGGTGGCGGGGGAGTAATCGATGTCACGCAGGGTCCCCAGGTCGATCAGCAGGGCGTCGTCACGCAGGCTCCACGCCGCCCAGGAGTGCCCGCCGGAGCGCACGCTGACCGCCCAGCCGCGCTCGGTGGCCAGCCGGACGCCCTCGATCACGTCGTCGTCGTCCGCCGCGAGCAGTACCGCCGCGGGGAACCGGTCCGGCCGGCGCGCGTTGAAGACGCGGCCGGTGCGGGCCTGCTCGTACCCCGGCTCACCGCGGTGGAGCAGCCGCCCGGTGAACCGCCCGTCTGTCCCGGCCACCGCGCGGCGCGCCGTCATCCGGGCACCGCCCCGCCGCTGTCGACCAGCATGTCCGCCTTGCTCAGGAGGCACGACTCGTCCTGCAGACGCCCGGTCATCCGACCACCGCCGCGCCGCCGTCGACCGGGATGTTGGCCCCGCTCACGTGGGACGACTCGTCGGAGGCCAGGAACAGGATGGCGCGCGCGACATCTTCGGGCTGGCCCCACCGGCCCAGCGGCGCGCGGGCGGCGATGCTCGCGGCCGGGCCCGCCGGGTCGGCCAGCAGGGGCGCCGTGTGCGGCGTCTCGGTCATCGCCGGGCTGACCGCGTTGACCCGGATGCCGTGCGGGCCTCCCTCGACTACCAGCTGGTACGTCAGCGCGAGGACGCCGCCCTTGGCGGCGCCGTGCGCGTTCTGCGGCATGAAGAACGCGCCGCGGGATGCGGTGATGGACGCGACGTTGACGATCGACCCGCCTCCGCCTGCGACCAGGTGCGGCCAGGCCGCGCGGGTGACGAGGAAGACGATGTCGAGCTCGTGGCGGATGGTGAACGACCAGTCGGCAAAGGAGAGCTCGTCAATGGGGCCGAACCGGATCGCCGACGCGTTGTTGACCAGGATGTCCACCCCGCCAGCCAGGCTCACGGCGTCGTCCACCCACCGCCGGGCGCCCTCCTCGGTGGCCAGGTCGACCGGCGCGAGGGCGTCCATCCGCCCGCCGGCCGCCCAGGCGAGATCGGCGGTCTGGCGCGAGGTCTCGGGATTCAGGTCGCATCCCACCACGTGGGCGCCCTCCCGCGCGCACAGCAGCGCCGTGGCCCGCCCGATCCCGCCGCCGGTGCCTGAGATCAGCGCCCGCTTGCCGTCCAGCCGGCCCACCCGCCGCACCTCCCAGGTGTCCCGCAGCCCCGCTCTTTCGTATTCACTCTATGGAAGTTACTATCTCACAGTGAGAGTATGTAGGCAAGCCCTGCGCACCAGAGGAGGCTAGATGTCGGCGAGTGGCACGGGCGGGCGGGTGCTCGGGCTGGGCTGCGGCCAGCCCGGCGGCAGCGCCGAGATCTTGCTGAAGGCGGCCCTGCGGGCGGCGGAGGGCGAGGGCGCCCGGGTCGAGCTTGTCCAGCTCACCGAGCTCCGCCTGCCGAGCGGCGCCGCCGAGGCCGCCGAGCCGGACGACGCGTGGTGGCTGTGGGACCGGCTCGTCGAGTGCGACGGGCTCATCGTGAGCACCCCGATCATGAGCCGGACGGTCGCGGCCCGGCTCAAGCTGCTCGTCGACCGGATGCTCGGGCCGAACGCCGACGCCGCCATCATCGAGGGACTGCTGGCGGTGCGCAGGCAGGGGCAGGAGCCTGCCGTCCCGTTCCGCGTGGACGAGCGGGTGCTGAGGCCGCGGGTGGCAGGCTTCATCGCGGTCGGCGGCGCCCTGACGTCGCAGTGGCAGGCGCTGGCCCTGCCGATGATGCACGCGACCACGTTCTCGATGCACATCGCGGTCGTCGACCAGGTCCAGTTCTCCGGGGCCGGCACGCCGCGCTCGGTGGTGCTGGACCAGGCGGCGATCGGCCGGGCGGAGGTACTCGGGCACCACGTGGCCAGCCAGCTCGGGGTGCCGTTCGACCAGGCCTCCTACCTGGGGGCGCCGGGATTGTGCCCGATGTGCCACCTCGACGTCATCGTCCTGCGCGGCGCGGAGGTGGAGTGCGCCACCTGCGGCGCGCGCGGACACCTGGCGCCGGGACCCCAGCTGACCTGGACCGACCTATCGACCTCGGTCATCTCCATGGAAGAGAAGCGCGCCCACGCCGCCGAGATCCAGCAGACGGCCGAGCGGCAAGCCCCGCTGCGCGCCGAGATCGAGGAGCGCGCGCGGGCCTTCGATACCTATGACAGAACGGTACGGCCGGAGCCCGCCCGTCCCGCAGGCTGACCAGGGGTCACGCCACCGGCGCGGAACCGGTCCAGCGGTATCGTCCCGGGCTCACCGGGCGCGGCGCCTCACCGGGCAGGAACACGGTCGCCGTGGTACCGCCCGGGACGAGCACATCAAGCTCCATCGACGCGCCGGCCAGGCGCCAGGACACCTCGATGGGCCCGTACGGGCTGACGTGGCGGGTGGTCGCCCAGGTGATGCCGCCACCGGGCTGCGGCCTGACCTCGAAGCTGCGGTACCCGGGCTCGGTGGGGCGCAGTCCGGCGACGTACCGGTGCAGGAAGGTGGCGACCGCGCCCTTGCTGTAGTGGTTGAGCGAGCCGTGCGGGGCACCGCGGTCGTCGACGCCTTCCCACTCCTCCCACATGGTCGTCGCGCCCCGGTCCACCATCGCCAGCCAGGACGGCGGCGTGTCCTGCCGCAGGAGCTCGTACGCGGTGCTCAGGTAGCCGCAATCGGCCAGGACGGGCAGCAGGCAGCCCGTAGACAGGAAGCCGGTGGCCAGGTGACCCCCCGCGCGGCCGATCAGCTCGACCAGGCGTTCAGCGACGGCGGCCCGGAACACCTCAGGCACCAGGCCGAACGCCAGCGCCCGCACGTGGCTGGCCTGGGTCGCCACGGCGAGGGTCCCGTCGGGGCGGATGAATTCTGCCTGCCAGGCCGCACGCGCGCCGTCGGCGATGACCTGGTAACGGCACCGCTGCTCCTCCGGCAGGCCCAGCACCTCGGCGATCCGCGCCACGGTTGCCGCCGAGCGGTGCAGGTAGGCCGTGGCCGTCTCGGACTTGTCGGTCCCGGCGAAAGCTGGGAAGTCGGTGATCACCGCACCCGGCTCCAGCCACTCGCCCCAGTGGAAGCCGGTGTCCCACAGGTACCGCTCGAGGTCGGCGGGCTGCGGCCGCGCCGCGGCCCGGTCCGGGTGCCGACCCCCCGCGGCCGCGGCCGCCGCGAACCGGACCCAGGCCGTCATCGGATCCCACATCTCGCGCAGCAGCGACGCGTCACCGTACGCCTGGTAAAGATCCCAGGGCACCGATACCACGGCGTCGCCCCACCCCGCTGAGCCGTGCAGCCCGCCGAGCGGCCCGTCGAAGCCCTCCGCGGGCGGGCATGGCGACATGTTGGCCACGCACCCGTCGGCGCGCTGGTCAAGCGCCACGTCACCCAGCCACTTGCGGGTGAAGGCCAGGACGTCATACAGGTAGGCGGCCGTCGGCGCGAAGACCTGCCAGTCACCCGTCCAGCCCGCGCGTTCGCGCTGCGGGCAGTCGGTCGGGATGTCGCAGACATTCGACCGCAGCGACCACACCACCGCCTCGTGCAGCCGGTTGACCCGCTCGTCACTGCAGCCGAACCACCCCAGCCTGCGCAGGTCGCAGTGCACGACCACCCCGGTGATGTCGCCGGGCCTGAGCGGCCCAGGGTGACCTTCGACGCGGACGTACCTGAACCCGTGCGTGGTGAACCGCGGCTCGAAGACGCCGCCGTCACCCGCCGAGACTACCCCGTCGACCTGGCCAAGCGGCAGTGGCTCCGGGACGACGGGCAGGTCGACGTCGAGGTGCGCGGTGGTCAGGTCCCCCTCGCCGTCGAGCCACTCACCGTGCGACAGCGTGAGCATGGTCCCTGCGGGCCCGGGGTGCGAGAGCCTGACCCACCCGCTGAAGTTCTGCCCGAAGTCGGCTACGAAGGCGGTCCCGCCGCGCACCAGCCGAACGGCGACCGGGCGGATCTCCTGGATCCGCCGCACCGGGGGTGCCACCGACCGGACGACGGCGACGGCGCCGTCCCGTGGGACGGCGGGCCGCCACGACGGGTCCCCGGCCGACGCGTCGTGCACGCTCGGCTCGAGCCGCCGGTGGTCCTCTCGCTGGCCGGCGATGAGGTCGGCCGCGACGATGTGCGAGGGCGCGGTGCGCCAGCCCGGGTCGCTGGCCGCCACGACCTGCCAGCCCCGCCCGGTTCGCACCTCGAGCTGCGCGCGCAGGGCTACGTCCCGCCCGTACTGGTCGACGGACCGCGGCAGTCCGACCCGGCCGCGGTACCAGCCGTCGGCCAGCAGGACCGCGAGCACGCGGCGTCCCGGCGCCAGCAGCGGCGTGACGTCGTAGGCCTGGTACTGGACCCGCGCCAGGTACTGGGTGTAACCCGGCGCGAGCTCGATGTCGCCGACCCGCCCCCCGTCGATGAACGCCTCGTACAGCCCGAGGGCCGTGACGTACAGCCGGGCCTGGCTGAAGGGTGGAACGTCGAAGGTCGTCCGCAGCCAGTACGCCGGCCGGGGCCTGTCAACACCCTGAGACCCGTCGCCCCCTTGTGACCTGTCAGCCTCTTGAGACCCGTTAACCCCGAGGAACCCGCCAGCTCCGTCGGGCCCTTCGGCCGCCGTCTGCGGACGCCATTCCTCCGCGACGCCGATCCACTGGGCCTGCCAGTCCGCCTCCTCGAGCAGCCCGGCCTCGAGCCTGACCGGATCGCTCCACTCGCTCTCGCCCAGATCGGTCCACACCTTGACCTGCGCCGCGGCGCAGCGGCGGGACCGGTCGAAGACCGGCAGCCGGACGAAGGACTGGGCCGGGCTGTCTACCCGGCCGCTGTCGAACCCGTCATCGGTGCGCAGCCGGTAGGCGTGCTGCTCGCGGGCCCTTTCCGGCAGCCACCAGCACAGGGCCGGCTGGTTGCCGCGGCCCAGGGCGTCCCCGCCGGTGACCTCGGCCCACGCGTTGGCCGGTCTGAGCATCGTTCCCCCGACGTAGTAGCGTGCGGTCCATGGCGCGCGTGGCGGCGGTGACCGGCGGGGCCGGTGCCATCGGCGCCGCGGTCGCCGCGGGCCTGCGCGCGGCCGGATACGAGGTTGCGATCCTGGACCGGGATGGCGATCCCCGGGTGGACCTCGCCGAGCGCGGCGAGGTCCAGGCCGCCGCGGCCGCACTGCTCGGCCGGCACGGGCGTTGCGACGTGCTCGTGCACGCCGCGGCCGCGTTCGACCGGGCGTCCCTGGCCGAGCTTGACCCGCAGACCTGGCACCGGGTCCAGGCGGTGAACGTCGAGTCGGCGCTGTGGCTGGCCCAGGCGGTTGTCCCCGGCATGGCCGGGCGCGGCTTCGGGCGGATCGTATTCGTCGTCTCGGACACGATCTGGGATCCGCCCGCCGCCGACTTGCTGGCGTACGTCGCCAGCAAGGCCGCCCTGGTCGGGATCGCCCGCACGCTGGCGCGCTCGCTGGGGCGCGACGGCATCACGGTCAACTGCGTCGCCCCCGGGCTCACCCCCACCCCGGCCGCCGTGGCCGGCACCGCGCCGGAGGCGTTCGCCGCGGTCCGGGCGCGGCAGGCGATCGGCCGTGACCTGGTGCCTGGCGATGTCGCCGCGGCGGTCGGCTTCCTGGTCTCGGACTCGGCCGGCGCGATCACCGGCCAGACGCTTTGCGCAGACGGGGGTCTGGTTCTGCGGTGAGCCCGGCGCCCTCGCCGCCGGGTCCCGAGCTATCCGGTGCGGATGCCGGGGCCCGGGCCCTGACCCGCTTGCTGTACTCCCCGGCGGCGCGGTCCCTGAGCTTGGCCAGCGCGACGGCCGGGCCCTTGCCGGTCGCGGTGCTGGTGATGCCGTCCGGGTTCTGGACCGCGGTCAGCACGAGCGCGACGCCGGCCACGATGGCCTGGTACTTGCCGACGTTGAGGTGGATGTTGAGGAACGTCACGAACAGCCCGGCGGCGGAGAACATGATGCCGGCCGCGGCCGCCCCGGCGATGCGCCCGACGCCGGCCACGAACACGATCGCCAGCAGGCCGATCGAGGTGAACGCCGCGAAGCTGTCGGCGGTCAGTTCGCCCTGCATGTAACCGGTCAGCGCGCCGCCGATGCCGGCGATGAACGCGGCCAGCCCGAACGCCATCAGCTTGCCCTGCGCGACGTTGATCCCGACCGAGCCGGCGGCGCGCTCGTTGGAGCGGATGGCCAGCAGCATGCGCCCGGCCGGACCCCGCCGCAGCCGGGCGACGAGCAGCCCGAGCAGGATCACGATAAGGAGCACCAGCGCGCCGAAGATCAGCGTGGGATAGGACTTGCCCTGGGTGATCCCGAGGTTCAGCCCCGGCAGGCGCGGGGGAGGGATGGGCAGGCCTGCGGTACCGCCAGTGAAGGACAGGCTGGTGAAGATCATGGCGTCCATCGCCGCGGCGAAGCCGAGCGTCACCACGGCCAGGTTGACGCCGCGCAGCCGCAGGGCCGGCAAGCCGATGATCAGCCCCACGGGCACCGCGCACAGGCCCGCCAGGATCAGCGACCACGGGAAGCCGATGCCCCATCCGCTGGAGATGTGCCCCAGCGTGAAGCCGCCGATCCCGGCCAGTGACATCTGGGCCAGCGACACCTGGCCGACGTATCCGGTCAGGACCACGACCGACAGGGCGATGCACGTGACGGTCAGCGAGGAGATGAACGCGAACCGCAGGACGCTGCTGAGTACCGCCATGAGCAGCACGCCGGCCACGAAGCAGATGGCCGCGGTAAGCAACGGCCGGTGCGGACGGCCGATCGAGGGGTTGCGCTCGGCGGTGTCCCCGCCGCGGGCGAGCACGGTGCGCGAGCGCAGCGCCATCACCACGATGATCACGATGAACGGGAGCGCGTCCGACAGGCCCAGCTGGGGCAGCCAGGTCCAGACCGTGATGAGCTTGTCGATCTCGGACTGGGCGCAGCCGAGCAGCAGGCCGGCCAGCGCGGTGATCCAGAACGACTGGAACCGGCCGATCAGCGCGGCCGCCAGGGCCGGCACGACGAACAGGGTGTACGAGGTCGGGTCGAGGCTGGCGACCGGGGCGATCAGGATGCCGGCCGCGCCCGCCAGGACGGTGGCGATCACCCAGTTCTGCCCCGCGACGTGGTTGGCCGAGATCCCGGTCAGCGCGGCCCCCCGGTCGTTCTCGGCGCCGGCCCGGGTGGCCAGGCCGAACCGGGAAAAGCGGTAGGTGAGCGCGAGCGCGACCGAGATGACGATCACCACGCCGGTGAAGAACAGGCGGTCCTCCGGGAACGTGATCCCGGAGATCGACAGCGGGGAACTGGGGAAGATCGGGTTGGTGGCCACGGACTCGGTGCTGTAGTTGAGCACCGCGATCGCCTGCAGGCCGAGCATCACGCCGACCGACGCGCAGACGCGGGTGAGCGGCGAGGCGCCCCGCAGCGGCCGGTAGATGAGGACGTACAGCACCAGCCCGAGGACCGCCGCGTACGCCAGCGAGATGACGATCGCGAGCCCCGTGTTGAGCCCGGCCCCGCCGTTCAGCGAGATCTGGTGCGGAATCAGGACCACGGGCAGCTCGAGTTCGCCGAAGCTGCGGAGGTTGACGAAGACGTAGGCGATGAACATCGCCACGGCGCCGTGCGCGAAGTCGACCACGCCGGCGCTGCGGTACTTCAGGACGAGTCCCTGGCCGAGGATGGCGTAGGTGGCACCCGACCCGAGGCCGAGGATCAGGAAGAGGATGTAGCTGGACATGCTGTCTCGTTTACGTCTCGTCAGTTATGCGCGGGATGGCGGCCGGGTCCGCGCTGCGACGGACCCGGCCGCGATGATCAGCCGGTGAGGCCCGGGAAGTAGCCCTTCGAGGTCACCCAGTCGGTCGGATCGGGCTGGGTGAGCACGCCGTTCTGGATCTGGTTCATGAGGTAGTAGTCGTTGCAGATGGCGGCCGCGCCCTTGAGGGCCTGCCCGTTGCACGTATACGGGTGCGACAGGAAGTTCTGGTGGGTGCCCGTCTTGAACGCGGCCAGGATGGTGGCGGTCGTCAGCGGGCCCGAGATCGTGCTCAGTACCTGCTGGACGTTCATCACGGTGGCGAAGCCGGCCGTGGAGATCGAGTCGATCAGCGTGCCCGGCGCGGCCCACTTCTTCATCGCCGCCTGGAACAGCAGCGCCTGCTGGCTGCTCCCGCTCTGCAGCATGAACGGCGAGGCGATGTACATGCCGTTTGCCCCGCCCGCGGCGGCGGCGATCACCGGCGGTGCGCCGCACGGGTCGATGCCCATCAGCTTGCCGGTGAAGCCTACGGACTTCAGCGCCTTCAGCACGTTGCCGCAGCCGTTCGGGACGTCGACGTAGGCCAGCTGGGCACCGCTGCTCACGACCAGGGCGGCCTGCGGGCTCGGGTCCGGCGACGTCGGCGACAGCGGGATGTCATGGATCGTCGTTATCCCGGCGGCCTTGAACACCGGTGTGATCTGCGGCAGGATCGACTCGCCCTGGGCGTTGCTGAAGTAGATCAGGGCGACGCTCTTGATGCCCAGCGTCTTGCCCGCGTACACAGCGGCCGCCGCGTTGTCGCCGACGCTGACCGACCAGAACTGGATGGAGTTCGGTGCGGTCTCCGGAACCGGGGTGAACGGGATGCCGCCCAGGTAGGCGAGGTCGGCGTGCTCGTAGATCGGGATCGAGGCGGGCGCGCCGACGTCGGCCGCGCCGAGGATGGCGAGCGGATGCGCGGCCACCAGCTGGTTGGCGCACCGCGCCGCCGTGGCCGGCGTGCCGTCGCCGGTGCACTCGTCGATCACGATCGGGTGCCCGTTGATGCCGTCGAGGTAGTTGTTGACGTAGTCGACGGCGGCGATCGCGCCCTGGCGCGCCTCGGGGAAGGTGACCGCGCCGGTCTCGTCGTTGATCATCCCGAAGACGTACGGGGAACCGGTCGCCTTCTTCGGGGTGCCGAACACCGAACTGCTGGCCGCGGCCGTCGTGCTGCTCGACGCCGGAGCGCTCGAGCCGGCCGAGCTGGCCGAGCTGGTCGAGCTGCTCGAACTGCAGGCCGCCGCGGTCAGCGCGAGCACGGCGGCTGCCGTCACGCTGAGCCATCTATGTGATTTCATATGTGCTTCCTTCGGCGATGGTGTGTATCTGTCGGTGAGCGTTGGCCAGAGGCGGCCTGCTCAGGCGGCCGTCTCCCCGAGGTAACTGGCGGCAAGTAGCTCGCGCCGTCCGCGGAGCTCGGCGGCGGGGCCCTCGAGCCTGATCCGGCCGTGGGTCAGGACGTAAGCGCGATCGGAGATCTCCAGGGCCAGCGCGACGTGCTGCTCCACGAACAGCACGCTGCTGCCCAGCTCGTCGGCGGCCCGGCGCAGGATCGGGAGTAGCCGCTCGACGATCACCGGGGCCAGCCCGAGGCTCATCTCGTCGACCAGCAGCAGCCGCGGCCGGGTCACCAGCGCCCGCCCGACCGCCAGCATCTGCTGCTCACCGCCGGACAGCAGGCCGGCCTTGCGTCCCAGGCACTTGCGCAGTTCCGGGAGCATCTCCAGCAGCTCCTGCTCACGGCTGGCGACCCCGCGGCCGCCGGCCAGCCGCAGGTGCTCGTGCACGGTGAGCCCGGGAAACAGGGCGCGGCCCTCGGGTACCAGCGCGAGACCCCGGCGGGCGAGGACGTGGGCCGGCTTGCCGCCGATGTTCTCGCCGGACAGTTCCACCGTGCCCGCGATCGGGCGGTTGAGCCCGGCGATGGTCTCCAGCGTGGTGGTCTTCCCGGCCCCGTTCGGGCCGAGCAGCGCCACGACCTCCCCTGGCCGGACCTCAAGGCTGAGCTCGCGGACCACCGGGATCCCGCGGTAACCCGCGTTCAGGTCCCGCACCACGAGGGCGTGGCCGGGCGGGCTGGTGCTAGGCGGCTCCGGCATGATGCCCTCCCAGGTACGCCTCGATCACCAGCGGATCGTCGCGGATCTCCGCGGGGGTCCCGGCCGCGATCTGCCGTCCGAAGTCCAGGACCATGAGGCGATCGCACACGCTCAGGACCAGCCCCATGTCGTGGTCGATGAGCAGGACCGTCACGCCGTGCTCTTCCGGCAGGGTCCGCAGCCGGCGTCCGAGCTCGAGGCTCTCGTCGGTGTCCAGGCCCGCCGCGGGCTCGTCCATGAGCACGAGGCGGGGCTGGCGGGCGAGCGCCCGGCCGATGCCCACCAGCTTGCGCTTGCCCAGGGAGATCTCGGCCGGGTAGCGGTCGACGGCATCCTCAAGGCCGCAAACCGAGATGGCCCAGTCGACGCTGGTGCGGTCCGGCGGGCGGTGCGGCAGGAACAGGTCGGCCAGCGCCGAGGCGACGGTCACGTGCTCGCTGGCCACGAGCAGGTTCTCGTCGACCGTGAGGTCGTCGAACAGCTCGACCGACTGGAAGGTCCTGGCCATGCCGAGGCGCGCGCGCCGGTAGGGGCGCAGGCCGCCGATGTCGCGGCCCCCGAACACGATCCGCCCGGCGGCAGGCCTGGTGTAACCGGTCAGGGCGTCGACCATCGAGGTCTTGCCGGCGCCGTTCGGCCCGATCAGCCCGTGAACGGTGCCCTCGGTGATCTGCAGGTCGACGTCGGAGACGGCCACGACCCCGCCGTAGGTGACGCGCAGCCCGGCGACGTCCAGCAGGGGCGGCCGTGTGGTCGGTGCGGCCATCGCCCTCCCTACTTTCACATCATGAAAGTGATTTTCACTTACGCTACGGGATGGAAAAGCGGTTGTCCACCCTTACGCGGTCACGAATTAGCGACACCCCCGGGGCGGACCGGCGCGGTGCTTGGCTAGGCCGGCCAGGACTTCTCAAGGCCCTTGACCAGGGCCACCATGCAGTCGTGCAGCGGGGTAGGAACGCCAGCCCGCCGCCCCTCGACGGCGATGCCGCCGTTGAGCACGTCGATCTCGGTCGCCCGGCGGGAGAGCACGTCCTGGAGCATGCTCGGCTTGTGGTCGTAGGCCTCGGCGACGGCCTCGTCCACCGCGTCGCCCGGCGGTCGCTCCAGGACGATCCCGGCTCGCTCGCAGACCGCCACTCCCTCCGCGACCAGCGCGTCGACCAGCGCGCGCAGCCCGGCGTCGGTGCAGACGCGGCCCACCGAGAGCCCGGTCAGCGCGGCGGGCGGGCTCGTCGCGGAGTTGAAAATGACTTTTGTCCACTGCGGTCCGCGGGCGTCCGCCAGCGCGTGGGTGCGCAGCCCGCCCGCGGTGAGCAGCCCAGCCAGCTCCTCGACCTCGCGCATCGGGGCCGGCCGGGGCTCGAACGGCCCGAACCACGAGTCGCCCGGGGCGTCGTACCGCACGACACCCGGCGCCACGACCGCGCCGGCCGTGACGATGCTCCCGCGGATGACGCGCGGCACGAACTCGGCGATGACCTCCTCGTTCCCGAGTCCGTTCTGCAGGCTGACGACGGCGGCATCGGCCAGCGCCGCCCGCACACCCGCGACGGCGGGACGCGTGTCCAGTGACTTGGTGGCGACCAGCCCGAAGTGGCACGCGGGCAGCTCGCCGCCCTCGGTCCTCGCGTGGACCTTCGCGGTGAAGTCCGCCCGACCGGTGACCCGTAGCCCGCGCGACTCCATCGCCGCCACGTGCTCGGCCCACGGGTCGACGGCCCACACCTCGACGCCAGGGACGCGAGCCAGGTGCGCGGCGTACAGGCTCCCGATCGCGCCGCAGCCGATGACGGCGATGCGGACGGGACCGCCTCGCCCGCCGGTCATGCCCTGGCCGCCGGTCATGCCCTGGCCGCCGGTCATGCCCTGGCCGCCGGTCATGCCCTGGCCAGGACGGTTCGCGCGATGTCCGCGCAGATGGCGGGCTCGCCGCCGCCGACGCCCAGGCCGGCCACCACCCATCCGTCGTCGCGCACCGGCAGGCCACCGGGCGCGCTCAGCACGGGCGGTACCACCAGCGCCCCCACGCCGGGCCCGTACCGCGAGCCGAGTTCACCGCTGTCGCAGTCGAACAGGGCCGCGGCGCCCGCCACGGCCTGCGCGACGGCCACCCCGCCGGCCGGAGCGCCGTCCATCAGGTCCTGCTGGATCGGGTCTCCGCCGCGGTCCACGACGGCGACCGCCACCCGGAGCCCACGGCGTGCCGCTGCGTCAAGGGCGGCGTCGCAGAGCGCCCTGGCCCAGTCGAGCTGGGCCTGGCGGCTGGCCGGGGGCGCGTGAGCCAGGCCGAGGCTGTCGGCCGGCTGGACCACCAGGTCGCCGAAGCGCTGTTCCCAGCGCTTCTGGTCGTCCCCGTGCTGCCCGGTGTACGCGATCCCGAGCGCGTAGGCGATCAGCAGGTCCTCGGGGTTGGCCGGCCTGCCGTCCGCGCTCAGCGCGCGCGGGTCGACGTCGGCCGGGAAGAACGGGCTCACCGTCGCACCGGAGGCGGCGATGCCGGCCACGACCGCTCCGTCCGCGGTGACCGGCAGCCCGCCCGCGCCGGGGAAAATCGCCTCGGGGGACGCCTGGGCGAACCCGGCGGCGACCGGCGGGGCGATCGTCGTCATCCGGTGCAGGTGTTCGGCGCTCGGGATCTGCTGCGTCGCGGAGATCCAGGCCTTGGACCGGGCCCGCGCCATCCCGCCCGGCCCCCCGGCGTCCATCCGGGACGCCGTGATCAGCGCCCCGCTCGCCCCGACCACGGCGACCGCCCCGCGCAGCCCGAGCTGCTCGCCCTTGTCCACGGCCCGCCGCACCAGCGCGCGGGCCTCGCCCAGGCCGAGGTCGCGCGGGTGCGTCCCGGCCTGCCCCGCCTGTCCGGCCTGCCCCGCCTGTCCGGCCTGCCCCGCCCGGGCGCCGTCGCGCCCCTCCGGCTCGCTCATGCGCCGACCATGTTGTAGCCGCCGTCGGCGACCATGTACCCGCCGGTCATGTGCGAGGCGTCGTCGGTCGCCAGGAACAGGGCCGTGCCCGCGAGCTCGGCGGGTCCGGGGATCCGCCCCATCGGAGTGAGCGACCGCAGCTGGTCACCCCGGCCGGACTGCCAGTCCCGGCGGCCCAGGGTCGCCTCGGTCTCGATGAATCCCGGGGCGAAGACGTTGACGCGGACGGTCGGCGCGAACGCGTGCGCGTACGACTTGGTCACGCCCAGGATCCCGTACTTCGCCGCGGCGTACTGCGGCGCCCGTGCGCTGCCCCGGACGATGACGGTCGATCCGATATTCACGATGCTGCCGTGCCCCGCCTCCAGCATGCGCGCGCCGAACTCGTGGACGCAGAGCATCGTGCCCTTGATGTCGACGGCGAGGACGTGGTCGATGGACTCCTCGGTGATGTCGCGCCACGACATCTGCTCGCGGGCGACGTCACCGACGTTGTTCACCAGGACGTCGACGCCGCCCAGCCGCTCGAAGGCGGCGTCGGCCATGGCCTTGATCTGGTCCCACTCGACGATGTCGGCCTGGAGCAGCACGGGGGTGCTGCCCTCCGCCGCGACCCGGTCGGCCGTCCGCTTGGCCCCGTCCGCGGAGCTGCGGTAGTGGACGCCGACGGCGCGGGCTCCCTCCTGGGCGGCGCGTACCGCGATCTCGGCGCCGAATCCGGTGCCGGCGCCGGTTACGACCACCGAACGACCAAGCAGGCGGCGCGGTACGGGAACGGGAGCTGCGGGCACGGGCGTGTCCTTCCTGCTTAGGCGGCTGATACGGCGGTCAGACCAGGACGCGGCCGCCGTCGACGTACAGGACCTGGCCGGTGATGAAGCGGGCGCGGTCCGACGCGAGGAACGTGACCGCGTCGGCCACCTCCTCGGGCCGGCCGAGCCGCTCCGCCGGGACGAGCGATTCCAGGCTCTCCCGGTTGTTGTCCTGGTCGAGGTAGGCCTTGGTCAGGTCGGTCTCAATGTAGCCGGGCGCGACGGCATTGACCGTGACGCCGTGCCTGGCCCACTCGCGCGCCATGACCCTGAGCATCTGGTTCATCCCGCCCTTGGTCGCGGCGTACGGCGCATGGTTCGGGTGGGCGAGCAGCCCGGAGACCGACGACACGAAGACCATCCGGCCGTACCGCTGCTCGACCATCAGCCGCCCGACGGCCTGGCCGAGCCAGAACGCCGACGACAGGTTCAGGCTGAGGGTCTCCTGCCACTCGTCATCGCCCAGGCGCAGCACCGGCTTGCGCACGTTACGCCCGACCGCGTGCAGGAAGACCTGCGGCGTTCCCACCAGCTCGACTGCCTCGCGGACGGCCGCCCGGCAGGCCTGCGCCGTCCGCAGGTCGGCGACGAGCGGTTTGACCTCCCGCCCGGATTCCTTCGCCGCCCGCACGACCGCGTCCAGGTTCTCGGTGCTCACGTCGACGAGCGCGACGCGCGCGCCTTGGGCGGCCAGGCTCAGCGCGCTGGCTCCGCCGAGCCCGCCGGCTCCGAAGACCAGGGTCGGCCGTCGGTCCAGCGTGAGCCAGTCCTGCATGGGGTATCCTTCAGATCAGAATTCTCGTATTATGAAAGTCGCTTTCTGAATACCGTAGCCGACCCGCCGCGCGGCTGTCCAGGGTCCGTCACCGTAGGCTGAGGGCGGATCCACCACCGAGGAGGAAGGCCGTCCATGCCCCGCCGCACCGCCAGCTCCTCATCCGCGGCGCTCCGCCCCGCTCCCGCGGCGGCGGACTCCCCGGAGCGCCCGGAGTACCGCGTGGAGGCCCTCGCCAAGGGCCTGCGAATCCTGTCGCTGTTCGACGAGCAGCGGCCGACCTGGCGGGTCAGCGACCTCGCCACCGCCGCGGGCCTGCCGATGCCGACCGTCTACCGCGTGGTCATGACGCTTTCCTCCGAGGGCTACCTCGACCACCTGCCCAACGGCGACTACCGGCCGGGCGTGCGCACGCTGACCCTCGGCACCGCCGCCCTGCGCAGCCTCGACCTCGTCGCGATCGCGGCGCCGAAGCTCACCGAGCTGGGCGAGCGCACGGGGGAGACGGTGAACCTGGCCGTGCTCCGCGGCGACCGTGTCCTGTACCTGATCCGCCTGCGCAATTCCGACCTGGTGACCGCGAACATCCAGGTGGGCTCCACGCTCCCCGCCGTGCACACCTCGATCGGCAAGCTGCTGCTCGCCCACCTCGACGAGGCCGACCTGGCGGAACGGATCACGGACGCCTCCTTCTCGGCCAACCGCGGGCCCAACGCGAAGCTCTCGCTGGCCGAGCTGCGCGAGGAACTGCGCACGATACGGGACCAGGGCTGGGCGATGCAGGACGAGGAGCTGGCCTACGGGCTCCGGTCGGTCGCCGCGCCGATCACCAGCCCGGACGACCGCGTGATCGCGGGCGTCAACCTGGCCGTCCAGGCCAGGGACTGGTCGACGCAGCGGATCATCCGCGAGCTGCGGCCCGCCGTGCTGGCCACCACCGCGGATATCTCCGCCCTGCTGTCCGACACCAACTCCGGCCCGCTGTGACCTCCGGCGCGCGCATCCCCAAGCTCGAGCCGTCGGCACTGGACGAGGAGCAGCGTGCGCTTTACGACGCGATCGCCGGCGGACGCCGGGCCCAGGGCGCGCAGCTGTTCCGGCTGGCCGACTCGCACGGACGCCTCGAGGGCCCGTTCAACGCCTTCCTGCTCCAGCCGCGCCTCGGGTCGGCGCTTCAGGCGCTCGGTTCCTCCGTGCGCTACGACACCGGGCTCAGCGACCGGTGCCGCGAGATAGCGATCCTCGTCGTCGCGGCCCACTGGCGGTCCGGCTTCGAGTGGTACGCCCACGAGGCGGTCGGCCGTTCGGTCGGGCTCGGCGACGCCGAACTGGCCGCCGTACGCGACGGCCGCCACGCCGCCCTGGCCGGGCGCGAGGCCGTGGTCGCGCGCACGGCGGCCGCGCTCCTATCCCGGGGCGACCTCGGCGACGCCGAATACCGCGAGGCGGTCGAGCATGTCGGCACGGCCGGGCTGTTCGAGCTGCTCACCCTGGTCGGCTACTACGCCACGCTGGCGCTCCAGCTCCGCGTGTTCCGCGTTCCCGCGCCAGAGGACCCGGCCACGGATGGCGCCGCCCCGCCCGGCACCGCCCCGCCCGGCACCGCCGCGCGCCCCTGACCCCGCCTTGACACCGCGCCCTTCGGCGGGCCAGTATAAGACGAAAGCTACTTTCGTAGAATGAGAGCCACTGATGAAGCTGGTCACCTTCGACGCCGGTCGGGTCGGTCGCCTCGAGGGTGACGTCGTGGTCGAGCTCGACTGCGCCTCGACGCGCGAATGGTTCGAGCGGGACGGCCAGGTAGCTGAGACGGGGGAGCGGCTGCCGCTGGCCGACGTCCGGCTGCGGGCGCCGATCGTGCCGAAGAAGTTCTTCCACACGGCCGGCAACTTCGCCGACCACCACGAGGAACTGCAGGCGGTCGACTGGTCCCACCCGGTGCACAAGGGGATCGTGTTCTTCCAGAACGTCGACGCGATCATCGGCCCGGACGACGCCATCGTGTACCCCGAGGGGCTGACCAAGGAACTCGACTACGAGCTCGAGCTCGCGATCGTCATCGGCCGCAGCGGCAAGTTCTTCGGCCCCGAACAGGCCGAGGACTACATCGCCGGGTACACGGTCTTCAACGACATCACGGCCCGCGACATCCAGCGCCGGGAGATGCAGTCCGGCGTGTTCTCCTTCTCCAAGGCAATCGACACCTTCTGCCCGATCGGCCCGTGGATCGTCACCAGGGACGAGGTGCCGGACGCCCAGGCGCTGGCCATGGAGCTGCGGGTCAACGGCCAGGTCAGGCAGCGCGGCAACACCGCGCAGATGCTGATCGCCATCCCGCACCTGGTCGCCTACCACTCGGCGCAGGGCTACTCGGCCGGGGACATCCTCACCACCGGGACGATCTCGGGCGTCGCGGCGGTCCAGCCCAACCCGTTCGAGTTCTACCTCCAGCCGGGTGACAGCATCGAGGCCGAGATCGAGGGCGTGGGCGTGCTCCGCAACCACGTCGTGCCGTGGAGCGCCGTCTACAGCACCCCGCCCTACTCGACCGACCTGTACTCCTCGACCGGCTGACCCGGGAATGACCACCAGAGCGCCACTGCACGTCCTGATCGCCGGAGGCGGCCTGTCCGGCCTGGCCCTGGCCCAGGGGCTGATCAAGGACGGGCACACCTGCGAGGTCTTCGAGCGCGACGCCGACGACAGCCGCAAGATCGGCTACTACCTCCACATGAACGCCGACGGCGGCGAGGCCCTCCGCCGCTGCCTGCCTGCCGACCTGTTCGAGCTGTACGCGCAGACCTCCCGCCGGACGTACCGCCGGCGCGAGTCGATCGTGCTGGACGACCAGCTCAACGAGCTGAGCTCCCAGCCGCACCTGGGGCCGCCCAACGAGGGCGAGCGCCCGCACACCGGCGTCCACCGGCGGACGCTGCGCTCGATCCTCCGGGCCCGGCTGGGCGGGTCGTTCCACCCGGGCCGGGCCGTCACCGGGTACGCCGAGACCCCGGACGGCGTGTCGGTGACCCTGGCCGACGGCACCACCGCCCAGGGCGACGTCCTGGTCGGCGCCGACGGCATCCGTTCCGCCGTGCGCGGGCAGCGCCTGCCCGCCGCCACGGTCATCGACGCCGGCGTCCGCGGCCTCGGCGTCTTCGGCCGCACGCCGCTGACCCCGCAACTGGCCGCACAGCTGCCTGCGCACCTGTTCGAGGGCGTGATCATCGCCGCGGACCGGCAGGGCTCGCGGCTGCTGATCGCCGTCTACCGGCCGCGGCAGCGCCAGGAAGACGCGGCCGCCGCGATCGCGCCCGACGTGACGCTCGAGCCGGTCGGCGATTACGTCATGATCAGCTGCAGCGTGCCGCCCGGGACGGTGATCCCGCCCGCGGCCGACTGGACGCCCGCGACCCCGGCCATGCTCCGCGACGCGATGCTCGCCGCCATCGAAGGCTGGCACCCCGCCGCGCGGGCCCTCGTCGCCGGCGTCGACCTGGACTCCGTCTTCGTGATCCCGTTCGGCTTCCTCTCACCGGCCCCGCCGTGGGAGCCGTCGCGGGTGACCCTGGTCGGCGACGCCGCCCACGCGATGCTCCCGACCCTCGGCCTGGGCGCGAACCTCGCGCTGCGCGACGCCGCGCGCCTGCTTGACCAGCTGTCCGCCGCGGCCCGCGGCGAGGTCGGCCTCGTCGCGGCCATCGGGGCCTACGAGCTTGCGATGCGCGACTACGTCTACCCGTTCATGCGGATGACCATGGAACACGACCGGCAGTTCGGCGGCGGCGGGCTGCAGGGCCGCGAGCAGGCCGACGACGTGCAGGCCGGCTGAGGGCCGGGGTGCACGGCCTGCATCACGTCGGCTACTGGGTCGACGACCTGGACTCCGCGATGGCGCGGTGGGGTGCCGAGCTCGGCGTCGGCCCGTTCCACGTCATCGAGCACGTCACGTTCGAGGAGTTCGTGCTGGCCGCAGGTGGCCAGCACGGCGACGACGTGGTGTTCGACCACGCAGCCGCCTTCGCCGCCTGGGGGCCGGTCGTCGTGGAACTCGGCCAGGTGCACGCGATCGACGAACGCCTGGCGGCCGCGTACCGGGTGGCCCCCGGGGCGATCAGCCACGTCTCGTGGGTGGTGCCCGACGTGGCGGCCGAAAGCGCGCGCCTGGAGCGGCTCGGCTGCCGGCTGATCAATACGGCCCGGTCCGGCCCGATCTCGGTCGCCTGGCACGACGGCGGGCCGCTGTTCCCGCATCCGGTCGAGGTCCATCAGCACAACGAGGTCATCGCCGGGATGCACGCCCGCCTGGTCGCGCTCCGCACGTCCCAAGCAGGCGCACCACAGATCGTTCGGCAAAAATAAGATGGCGTCCACGATCATTCCCGGCTTCGCCGGCTCGGTGATCGGCCCGGGCCAGGATGGCTACGACGCCGCTCGCCAGGTATGGAACGCCATGCACGACCGCCGGCCGGCGCTGATCGCCCGGCCGGCCTCGGCGCGGGACGTGGCCGCCGCCATCCGCCACGCGCGGGCCGAGGGCCTGCTCATCGCCGTGCGGGCCGGCGGCCACTCGATGCCGGGACACAGCGTCTGTGACGGCGGTCTCGTGATCGACCTGCGCGCGCTCAGTCAGGTCCGGGTCGACCCGCGCGCGCGGCGGGCCTGGGTCGGCGGCGGCACGCTCCTCGGCGAGGTCGACCGCGCGACCCAGGAGCACGGCCTGGTGCTTCCGGCGGGCGTGGTCTCGCACACCGGTGCCGCCGGGCTGACCCTCGGCGGCGGCGTCGGCCGGCTGATGCGCCGCTCCGGCCTGACCATCGACAGCCTGCTCTCGGCGGAGGTCGTCACGGCCGGTGGGGCTATCCTGCGCGCCTCGGCCGATCAGCACTCCGATCTGTTCTGGGCCCTGCGCGGTGGCGGCGGCAACTTCGGCGTCGTCACCGAGTTCGAGTTCGCGCTGCATGAGCTGTCGGAGCTGGTGATCCTGGCGACGTTCCACCCGCTCGAGCAGGCGCGTCGGGTGATCGAGCACGGCCGGAGCGAGATGGCCGACCCGGCGACCCCCGACGAGCTGCTGTGGACGAGCTTCCTGCGGCGGGCCAGCGACATGCCGTGGATGCCGCCGGAGCTCGTCGGCCGGCACGGCATCATGTCGCTCATCGAATGGTCCGGCGACGCCGCCCACGGCCGGGCCGTGCTGGCCAGGATCAGGGACGAGCTGCAGCCGCCGGTCAGTGACCTGTCGGTCGTGCCCTTCCTGTTCATGCAGACGATCACCGACGACCTGTTCCGCCATGGCCTGCGCACCTATATCAAGGCGGGCTTCGCCGGCGACCTGCCCGACGGGCTGATCGACGCGCTGCTCGAGCGAGCGGCTCAGCTCCGGTCGCCGATCTCACAGGTGGAGCTGCTGGCGCTGGGCGGCGCGATCGCCCGGGTGGACCCCGGCGCGACGGCGTTCGGCTTCCGCAAGGCCCGCTGGCTGATCAACATCCCCGCCACCTGGCGTGACGCCGCCGACGACGAGCACGAGATCGCCTGGGCGCGCGCGACCTACGCCGCCGTCAAGCCGTTCCTTAGCGAGGGCACGTACGTCAACTTCATGGGCGACGACGAGGACCTGGGCGCGGCCGGCGCCTACGGGCGCACGATCGGGCGCCTGCAGCGGATCAAGGCGGTCTACGACCCGGACAACATCTTCCGGCTCAACCAGAACATCCCGCCGGTCAGCGCCGCCGCGCAGGTCCAGCGCCAGCTGTGGGGCACCGACCCGCGGGCCTGGGCGGACCTGGCCGAGGCCCACAACCAGCCGCTGTTCGAGGCGGTGCTCGACGCCGCGGGCGCCGGCCCGGGCACCCGCCTGCTCGACGTGGGCTGCGGCTCCGGGCTCACGCTCGAGCTCGCCGCCCGGCGCGGCGCGGTGCCCAGCGGCCTGGACATCAGCCCGGGCCTGCTGGGGATCGCCCGCGAGCGGCTGCCGGGTGCCGACCTGCGCGACGGCGACATGGAGTCCCTGCCGTTCGGTGACGCCGCGTTCGACGCGGTGGTCGGCGTCAACGCGTTCCAGTTCGCCGGCGACCCGTGGCGGGCGCTGCGCGAGGCGGCCCGCGTCACCCGGCCCGGCGGGCGCGTGGTGGCCAGCCTGTTCGCGGCGCCCGAGCGATCCCAGGGCACGGTCGTGCACGAGGCCATGAGCGCCCTGGTCCCGCCCGAGCAGGCCGGCGACCACGCCCCGTACGCCCTGTCGGCGCCGGGCAACCTGGAGGCGGCCCTGGCCGGCGCCGGCCTGCGGGTGATGGCCGACGGCGAGGTCGTGTGCTGGTGGCGCTACGCCAACCTGGACGACGCCGTCCGCGCCCTGCTGTGCTCCGCGGGCGGCGCCCGGGCCGTCCAGGCGGCAGGTGAGCAGGCGGTCCGCGACGTCCTGCAGCGCGCCCTGGCGCCGTTCCAGGACCCGCAGGCCGGGACCGTCAGCTTGCGCAACACGTTCCGGTGGGTGTCGGCAGGCCGGTGACCGGGACCCGGGATTGACACGCGCGGTCGGCGGTCGATCAGAATGAGCTGTGTTCGAGCAGACCAGCCGGGACCGGATCGTCGTCCAGTTCACCGGGGCGGAGGCTGGTGCTGAGCCGCTGACCTGGGGCCAGAAGGCGATCTTGGGGGACATGCAGGACAGCGGCGACCAGTTCAGCATGGGCGGACGGATCGAACTGCCCAGGGACTGCACCGTCGACGACGCGGCGGCCCTGCTGAGCGGCCTGATGGGCCGGCACGCCGCCCTGCGGATGCGCCTGGGAAGCGACAGCGCGGGCCGGCCGTGCCAGGCGGTAGCCGGGTCCGGGCAGGTCGGCCTGGACATCCTCACGATCCCCGACGACGCCGACGCCGCGCGGTTCGCAGCCGAGCTCATGGATGCCTGGCCCGCCGAACGGTTCGACTTCCGTCGCGACTGGCCGCTCCGGATGGCGGTGATCCGTCAGCGCGGCGCCTGCCTGTACCTGGTCTGGGTCCTGTCCCACCTGGCCGCCGACGGCGGGGCACACGTGCTGCTCGGCGACCTGATCGAGGACGAGGCGGCCGGCCGCGCACCCGGTGAGGACCGGCGGCCGCACGTTCTTGACGTGGCCCGGAGCGAGCAGACGCCTAAACTCCGGCAGCTCAGCGCCCGCGCGATGCAGTACTGGGAAGCTCAGCTGCGGCACATCCCGGCGCAGACCTTCGGCGAGCCTGCTCATGAGCAGAGCCCGGGCGGGCCGCGGTACGCGCAAGCCCGGTTCAGCTCGCCAGCGGCGCACCTGGCCGTGCGGGCCATCGCCAGGCGCACCGGGACCGACGCTTCCCGGGTGACGCTCGCGGTCATCGCGACGGCCATCGGACGTGCGACCGGGGTGGCGCCGCTGACGATCAAGGTCACGGTGAACAACCGGTTCAGGCCCGGCCTGGCCGACGTCATCGCCCCGGTCGCGCAGAACTCCGTGGTCACCATCGACGCCACCGGCACCTCGGTCGATGAGGTGGTCGCGCGGGCTCGCGGCGCCATGATGACCGCCGGCATGCGCGCCTACTACGACCCGGATGACCTCAGGGAGGTCACCGCGAAGCTGGACGCCGAACGCGGTTACCCGGCCAGGGTTACCTGCCGGGTCAACGACCAGCGCGCGATGACCATGGGCGCGGGCGCGGAGGCCGACCTCGGCGAGGTGGCTCCGGAGCAGGTCAGGCGGAAGCTGGCCGAGACTACGCTGACGTGGCTCGGCCCCAGGGACCACATGCACGAGCAGCTCAACATCCTGGTCGAGCCCCGGCCCGGCGTCGTGTCGCTGCACCTGATGTGGGACCGGTGGTCCCTCACCACCGGGCAGGTCGAGGCGATAGCGCGGGAGGTCGAGGCGGTCGCCGTCGAGGCGGCCTCCGACCCCGCCGCGCCGACCAGGGTTCCTGGCAGGCCGAACGCTACGCGGTGACCTCGACGTAGACCGACTCGAGCCTGCGCAGCACCGTGTCCAGGGCCGCAACGTCCGCCCGGGCTCCCGTTTGGTAATCACAGGCCTGGACCGGCGACGTGAATCCGGCGCAGGCCAGGACGTAGCGTAGTTCGTCCAGGTCGTAGAGCCACCGGTGGCCGTACAGGTAGAAGATCTGGTTCATCATGAACGCCGGGCGTTCCGGCATGGGCGGTCCGACCCGCATGATGCCCAGGCGCCTGCGTTGCTTGGCGTAGAAGCCGTCGCCGGTAACCAGGCCCCGCGCGTACTTGCTCAGGTCGGGAGTGGTTATCCGGAGCAGGCCGCCCGGGGTCAGTATGCGCCGCACCTCGGTGAGCCACCGGATGCCGGCGGGTAGCGGCACGTGCTCAATGAGGTGTTCGGCGTAGGCCCACTCCACGCAGCCGTCCCCGAAGGGCAGTTTCTCCGTTATGTCCAGCTGGGTGAAGTAACTGGCGCCGTCCGCCCGGTACAGGCGGCCCGGCTCGGTGGTCATGCCCGGGGTGTGCAGCCCGACCAGGTCGGTCCCGAGGGCCGCGGGGTGCCTGGTCTTGAAGGCGGCGAATTCGATGCCCGTCAGGCCGAGTTCGAGGAAGTCCTGCCTCGTGACCGGCAGCGGACGGGCAACCGCTTCGAGCGTCTGGCAGCGAGCCAGGCCCCCGTTGAACTTCTCCAGCGTGACGGCGAGCGCGTCGGGGTCTTCCCAGTCCCAGTCCGGGAACGAGGGATCCATCGTCATCTGGCCGGCCTCTCGCTAGCGCGGCCGGGTATCGAAGGCCGCCAGACAGAGATAGCACAGGGCGGGATCGTAGTCGGCGGCCACCACCAGGTCCGGGCGGCGCGCGTCGACGGTGAGCTCGTCGATGAGCCCCCACCAGACCTCGGTGGACGGCTGACCGGGCGGCATCACCCGTACCCGCCCGGCGGCGGGGGCGGTCCAGACCGCGGCGAGCGCGGCGCTGAGCACCAGTCCCACCTCGCGGTGGCCGGCCGCCAGCTCGGTGAGGTCGGCGGCCGCGAGGCCGGCGGCGCCGTCGGGCGGGACGCCCGGATGCTGACGCACGCCGGCCAGCCGGGCCTGCGGCGTCGGCCCGTCACCGTGAAGCCCGTCACCGTATAGCAGTGCGACGCCCCGGTGCTGCGACGGCACGGGTACCGGGCAGTCGTACGGGAGAGCCGCCTGCTCGGTGACGATCAGCAGCGCGCGCCTGATCCCGGCCGACGAAGCGTACTCGCGCGCAATCCGCATGCCGGTGAACGCCGCCGCCGAGCCCTGGTCGCAGATGGCGAACGCCATCGGCGCGCCCGGAGTCACGTGACTGAGATACGCGGCCGTTTGCCGGCCGGGCCGCAGGTCATGGCTGGAGAACGCCAGGACAAGCAGGTCGACGGGCTCATCTGCGGGCGCGACCGCCCCGATCAGCGCCTCGGCCATCTCGCCGTACGAATGGCCAAGTGCCGGTGACGGCGGCTCGCCGAACAGGGCCGCCGGCACCTCGCGATCGTAGGGCCTGGCCATATCCGCCAGGTATTCGGCGATCCGGGCGCGATTCTGAGCATCGGCGAGGAACTCGGCGGGCCCGGTGAAGGTGCGGCGCACGGAACGTATCAGGTAGAGGTCACGGCGAACGGGCGGTCTAGCGGGCGGGCGCGCGACAAGCACGGCCGCTAACCGGGCCGGGAATGACCGGCGACGAAGGTCGCCATGTCCCCGACCGTTTTCAGCTGGTCTGGGTCCATCAGCTCGACGTCGACGAGAATCTCGAGCTGGTCTTCCAGCTCGAGCATCAGCTCGAGCCCCATCGTGGAGCTGAGATCAAGCTCCTCCATCAGGCGCATGTCCTCGGTCACCGGCTCTGACCGGTCCAGCAGCCGGGCCAGCACCGCGGTCATCGTGTCGACCACCCGCTGCCGGAACTCGGGGTCCAGGCCGGCTTCCTGCGCCGTCATGTCGCGCCTCCTGTCTTTGCTCGGTCAGTGCTCGAACACCATCGCCGCGAACGTCGCCCCGCCGCCGGCGCCGACCGCGGCGGCGAGGTAGCGGTCGCCCGGCTGCAGCAGGCCGCGCTCGCGCGCGGTCTGGTAGTTGAGGAACACGTCCGCGCAGAAGACGTGGCCGCTGGTGGGGATATTATCCAGCACCACGCGGTCGACCGGGATTTCGAGCAGCCGGCACATCCGCTGCCAGGTCACCAGGTTGACGTTGTGCGGCAGCACGACGCGGATGTCGTCGAAGGTCAGGCCCGCCTCGTCCAGGGCCTGCCGCATCACCTCAGCCAGGCAGGGCCGGTATTCGCGCTGCATCTGCGCGTCGTTCTCGCCCGTCGCGCTGTCGAACTCGCCCCGCACGTTGGACGCGTACGCGAGCAGCCGGTCGCGAGCACCGAACGCGCTGACCAGGCACGCGGACGCGCCCTCGCCGAAGACGGTCGTGTCCGTGAACATCTGGGCCTCGCGGGTGAACGCCTTCTCGCCGGACAACACGAGCGCCAGCGGCCCCGACCCCGGGTCGTCCGGCCCCGGCCCCGGGTCGTCCGGCCCCGGCCCCGGGTCGTCCGGCCCGTCGGCGGCGGCGGTGTCGCCCGCGAGCAGCCGGCCGGCGATGTCGATCGCGAGCAAGCCGCTGGCGCACGACTGGTGCGTGACGGTGAACGCGAGGGCGTGGTCAAGGCCGAGCGTGTGGCAGACCTCGTGCAGGGGGTTAACCGGGTACGGCGCGACCACGGGCATGGCCCGCGCGTACAGCACGTACCGGACGCGGTGCTCCTGGCCGCGGAGCGCATCAAGCCCGGCGGCGGCCTTCATCAGCAGGTCGTACAGCGACGCCTCCGGGTCGCGGCTGACTTCCCTGAGCCCGTGAAACCGGCGGAACAGTTTGACCTGCGTGTCGGTCAGGCCGAGCGGGCCGGCCAGGCTCTCGATGGGTATCCGCAGCGGCGGCATGTACACCGACACGGCCTCCAGCGCGGTCATAGTGCCACCGCATCAAGATGCGCCGGGAATGTCAATGTGTGCCACGATGACGGCGTGGCCCGGTTCCTGTTCGTCGTCGTCCCGCTCGTGGCTCGTGTCTGGCCCGCCGTGGCCATCGGCGACGCGCTGGCCGCCGCGGGGCACGACGTGGCGTGGTGCGGGCCAGAAGGCGACCTGCGCCCGCTTGTCGGACCGGGCGCGACGGTCTACCCGACCGGCAAGCGCTCCTTCCGCCGACCCGCCCGCATGGGCATGGCCGCGGTGCGCGAGCTGTGGGATGACTACGTGATGCCGCTCAACCGCTTCATCCAGCGGCCGGTCGAGCGCGCCGTCGCCGAGTACCAGCCCGATGTCGTCGTCACCGACCAGTACGCGCTGGCCGGCGCCCTGGCGGCGTACGCCCGCGGCGTGCCGTGGGCCACCCTGGCTTCCGGCGTGCTCGAGCTCACCCCGCCCGCCGAACCCGGCCTGCAGGAGTGGATCGGCGCCAGGCTGGCGCGGCTGTTCCAGATCGCCGGCCTGCCCGCTGACGACCGTCTCGACCTGCGCTTCTCGCCCTACCTGCTGATCGCGACGACCACGCAGGGGCTGACCGGCATATCGCCGGTGCCGGAACACTGGGCGCTGGTCGGGGCCGCGCTCGGCACGCGCCGCACCGACCCCGGCTTCGCCTGGGACTGGTGGGATCCTGGTCGTCGGCATGTGCTGGCCACCGCCGGCACCGTGTCCGCGCACCTGATGGACGAGCATCTGGTGCGCGGTTTCTTCGCGCGGATGATGGCGGCGCTTGAGCCGATGGCCAGCCGGGTGCACGTGGTGCTCAACGCCCCGGCCGACTCGGTGCCCGATCCGCCGCCGCACGTCCTGGTCGCCCCGCGGGTCCCGATGCTCGAGCTCATGCCGCGCCTCGACGCGGTGATCTGCCAGGCCGGGCAGAGCACGGTCAACGAGGCGCTCGCCAACGCCGTTCCGCTGGTCGTCGCTCCGATACGTCTTGCCGAGCCGCTCACGGCCGAGCAGGTGACGCGAGCCGGGGCGGGCGTGACGGTCTCCTTCGAGGAGGCGACCCCGGCGCAGTTCGCCGCCGCCGTGACGGCCGTACTCGACGAGCCCAGCTACCGCGCGCACGCGCGCCGGATGAGCGAGGAGTACGCGGCGGCCGGGGGCACCGGGGCCGCGGCCGCGCGCCTGGCTGCGCTCGCTGCCCGGGGCTAGCGCCGAAGGCCGCCTAGGCCGGCCGGCCCGCCTGGGTTAGCATCGGTTCGTGGCAGCGGTGTTCGCGGCGCAGGACGTGCAGAACCTGAGGATGTTCCGCGCGACGGCCAGGGCAGCGGGCGGCACCCTCGATCCCGTCATGCCGATACGAGTCGGCGGCGACGGCCCCCTCCTCTTCTGCGCGCATCCGATGGTGGGGCTGAGCTGGGCCTACCTGGCCATGCTCCCGCACGTCGACGTCACGTACCCGCTCTATGGCCTGCAGGCTCGTGGCTTGCGGCGACCCGAGCCGCTGCCCGCCAGCATGGCGGAGATGGCGCGGGACTACGCCGACCAGATGCGCATGACGCAGCCACACGGTCCCTACCACCTGCTCGGCTGGTCACTGGGCGGGAACATCGCCTTCGCGATCGCGGAGGAACTCGAGCGCCGCGACGAACAGGTCGGGTTGCTCGTCATGCTGGACGCCAGGCTGACCGACCTCGACAAGGCCGAGAGCAACGAACCCTGGATGATCTTCAACCTCATCCTCGCGCAGTTCGGGTACGTGCCCGCGCTGACCGCCGACGATCCGGACCCCAGGGCCCGGATGCTCGAACTGGTACGCCAGCGACCCGGTTCGGGGCTTGACGAGTGGCCGGACCAGCGCGTGCGCGCGCTCCAGCGCGTGATCTTGAACAACGTCGCCGTGGCGCGCGGCTACCAGCCCGGTCGCGTGCACTGCCCCATGCTGTTCTTCTCCGCCAGCCGCAATCCGCCGACGCTGGAAGCGAAGCTGGATGACTGGCGCCCGTTCATCGACGGCCCGATCGAGGCGGTCGAGCTGGATTGCGACCATCGATACATGATGCTGTCCGAGCCGGTGGCACGGCTCGGGCCAGCGCTCTCGGAACGGCTGGCGCGCGCGGCCGCGGCGCGCCCATCGCCCATTGTCTAACCAACCGGGCTCATCTAGCCTTACACCGTGACATCGGGTCCGGGCCCTGGATTGCAGCCGTCCCTGGCTGCGGGCGCATCCGGCCCCCTCCCCGCCTCAGGGGACCCGATACTTCAGGTCAGCGGGCTGCGCAAGTCATACAAGACCCGGCACCGCCGCAAGGTCACCAGCGTCGAGGCGGTCCGCGGCGTGGACTTCGCCGTGCAGCGTGCCGAGATCTTCGGCTTCCTCGGCCCCAACGGAGCCGGGAAGTCGACCACGCTCCGGATGCTGGCCACGCTGCTTCGCCCGGACGGCGGCGAGGCGATGATCGCCGGGGCGGACCTGCTGCGCGATCCCGCGCAGGTGCGCCGGCGCATCGGCTTCGTGGCGCAAGAAAGCGGCACCTACGGTGAATCCACCGGCAGGCGCGACCTGGTGAACCAGGCGCGCATGTACGGCGTGCCGAAATCCGCCGCGAAAGGCCTCGCCGAAGCGGCCATCGCGGCGTTCCAGCTCGAGGACTTCGTCGACCGCCAGATCAAGACCTACTCCGGCGGCCAGAGCCGGCGCCTGGACGTCGCGCTCGGCGTCATCCATTCGCCCCAGATCATCTTCCTGGACGAGCCGACCGCCGGGCTGGACCCGCCGAGCCGGGCTCGCATGTGGCAGGAGGTGCGCAAGCTGCGCGACCAGGGCATGACGATCTTCCTCACCACGCACTACCTGGACGAGGCCGACGCGCTGTGTGACCGGATCTCGATCATCGATGCCGGGCTGATCGTCGCCGAGGGCACTCCGTCCGACCTCAAGCGCGAGATCTCCGGGGACGTCGTCGTGGTCGACCTGGCCGCGCCCGACACCGCCGGCGCACCCGAGCCCGCCGTCATCCTGCAGGCCGCCAAGATCCTCACCGAACAGCCGTACGTGGAGTCCTGCGAGACCATCGAGCACACGCTGCGGCTCTACGTGGACGGCGCGGCCACCGCTATTCCGCAGATCATGCGCGCGCTGAGCGCCAAGGGCATCGAGCCGGGAGCGATCGAGACCCGCAGGCCGAGCCTGGACGACGTGTTCCTGGCCAAGACCGGCCGGACCATCGGCGACTAACCGGGCAACGGTACGGGAGGAGAGCAGCAGCTATGAAGCTTGCCCGCGATACGTGGCTGATCTTCACCTACGAGGTCGTGCTGCTGGTGAGCAGCCCGGTCAACGTCGCGATCACGCTGATCCAGCCCATCACCTACCTGCTGATCTTCACCCCGTTCCTGAAGTCCGTCATGCACGCCCCCAGCTACGGCGCCGCGTACGCGATCTACGTGCCCTCGCTGTTCGCGGCCATGGGCGTGTTCAGCGGCATGTTCGCCGGATTCACCCTGCTCGCCGCGATCCACCAGGGAGTCATCACCCGGTGCCGGGTCACGCCGGTCAGCCGGGCCAGCCTGCTGCTCGGGCGGGTCGGGATGTACGTCCTGCTGGTCGCGTTCCAGGGGGTCGTGGTCACCGTGATCGCCGTCGCGTTCGGCCTGCGGGTTAATCCGGGCGACTTCCTGTACGCCCTGGTGCTGCTGTCGCTGATGGTGGTGCTGAGCGTCTCGCTCGGGTACGACCTGGCGCTCCTGGTGCCCCGCGAGAACGCGCTCGGCAACCTGATCAACTCGCTGGCCCAGCCGTTGTCGCTGCTGGCCGGCTGCCTTATCCCGCTCTCGGTGGCACCGCTTTGGGTCCAGCGCGTCGCCGACTGGAACCCGTTCGCCTGGGGGACCAACGGCATGCGGACGATCCTGCAGGGCCGCATCGGCGCCGACGTCATCTGGGAAGCGCCCCTCATCATGGCCCTGGTCGCCCTGGTGACCGTGGCGTGGTCATCACGCCTGTTCAGCCGCGAGATCGCATGACGGACATCGGCCCGTTGCCCGGACATTACATCCGTTCTAACCTGATCTGGAGATTGCGGACGAGTACACCCGGCAGTTCCTCATGCGCGGACGGCTGCCTGCCAGCACGGGCGCGCCGTGACGCCGACGGGAGTAGCTGATGCCTGATGCGCCCCAGATGCCGTACGCCGTCGTGCTCAACGATGAGGAGCAGTACTCGATCTGGCTGGCGGAGCGAGACCTGCCAGCCGGCTGGCGCCGAGACGGCTTCACGGGTACCGAGGAGGAGTGCTTGGCCTACATCGACGAAACGTGGACCGACATGCGGCCGGCGTCGCTGCGTCAGTGGCAGCACGACCATGAGCAGCCCGGCACCAGTTAGGTGTCCGCTCCGCGGGGCGCCCAAGCGACGACTTCGTACGGTGGTGGCACACGATAGACCCATCCGCTGCTGAGCAGTTCTGGAGCGAGTACCTAGCCGGCGCCGTGCTGCCGAGGCCGCTGCCCGGTTATCTCGGTGCGCCGGCCGTTGCCGGGACCGCCGATCCGGTGACCGCCGATCCGGTGACCGCCGAGACGGTGCTCTCCGGCGCCGACTCCGAGCTGATCCGCCGGGCCGCCGATGCCTTCGGGCTGGACCCCGGCACCGTGATCATCGCCGCCTGGGCCCTGCTGCGGGCGCACTACGGCGGCGTCACCGATGTCGTCCTCCCGGTGACCCGGGGGTCGGCCAGCACCGTGCCGCTGCGCGTCCGGATCGACGAGGGATGGCCGGTGCGCGAGTTGCTTGCGGCGGTGAACGACGCGATCCTCCGGGTCAGGCCGCACCAGAACACGCCGATTGGGTCGGCCCTGACCTGCGCCGGGCTTCCGGCCGACACCACGCTGGCGGACTGCCTCCTCACGGTCGGCCAGCGCCAGCCGCGGACCGGCCTGCCGTCGTATCCGCTCACCGTGTGCGCGTACGACGAGCCGCAGGTCCGCCTTTCTGTGACCTGGGACCGCCGCCGCTTCGCCGACGGCTCCGCGCAGCGGATGCTCGACCAGCTGCGCGGCACGCTGACCGAGTTCCCCGGCAAGCTCTCGACGCCGCTGGCCGACCTGGACCTCGGCCGGGCGGCCGAGCGCGACGTCCTGGCCGGGTGGAACCGCACCCGGGCCGGCTACCCGGCGGGCGCCACCATCCCCGCGCTGTTCGCGGCGCAGGTCGCCAGGGACCCCGGCGCGATGGCACTGGTCTGCGGCACCGCCGGCCTGACCTACGCCGAACTCGACCGGCGCAGCAACGCACTAGCCTGGCTGCTGCGCCGCCGCGGGGTGGGCACGGACACGCCGGTCGGGGTGGCGATGCCGCGCGGCACCGACCTGATCGCCGCGCTGGTGGCCGTGCTGAAGGCCGGCGGCGCCTACCTGCCGATCGACACCGGCAGCCCGGCGTCTCGCATCGCCGCCATGATCTCTGCCGCGGGGGCCCGGATCGCGCTGGTGACGGCGGAGACCGCCGCCGCGATGCCCGAGCTGGCGGGCGTGGAACTGGTTCGCGTGGACTCCCAGCCGGCCGCCGATGAAGCCGCGGATGAGAGCGCGGCACCACCGGACACCTCGCACCCGCTGAGCCTGGCCTATATCAGCTTCACCTCAGGCTCGACCGGCGTGCCGAAGGGCGTCGCCGTGCCGCAGCGCGCCGTTATCCGGCTGATCAGCGACCCGGCGTTCGTCTCGCTCGGCCCGGGGGAGCGGCTGCTCCACCTGTCCCCGGTCGCGTTCGATGCCTCCACGCTGGAAATCTGGGGCGCGCTGCTTACCGGAGCCACGGTCGTGGTCGCACCGCCTGGCCCGCTCGGGCTGTCGGATGTCGCGTCCGTGCTGCGCACCGGCGGCGTGACGGTCGCCTGGCTCACCGCCGGGCTGTTCCACCAGCTGGCCGAGGCGGATATCGACGCGATCGCCGGCGTCCCCGTCGTGCTTGCGGGCGGCGACGCGCTCAATCCCGATACGGTGCGCGCCGTGCTTGCGGCACGCCGCGGCCGGCCCCTGGTCAACGGGTACGGCCCGACCGAGAACACCACTTTCACCGCGTGCCACGTCATGACCGACCCGAGCCAGGTCGGGCCGACGGTACCGATCGGCCGCCCGATCCAGCACACCACCGTGCACGTTCTTGACCAGCGCGGGCGTCCCGCGCCGATCGGCGTGACCGGTGAGCTGTGCGCCGGCGGCGACGGCGTGGCCCGCGGATACGTCGGGAACGCCGCGGCCACCGCGCGGGCGTTCGTGCCCGACCCGTCCGGGTCCGGGACGCGCCTGTACCGGACCGGAGACCTCGCTCGCTGGCGCGCCGACGGGACCCTGGAGTTCGTCGGCCGCGTGGACGATCAGATCAAGATCCGCGGGTTCCGCGTCGAGCCAGGCGAGGTGGAGGCGGTTCTCCGCTCGCATCCGGGGGTCCGGGAGGCGGTCGTCCTCGCCGCGGGGGAGGGCGCGCAGCGCCACCTCATCGGCTACGTCACGCCGGCGGACGGCGTGGACCGCGCGACGCTGCGCCCGTCGCTGCTGCGAGACTTCGTCGCGGGCCGGCTGCCCGATTACCTGGTACCGACCGGTTTCGGGGCCGTCGACCGGCTCCCGCTCAACGCCAACGGCAAGGTCGACCGGGCCGCGCTTCCCCCGCCCGAGCGCACGACCCGCGGGCCGGCCAGCCCGCCGCGCGGCGCCACCGAGGAACGGCTCGCCGATGTCTGGCGGCCGCTGCTGCCAGCGGACGGCAGCAGTGCCGGCTATGTCGGCCGCGACGACAGCTTCTTCGCCCTCGGCGGCAACTCCCTGCTGGCGGCGCGCCTGATGTTCCGGATCCGCGAGGTGTTCGACGTCGAACTGAGCCTGGCCACGTTCTACCAGGCCCCCACTCTGGCCGCGAACGCCGCCGCCATCGACGCGGCCCAGCAGGACGGCCTGGTCGCGATCCGTGCGGAGCGAGCGGCCGCGGCGCCGTCGGGCATCGGCCGCCGGGACCGGACTGCCTACCGCGTGGCCGCCACGCCGCCGACGCCGGACCGCCGACCGGGGCG